>Ga0209013_10004072_pt1 | contig 12880 bp, 15 predicted proteins | sample Cruoilmetagenom2_FD_187291 | JGI IMG/M metagenome (GOLD analysis project Ga0209013, IMG submission 187291) | Oil polluted marine microbial communities from Coal Oil Point, Santa Barbara, California, USA - Sample 2 (SPAdes) (version 2) | ecosystem: Environmental > Aquatic > Marine > Oil seeps ... | reverse complement strand
GCGTATGATCGGGTGTGACCAGATAGGTGGAGTCATGGGTGTGGAACGATCCGAGTTGGAGACCGAAGTACGAGCGCTGGTCGAGCGCGTACTCGTCGGCGTGCTCGATGAACCGGGGCCCGCCGTCGATTCGGCGATTCAGGCCCACGCGCAGATCGATGAGGGCGAGTGCATCGCGATCGGAGCTGATCATGGGGGGTTCGAGCTCAAGGAGGCCCTGATGGCCAAGCTCGTCGACGCAGGGTGGGCCGTCGACGATCGTGGCACCCACAGCAGCGAGGCATGCGACTACCCCGACTTCGCACATGCCGTTGCCCGGCGCGTGGCGACGGGCAAATGTACGGTTGGGATCATGGTGGACGGCGCTGGTATTGGCTCGGCCATGGTTGCCAACAAGATTCCGGGCGTCCGTGCGGCGGCGTGCTACGACCTGTCGACGGCCCGGAACAGCCGGGAACACAACCGAGCCAACGTTCTCACGCTCGGGGCTGGTCTCACCGGCGCGGCGCTGGCCTGGCAGATCGTGCAGGAGTGGCTTGCTACCCCCTGGGGCGGCGATCGTCATGCGCGGCGGGTCGCACTCATCCGCGAAATCGAGGACATGTACGTCAGGACCGACGCATGACTGACCAACCGTTGGACCGCGAGCTGCTCATCGACCTCATCACCAAGGAGGTGCTGCGCACGCTCGCCGGCCAGCTCGACCGCTGCGATACGCCCGAGGGCGTTCGCCATGTTGTGACCAGCGGGGCGGACCGAGTCGCGTTCCACGGTGACGCGTCGCTGGTGCCGCTCGACTTGGCGAAGTACATCGACCACACGGCGCTCAAGCCGGAAACCACCGCCGATGACGTCGACCAACTGTGCGATGAGGCCGGTCAGTACAAGTTCGCCTCTGTCTGTGTGAACCCGACCTGGGTGAAGCGGGCCGCCACGCATCTCCGCGGCACCGATGTGAAGGTCTGCTCGGTCATTGGATTCCCGCTGGGTGCGACGACCCCAGAAATCAAAGCCATGGAGGCGCGCAGAGCAATCCGCGACGGGGCCCGCGAGGTCGACATGGTCATCAACGTCGGGGCGCTCAAGTCGGGCTATCAGGCCACGGTGCTCACCGACATCGAAAAGGTGGTCGATTCTGCCCACGAGGCCGGCGCGATCGTCAAGGTCATCCTCGAAACCTCGCTGTTGACCGACGAGGAGAAGGTCATCGCCTCGACCCTGGCCAAGCAGGCCAAAGCAGACTTCGTGAAGACCTCCACCGGGTTCGGTGGCGGTGGCGCCACCGTCTACGACGTCGCCCTCATGCGCGAAACCGTCGGCCCGAACATGGGGGTCAAGGCCTCCGGCGGAGTCCGAACCAAATCCGACGTCGAAGACATGATTGCTGCTGGTGCTACCCGCATCGGTGCGTCGGCCGGCGTCCAGATCGTCAGTGCACAAGGAGAGAATGGTGACGACAAATATTGAGATCCGGACGCTTGCGTTCTTGGACAGCCTCCAACCCCAGTACGCCGCGTTCCTTGGAACGGTCGCCCAGGGATTCCTCCCGCTTGCCGGTGACGCGTCGCTGTACATCGAAGTGTCACCCGGAATCGAGATCAACCGGTTGACCGACGTGGCGTTGAAGGCAACCAACGTGAAACCGGGCATGCAGATCATCGAGCGCTACTACGGGTTGCTCGAGATCCACTCCCCGGACCAAGCCGAGACGAGAGCCGCTGGCGCCGCGATCCTCGATGCCGTCGGCCTCACCGAGACGGACCGACTCAAGCCGAAGATCCTGTCGAGTCAGATCATCCGTCGGATCGACGACCACCATGCCCAGCTCATCAACCGGATGCGTCACGGGCAAATGATCGTGCCCGGACAGACGCTGTACGTGCTCGAGTGCGAACCGGCTGCGTACGCAGCACTCGCTGCGAACGAGGCCGAGAAGGCCGCCAACATCAATGTCCTTGAGGTGCGTGCGGCCGGGGCCATGGGCAGGGTGTACCTCGGGGGCGAAGAACAGGACATCGATGTCGGCTGGCATGCCGCGGTGGCGGCGCTCGAAGCACTGGATGGCCGGGAGTGATACAACATCGCGTCGCGCATGATCGCAATCAAACACAGAAGATGAAGGGAGCCAGTGATGGCTGATGCACTTGGCATGATCGAATGCAGGAGTTTCGCAGCGATGGTCGAGGCCGCCGATGCGATGGTGAAGGCGGCCAAGGTCGACTTGGTCTCGTATCAATCAACGGGTGGTGGTTACGTCACTGCGGTAGTCCGCGGCGACGTCGCAGCGGTGAAGGCTGCTGTGGAGTCCGGCGTCCGTGGGGCCGAGAAGGTTGGCGAGGTCATTTCGAGCCACGTCATCGCTCGCCCGCACGTCAACATCGATGTCGTGCTTCCGCTCGGTCGCGCCGACGAGGCTGCCGCCGAGTCGAGCTGAACTCGTGCGAACCAAGACGGGTCGCACAGAACCGGGGGAGGTGAGACACCCATGCTTCTCGGCCTCGTGACCGGCACCGTTGTTGCCAGTCAGAAAGAACCGTTGATGGATGGTCTCACGATGCTCATCGTGCGTCAGCTCGGCGTCGACAACGCCGAGACCGGCGCGTACATCGTCGCCGTCGATTCGGTCGGTGCCGGCGTGGGCGAGGTCGTGATGTACGCGTCGGGGAGCTCGGCTCGACAGACCGCGGTGACGCAGAACCGGCCATGTGATGCGGTGATCATGGCCATCGTCGACACGTGGGAGATCGACGGCGAGACGGTCTACACGAAGTGAGCGTCAGGTGCTGAACGACCACGAGATCCAGTCGATCATCGCCCGGGTGCGCGGAAGGGTAGCTGCCGCCCAAGGGCCGGGCAGCGAGGGCAAAGCGCTTCGGGCGGCCGACGACGTCGGCGCGGCCGCGGCGCTTCTCGGTGATGGGATTCATTCCTCGATCGACGCCGCGGTCGGTGCCGCCCGCACGGCGTTCGAGGCCTACCGTGAGCTGGGGCTCGAGTCTCGTCGTGTGATCGTCGAAGCGATGCGCGCCGCGATGCTCCGCGACGGCGAACGTCTGGCGTACATGGCATACGCTGAGACGGGTCTCGGCCGCGCCGAGGACAAGGTGCAGAAGAACCTGATGGTCACGACCAAGACCCCGGGGCCGGAGGATCTGGAGCCGCAGGCCGTCACGGGGGATGCGGGCATGATGGTCACCGAGTATGCGCCGTACGGCGTGATCGGATCGATCACGCCGACGACCAACCCGACCTCGACGATCATCAACAACAGCATCGCCATGATCGCGGCCGGAAACGCGGTCACGTTCAACGTGCATCCGGGCGCTCAGCTCGTCTCGGTGGAGAACATCAAGCTCCTCGACCGAGCCATCGTCGGTGCGGGGGGTCCACCCAACCTCATCACCGCGATTGCCAAACCATCGCTCGATTCCGCACGAGAACTGATGGCCCATCCCGATGTGCGGGTGTTGTTGGTCACCGGCGGACCGGCCGTGGTCGGTGAAGCACTCCGCACGCCAAAAAAGGCGATCACCGCGGGCCCGGGTAATCCGCCCGCAGTCGTCGACCAGACCGCCGACATCGACCAGGCCGCCCGCGACATCGTCAATGGCGCGTCGTTCGACAACAACATTGTGTGCGTCGACGAAAAGACCACCATCGTTGTGGACACCGTCGCCGACGCCCTCGTTCGCGCCATGGTCGGCGCGGGTGCGTACCGGCTCAAGGAGCACGAGTTGCGTCGCATCGAGCGGGTGATCTTCAACGAGATGGGAGCGCCGAACAAACCGGGAGCGATCAACCCTGCGTGGATCGGCAAGAACGCGACGGACATCCTCGGAGAGATCGGCGTTGACGTCGATGGTGATGTGCGGCTCCTTCTCGCCGAGGTTCCGGCTGAACACAGCCTCGTCTGGACCGAGCAGATGATGCCGGTGATGCCCGTCGTACGGGTCAAAGACGTCGAGCGCGCGATCGATCTCGCGGTGCGTTCCGAGCATGGCTTCAGGCACACGGCGTCGATCCACTCAACCAACGTCGACACGATCACGACCATGGCTCGCGCGATGAACTGCTCGATCCTGGTGGCGAACGGCCCGAACTTCGCAGGTCTCGGGCAAGGCGGCGAGGGGTTCACTTCGTTCTCGATTGCGAGCCCGACGGGCGAGGGTCTCACGCGGCCGCGAACGTTTTCTCGCGTCCGCCGCGTGACCGTCGTCGGAGCGTTGCGCATTGTCTGATTCAGCTGGTCGTCTCGACCCCGCCATTGGTCTCATCGAATTTGACTCGATCGTCGCGGGCATCGTTGCCGGCGATGCGATGGCCAAGTCGTCGCCGGTTTCGTCGTTGTACGTCGGAACCGTGCACCCAGGTCGCTATCTCGTGCTTGTTGGTGGTGACACCGCGGCAGTCGAGATAGCACTCGAAAATGCGGGTAGCGACACGGTTGTCGATTCGCTGTTTCTCGCCGACGTCCACCCTGCGGTCATCGATGCAATCACCACTGGAGACGTTGCTGCTCTGGTCGACGGTGATGCGCTCGGAGTTGTCGAGACGTCGACCACCGCGACCGCCATCGTTGCCGCCGACGCCGGCGTGAAAACCGCGGACGTTTCGTTGGTGGTCCTTCGGCTGGCCGACGGACTCGGCGGCAAGGCGTACTGTCTGTTCACCGGCACGATCGCCAATGTCGAGGCCGCTGTCGAAGGTGCGATTCTGCGTACGGAGCACCGCGAGCGGCTGATCGGTACGACCGTGATCCCCCAGCTTCATCAGGATATGCGCGACAGCTTCGCCGTCGAACTGCGCTTCAATCATGGTCTTCGGCGTCGGGTCGACGGAGCGTCCTGATGCACCTCGGACGGGTCATGGGGACGGTTGTTGCGACGACGAAGGCCGAGGGCCTCGACGGTGTGAAGTTCCTCATCGTCCAGCCGCTCGACAAACACCAGCGCGACACCGGTACCCCCGTCGTGGCTGCCGATGCGGTTGCGATGGCCGGTCTGGGCGAACTCGTATATTACGTGGCCTCGCGTGAGGCGGCCGAAGCGTTACCGGAACGCTTCGTCCCGGTCGATCACGCGATCGTGGGGCTCGTTGACCAGGTGAGCCTTGTCGAGGCTGACCAGTGAAGATCGCTCAGGTCGTGGGCACGGTGGTTTCGCCGATCAGCCATCCCATCTTCGAGGGTCAACGCCTGCTGTTGTGTGATCTCGTAGACACTGACGGGTCAGCGAATGGTTATCTGATCGCACTGGACGTGGTGAACGCCGGCGTCGGCGAGCGTGTGCTCATCTGTGACGAAGGCACGTCCGCCCGACAGATTCTCGGCGTCACGACGGGCCCGATCCGCTCGGTGGTCGTCGGCATCATCGATCAGATCACCTGAGCACCGGCCTGATCCCACGACGGGTTCCGGAAGTTTGGGTCTGCCCAGAGTCGGTCGCTCCAACCCGGCGTACTACGAAACTACGTGGGAGAACGCCAGAAGGGCAACTCCACAGATGGCACGTTTGTGGGCACACAGCACGAGACACGAGATGGACACGAACAGGCCCTCTGACCAGGCATCGTCGCGGTTCCGTACATTGCGTCAGGCTGCATGAACGATGCTTGCTGCTGATCTTGGAGAGCGAAGTATTCGTCTGCGCTCACCCTCGGTTCGTCCGGCTGCTTCACGTCGCGCTTCTCCACCTCATACAAGTCGTGAAGCTGGCCTACCGGCGTTTCCTGATAGCCGCGCTCAGTGCGCTCCTTAAGCCAGTTCACAGCCGCAGGCAGATACTTGGATGTCCCGTTCTGCTCGACGTTGGCTTGCATGAACGGCAGATGCTCAGCCAGCTTGCTGTTCACGTCGATCTTCTTGGCTCGCTTTTCGTAGGAGCGCTTCACTTTGGGGCGCTGATGGTCGGTGCCTCGCCGCCCGCTCGGATACTGCTCCCAAAACCGGTCGAACACAGGACCTGACATGAACAATCCTGACGACTTCGTACCGATCTTGGAAGCTCGTGCAATTGATGGGTGACGGTGACGCTCAGCGTGTTTTGGCGCTCGGTGCGACGACTACCGCCGAGGCGCGGTACGCGCCAGCGCTTCCAACCGTTGACCGCCCGCTTGTGGAAGTGCTTCGCCGCCCCACTCGGTGAGGAGAACCGCTCCCCGGTGCTCACGACGATCGAGCCGTCTTCGTCTACGAAGGCCTCGTAGGTGACACCACGGCTCGGGACCGGGTCTTCACGTGGTTCGCCCGCTTCGAGAATCTCTTCTCGGAGCAGTTCACGCACGCTCGCGTTGACGTCCATGCCGTTGCTGGGCTGGCCCGCCTATGGCTTCCAGGAGGCAGACCGTGCTTGGACGACGACGGACCCTGACGTCGTGGGTCTGGGCTCGCACGCAACTGCAACCAAGAGCGCCCCAGTTCAGCACTGCGCAGCACACGAGGCCACTAGAACGGGCGCCCGGCGCACGAGCTGCAGCCCATCATCCCAGCGTGCAGCCGGGTGCAGCCTCCGTCGCATACTTTGGGAGCAGGAGGCCGAGAGTTCGAATCTCTCCATCCCGACACAGTTCCCCTACCTACGAAGAGTGCCCGCATTTCGACGAGTGCACTCGGCCGCGATCATCATCCGACTAGCTCAGCGTGAGGAATGTCAACGTCCTTTGCTTGGTTCGTCGATGCGCTGTGCGCAGCTGAAGGAAGGGATCAGCTGTGGTTGGCGACCCCGGAGATCGTTACCGGAACGTCGTGGGCGATCATCAGGCCCGGCATCTTCGACACGCCCACGGACTTCCGGTTGATCGTGGCCGATGCGCTGAAGGTTGCCTGGTCTCCGTCGACAGCGATGGATGTGATCTGGAAAGTCACTGGTGTGGCTGACCCGAGAACGGTGAGGTCACCCGAAACTGTCGCGGAAGCGCCATCGGAGACGATCTTGGTGCTTGCGAAGTCGACCGTGGGGAACTGTTCGCTGTCGAAGAAGTCGCTGCCGCGGACGTGCTCGTCGCGCTTGTCGTTGCCGGTTGAGAACGATGCCGCGGATACCGAAACTGCGATCGAGGAGCCGTCTGCGCTTTCGCCGACCGACGCTGACCCTGATGCCAAATCGAACGTGCCGGGCACCGACTTGAAGATGAAGTTCTTGACAACGAACGAGACCTTGGTCTTATCGGGGTCGAGCGTCCAGGTGCCTGCTGTTGGAAGAGTCATGCGTTGGATGTTACGGGACTGATGACGTGGCGACCTGGTGGGAGCCGGTATTTGGGGAGTTGTCGCAGTGGACTGGCTTGACAATCGGGGCCCGCTGGGCCACATTGCTGCAAACCCCTTGCCATATCGATGCGGAGGAACAAGCCATGAGTCCAGTACCGACGACCCAGCCCGACTATCTGACAGATCCACTAGTCGCAGCTGGCTGCGGGATGATCGTCGCCTATCACGCGAACATCGATCCAGATCGGATCGCGATCGTAGCCGATCAGGGACCGAGCCGCACCTATGGGGAGTTGAACGACCGTATCAACCAGGTCGCTCACCTACTGCGTTCCCAGGGGCTGCAGCCGGGTGATGCCGTATCGCTGGTGTGCACCAATCGTGCGGAATTCGCCGAGGCAATCCTGGGGTGCTTCCGCGTGGGGCTGCGTGTGTCGCCCGTGAACTGGCACCTCACGGCCCCGGAAATGACGTACATCGTGAATGACTCCGAGTCGAAGGTTCTCTTCGGCGATGTCAGGCTCAGCGACGAGATGACAAAGGTTATTCAAGAGAGCCCGAACGTCATGCTGGCACTCTCGATCGGTGGCGACATCCCCGGCTTCCAGAATTTCGACGAGATGATCAAAGATCAGCCGACGACCAACATCGAAGACCCGGTACGCGGATTCGAGATGCTCTACACGTCGGGCACGACCGGGCATCCGAAGGGCGTCTACCGCGAGACCGTGATGTCTGCGGCATCAATTCTGGACCTCGCGGACTTCGACCTGGCCAACGACATGTCGTTTGCCACGGGGCCGCTCTACCACGCGGCACCGCTCGGTATCGACTTGATGGCTGCACTCGGCAAAGGCATCGGCGTGTACCTGGTCGACCGCTGGGAACCCGAACGGTGCCTGCAGATAATCGAGGAATACAAGATCACCCACACCCACATGGTCCCGACGATGTTTCACCGCATGCTTTCACTGCCTCCCGAAACTCGTGAAAAATACGATGTCTCCTCACTCAAGTTCGTCATTCACGGCGCCGCACCGTGCCCGGTCCACGTCAAGGAACAGATGCTTGACTGGTTCGGCGACATCATTTTCGAGTACTACGGCGCAACCGAAGGGGTCGGCACCATCGTCACCCCGGATGATTGGCGCAGTAAGCCGGGCGGCGTCGGCCGGGCCCCCGAAGGGATGATCGTCGTCGACGAGGTGACCGACAAAGAACTGCCTGCAGGTGAGATCGGGATTATCTGGATTCCTGTCCCCGAGACCGGCGGGTTCCAATACTTCAAGGCTGAGGAGAAGACCACAAAGGCCTATCGCAACGGAACCCACTACTCGATGCACGACATGGGTTGGATCGACGACGATGGCTGGCTGTTTCTCTCCGATCGTCGCTCCGACCTCATCCTTTCCGGCGGGGTCAACGTCTATCCGGCGGAAGTCGATGCGGCCTTACTGAAGCACCCCGCCGTCGCTGATGCCTGCACGATCGGGATGCCGAACGTCGACTGGGGCCAAGAAGTCTTGTCGGTAATCGAGCTGAAAGAAGATGTCGCCGAATCGGACGAGATGAAGAACGATATTCTCGAGTTCTGCCGCGAGAACTTGGCGAAGTTCAAGTGTCCGCGCACGATCGAGTTCATGGACGAGCTACCGCGCAGCGCAGCCGGCAAGATCCAGCGGCGCAAGGTGAGAGACATCTACGTTCCGAACTCATGACCGGCCTTGCTGCGGTCAGGAATCTTCCTTCTCGTAGACCGTGACATGTAGCGCCTGGGGGAACTCCGATGTGGCGGAGGCTCCTGCCAGGCGCCGTGTCGCTCTGATGCGCACTATCCGTACTGATGCGGCCGCGCATAAGCACATAGTCGCCACACCGACTGCGAACGGCGTAACGGAGTCGTTCACCTGACTGCTGATGAGTGCTCCCAGAGCGGCTCCTCCCGCGATGCGGACCGCTCCGGTCAAAGCTGACGCGGTGCCGGCGATGTCGCCAACCGGCATCATCGCAGCAGAGTTGAGGTTCGGTAGCAGGAACATGAACGCCGACAGAATCAAGCCCAGCGTGGGCATGAAAAGCCATATGGGGGGCGTCCCATTCCCAACGATGGCGAGTGTGATCAGGACTACGCAGAGCGGGAGGATGGCGTTGAAGGCAGTGGTTACGACGCGTTCGATGCCGAAACGATCCACTACCCGTCCGTTGATGAGGGCCGTTGCCGCGAACAACGTAGCGACCGCGCCGAAGACAAGAGCGAACTGGTCGCGGCGGTCGAAAATATCACTGATGATCACCTCGCTGCTGGCCAGGTAAGCCGTGAACACCGCCTGCAGGAAGACCGACGAGATGGTGTACCCAGCAGTTACCGGGGTGCGAGTCACTTGGACAAATCCACGGACGGTGGCCACGGGATTGAGCGGGCGACGATTGGCCGGATCGAGTGTCTCCATCAACCTGAAGCTCCACAAGAGCACCATCAATGCCCAGACAACGCAGAACCAGAAAAGCCCTCTCCACGGAACGAAAGTAATGATGACCGACCCCAGGGCCGGCGCCAGAATCGGTACGAGCATGAAGACCGCCATGATCTGTGACATCGCCTTTGCCATCGCGTCGCCCTCGAACCGGTCTCGAACGATCGCCATCGCAACGACTCTGGTTCCCGCTGCCCCGACGCCCCACACGAACCGACTGAGAAGTAATAGCTCGAACGTTGGTGCGAGAGCCGATCCCGTGGCGCCGAGGATGTAGACACCGATTCCTACATACAAGATCGGCTTGCGACCGAACCGGTCAGCGAGTGGGCCATAGAAGATCTGGGCGACCGCGAGGCCGAAGAAGAAGACGGTGACGATCTTGCTGGTGTCGGCCGAGCCATCCGCGAGGTCGAAGGAATCCCGGATGTCATCGAATGCCGGCAGCATCAGGTCGATGGCGACCGCGGTGAGCGCCATGATGGCCGAGATCAGCGCGAGGAGTTCGGTCCGGCTGAGCCGGTACACCCGCTCGCTCGTCGTGGTCTGCGACGAGATCGAGAGGGGCATCGGGCAACACTACGTGTAGAAGTGGCGTTCGACGTGCACGATGGAATCTAGTTGGACAGCAACTGCCAAACGGAAGGGCCGAGAGATGATCGAAACCATGGAACGCAGCACTGGCGATGTTCTGGGTTACAGGATTTCCGGAGACGTGACCAAGGCCGACTACGACACGCTCACGCCGGCGGTGGGAGCGGCGATCGACAAGCATGGCTCCGTGTCACTGCTCCTTGATCTGACCGACTTTCGCTGGGAGAAGGTGAGCGCCTGGGGGTCAGACCTGAACTTCGGCAAGCAGTTCCATGACAGTGTGGAGAAATTGGCGATCGTCGGCAACAAGAAGTGGATGGGGCACCTTGCCAAGTTGGCTCAGCCGTTCTTCGCCAAGGAAGTCAAGTTCTTCGAGACCGATGACGATCGAGTCGTTGAGGAGGCTCAGCCAGAGGCTTTCATCGAGCGAGTTGTCAAGGGGCATCCCCACGAACTGATCGTCGGCGTTTGTCACGCTCTCATCTCTGGCGAAGCGGCATCCACATGCAACCGATTTGTCGGGAGCCGAGGGCTCGACCGAGGAGTGAGGAGGTTATGAACTTTCATCGAGATGGAACTCGGTCGACGCAACCACGTCGCCGGCGACCTGCAGGTCTATGCGGTGATTGCCAGCGTGATAGCGACGCGTCGAGGCCGTTTGGATCCGACGACGTTTGGACAGGCGGACGGTCTCACGCGCACCGAGCCGTTCTGTCTTCCACTTGAAGACCTTCGTCGAGGTGGCGCCCGAAGCCTTCACGTGGTGAATGACGAAGTCGATGACGAGGAATTGATCTTGCTCAGACGTGGACGTCAATTCGGCTTTCAATGTGATGTCCTCCCCCAGTGAGATCTGGTCCGGTACACACGCGAATTGAATGATGTCGACCGCAGGATCGGTCGTGAATCCGAGTAGTGCCAATGCGCCCGGATGTCCTTGTTTGACAAGCGTTCGAAGCGCGTGGCGAACCATACGTTCATCGATGGGGTCGGTCTCGTTGCTCCATTCGGTCAGCACGCGGACCACGAGGTCAGGCTCCGCCTTCGCAACGTCGTTCAGGTGGTTGGCCACCGATCGGCGTACGGTTTCGGAGTCGTCGTGGCGTAGGGCGCTGAGCAATTCGAGACCGATCGCGGGATCATTCGTGAGGGCCTCCACCTTCGGTCCCCAGGGGAGTAGGGGGCGCGTTCCCTCGGAAGGCAGTCGGCGAACCGCCTCATCGGGATCGAGAACCCACTGGCGCAGATAGTCGCGTGTGAGCTCGAGATGAGCATCGAGAAAGGGTCGGATGGCGAACTCGCAGCTCCAACGCTTCGTCAACGCAGGCATTGCCTCCAGCGATGCGACCGGTGAGCCGACACCGTGTCGCTCCACGAACGAACAGAGCGGCCACGCTGCCCATCCGTCAACTCCGTCCTCTGCGGCCTCGACGACAATGGCAAGGGCTGCGTCGTAGTCATCCGGTAGATCGCTCGCCAAGCGATCCGCGACGAGGTTGATTCGGTCTTTGAGTTCGAGCGCCGGAAATTGTTCCAGGAGCGAATCGGTGAATGCGTCGTGGTCGAAACAATCGTGTAGCCGAGCGAACCGTTCAGCTAATAGTTCCACTGTTCGGCGGTCGAAGTTGTCCTTTAGCGGCGCGACCATCAGCCGCGCCTGCTGGATTGAATGTGGCGCTTGTTGAGATCGCCGAGGTGGGTCACCCCGCTTGTCCGAGGTGTTGGACGAACCACTCGGTGGCCAGGTCAGCCGCGATATCCAATGTGCCGGGCTCCTCGAACAGGTGCGTGGCTCCGGGCACTGTGCTGAGCTGGGTCGGGCAACGCATCCTCGACTGGGCAAGGCGATTGAGCTCGAGCACTTCGCGGTCGCGGTCACCGACGATTAGGAGCGTCGGAGATTGCACCTCGGCGAGCCAGTCTCCCGCGAGATCAGGGCGCCCTCCGCGCGAGACAACGGCGGCCACGTCGCACCCCGGTTGGGCCGCGGCATAGAGGGCGGCAGCGGCACCCGTGCTTGCTCCGAAGAACCCCAGATCGAGTTGGGAGAGACCGTCATCGTGGCGCAGGTGTCGGGCCGCGGCGTCGAGTCGGTGACCGAGCAAATCGATGTCGAAAACATTGCGGCGTACGGCCTCTTCAGCAGGTGTGAGTAAGTCGAACAGCAATGTCGCCAGGCCTGCCTCGTTCAGGATGGACGCGACGTATCGATTGCGCGGGCTGTGGCGGCTGCTGCCACTGCCGTGAGCGAACACGACGACGCCCCGAGAGTCCTCGGGGACAACCAGCCGACCGGAGAGCACGACTGGTCCAATCGGGATCTCGATGTCGAGGTTCCGCGGCCGCGGACTGCTTCGAGGCTCGTTTTCCTGACCTGCGCCGCTTGGTAAGTGGGGCATCGATTGCAGGCAGGCGACGACATCGCTATCGGTCGTCGGCGCGAAGTCTCGGTAGAACTGACCTACCGCTTGGAACATTGCCGGAGTTGTTACCGCAATGAATTCGTCAGCGATCTCGCGAGCTTCTGCGGCCCACCCGGCGGGAGCTACGGGGACGGCGAGCACGACACGTCTTGCACCACTCGCCCGGGCAACCTGGCAAGCCG
>Ga0209013_10004071_pt1 | contig 12884 bp, 2 predicted proteins | sample Cruoilmetagenom2_FD_187291 | JGI IMG/M metagenome (GOLD analysis project Ga0209013, IMG submission 187291) | Oil polluted marine microbial communities from Coal Oil Point, Santa Barbara, California, USA - Sample 2 (SPAdes) (version 2) | ecosystem: Environmental > Aquatic > Marine > Oil seeps ... | reverse complement strand
CGCGGCACTGGTTGCGGCATTGATGTCCAGTATCGACTCGACATTGAACTCGGCCGCCACCCTGGTGACGCTGGATTTTGTTAAACCGCTGTGGCCGGAACTCACGTCTCGCCAGATGCTCTGGATCGGGCGCACGGCCATCGTGGTGTTTATGGTACTGTCCGCGCTGGTCGCACCGGCCATCGGCGGTTTCGAGGGATTGTTCCACTATCTGCAGACGGCGTTGGCGTTCCTGGTACCACCGGTGGTGGTGATCTTTCTGTTCGGCCTGTTCTGGCCGCGTGCGGGGGCGAAAGCCGCGCTGGCAACCTTGCTAGGTGGGCATGCAGTCTCCATGGCGTGCTTTGTCGCTACGTTGTCGGGCTGGCTGGACTTGCACTTTACCCTGATCGCCGGGTTGATCTTTGCTGTGAGCAGTATGATTTTCTGGTTGACCGGGCGACTAACGGCACCACCATCACCGCAGCAGGTTGCCCGCTTCACCTACCGGCCAGAGATCATGGTACCCACCGTGACAGGCCCGTGGTGGAAGGATTATCGCACCCAGGCCGTGGTATTGCTGCTGTTGACCCTGTGGCTGGTAGTGGCCTTCTGGTAATACGGGTTCTGACAGGGAAGTGAACCAACGCGAGAAACGACTTGATGAGGAGGATGTGGAAACGGAGTGATGGTACGGCTATTGAGGCACCACCAGACGAAAGGGGCGGAAACAGATAGGCCGTACCTTAGACCACCGCGCTACATCCTTACTCTACCGGTTAATGAAGTGCGATTGCAGAACGTGAAGATCTAAAAATCCTGCATCTAAGACCTTTGTGGAATCCCGGGTAATCCAGCGTTGAATGCCAGTATCTACATCTGGTTACGACCCATTTAGTGGTCACTTGATTGCCGTCAAGGTTGTTTTTGCTCAAACGATGTAGCTTTCCCCGAAGAGCATTCCCGCTAATGCTGATTATTAAGATTAAGGGGGAGAAGTAGCATGGGTAAATCACATCTGTTGGGCGCATTGTGCATCTGTCTTATGGGGTCTGTTTTTTCAGTAAATATACATGCAGCTCTTGTTGTGCCAGAAGGCCTCTTTCCGGGTGACACCTGTCAAATGGTTTCCACCGGCTCAACGCCAGCAGTATGGCTGCCATCAACGTATGATGACGTGCTTGATCTGTCCGGTTATATAAATCCATCTGCATCAATAAACGCCACTCCCCTCGCCACAACCCTTGGTCGTATCGACAAGTCTGACATCCAGTATGGAAAACGGGGCACGGATGGTGATGATTCGATTTCTATCACGACACCGCTGGATGTGACAGCGAGCAGCACCGCTGATGGTGGTGGCATTAGTGGTAACTGGATTGGCAATATCCGTGTTGATGAGTCGGTGACTTCCATAGCAATAGCTACAGGGGTTGCAGCCGCCGGCGGTAATGACACGGTAGATAACGCATCCACTATTACTGTAGATGCAGACTCGCATGCGAGTGCGATTGATGTCATGTTCTCGCTGATAGATTTTAGCAGTCTTGCCAATGTACCCATTAAGGCAACAGCCGAGGCCTATGGCACCAGGGGGAATTTGGGTAACGATACACTGACGAATACAGGAGTGATTGACACGTCAGCCATGGCCGTGGCTGAAGCGGGTGATTTCGGCCTTTCTTTAATTGATGTGAGCGGCGGCGCAAACACAACTCTGACTGCGTTTGCCAGGAACATCGGTATGGCGGGTGATGATGGTGACGATACGATCGTCAACGACATTAACGGCAGCATTATAGCTGATGCAACCAGCGGTACCGGAAATATTGCCGGTCTCTTCAATATTGTCGGATTCGGACTTGTGGACACTGATGCCGAGTCCCGTAGCTGGGCAACGGGTATCGATGGTGGCTGGGGTACAGATACCATACGCAATGACGGTTCTATCAAGGTGACTGCCGATGCGACTGCCGTTCATTTCGGCGTGCGTGCGGATATCCTCGCTGTGGCACTTGCGAATATAAATGCTGTTATTGAGACCGCAGCAACGGCTGTTGGCATTGATGGCTATGTCGGTAATGACACCCTGACCAATAATAATCTAATCGATGTGACTGCACTGGCATCTACGTATCCAGGCAGAATCAATATCACGCCTGTAGCCGTGGAACTGGAGTCTCCCGAAATCATCGCCAGCCCGGTTTCGGGAGCCCTGGCCCTCGGCATGGCAGGAGGAGCTGGCGACGATACGATCGATAACAATGGCACCATCATGGGCAAGGCCACGGCAACCACTCTTGGTGGTGTGCTCGACGCGACGGTGCTCGGCAGGGCCAACGCCATTGCTGCGGCACGGGCAGAATCGGTCGCTATCGGTATCGATGGTGGACGCGATAATGACACGATCACAAACAGTAGAATTATTGACCTTGAAGCCGGTTCCGAGGTTGACCTGATTGCTATAAGTGCCGGTCTGGACCTGGTGCCCGTTATCCCGGTCGTCTTCCTCGGTGCTGACGTGGCGGTGGCGGCCTCAGCCGATGTCATCGGTATCAATGGTGGTGATGGTAATGACGACATCGACAATGACGGCCTCATCAGGATCAAGTCAACGAGCAACGTCAATGGCATCACAGTGACAGGAAAGCTCGGTCTGTCTGTATCCAGCGGTGGCGGCAGTGATAGTAGTTTGCAGGTCAATACTGACCAGATATCTCAAAAACGAATCATACCCGTGGTCGATCAGGGTGTACTGCCACAGGCTGTTGTCACGGCATCAGACCCCTCGGGCGGGAGTCTGTATATCACGGGCACAACGTCCCGTCTCAGCAATGCAATCGGAATGTTCGGCGGGGACGGCAATAACGATATCGACAATGATGGAACAATTGAGGCGACGTCCGATGCCAGGGCCCTGGGCGTGGCAGCGAATCTATCTGGGTCCGTCAAGATTGTTACCAGTCTTGCAGCGCAAAATACAACGTCCGATATTGCCCCTGCTTCTACCGGTATTGCACCGGCTTATAACAGTCTGTCATCCAGTGATGACACCACCGGTATTGAAGCAAATACATTCACCCGATCGATAGCCGCAGGCATCAAAACGGGTGATGGCATCGACAAGATTACCAACAAGGGTATTATCGATACCAGGGCCTTTGCCGGTGCCAGCGATATTGCCGCGAAGGTCAACATCGCCATTCCTTCTGACTTCATCAGTCTTTTCATCCCCACACCATCATTCCTGATGGACAGCAGCGCAAGCACAATAGCCTTCGCGACAGGCATCGAAGCGGGTAATGGTGATGACGAGATTACCAATGATTCTTTCATGCAGGTGCTGGCTGATGCTGATGCACTATCCGTCTCCGGGGCACTGGATACACAGATCGTGATTCCGCTGGATTTTCTGATCTTTGACATGAGTGCCGATACCAACGCGCAAACGTATGCGACTGCGATAGGTATTAACGGTGATTCCTCTTCTGATGACATACCGACCCTCGTTGGCAGCGACATTATCAAAAACAACGCATTTCTTGATGTCACAGCCAACGCTACCTCCTCGAGCTGGTCGGTTGTGGCTACTCTGGGAGGCGCGGCGATCGGGAATGCCGCATCGATGACCAGTGCCAGTGCAACGGGAATCGTCGGTGGCGGCGCTGGTGATGATATCGACAATAACGGCATCCTGACTGCCACCGCCAACTCGAATAGCAATGGCGTTAGTCTGGAGGGGACGATAGGGCTGGGCGCAGCGATCGGGAGTATTGCCGTTACTCCACGTGCTACCGCTACCGCTATCGACGGAGGAGGCGGGAATGACGTTATCGATAACACGGGCACCCTGGCTGCCACCAGCACATCAAAGGCCGTTGGCGTCGGAGTGGAGTTGTCGGCACTGTTCACTGGCAGTGTGGGCAATGCCAATAGCGATGTGGCTGCAATGGCGCACGGTATACTGGGCGGCAGTGGCGAAGATGAGCTTACCAATGCCGTGACGGGTAACATCATGGTCAAGGCGACAGCGGACAGCGACATTACCCAGGTAGACGTCACGGTAGCGGTAGGCGCATCGGTTGCCGATGCCTCGTCCGTTACGCAGTCAAGTGCAGGAGGCATCGAGGGTGGTGACGGGGAAGACACGATCCGGAGTTACGGCACGGTGACGAGCGAGGCCAATGCCACGATCAATGCCCGATCCATCAGCGTGACGCTGCTCTCCACCGGGTATGATGATTTTCCTCTGCCCCAAGGCGCGAATGCAGAAGCCAGCGGGGCCGGATCCACAGCGGCATCAATCGGCATCAATGGTGATGGCGACAATGATGACATTCTCTGGACTGGCCACGTTGATGTAGATGCAATCTCGCATACCGATGCGTTGTTGATAGCCACCATTGGAACCGGAGCAGCCATAGGTAATGCTGACATTACATCGGCAGCAGCGGCCACAGGTATTGCTGGCGGGGATGGTAACGACCTGATCAATGCGCAGGGGCTGGTCAATGCAGATGCGACTGCCACCAGCGCCGATGCCTCAATCACAATATCCGGTCTCGCTGGCTCGGGTGGTGCTTCGGGTACCTCGGTTATGGTGCTCACGGCAGATGCTGTGGGAATTGATGGCGGCCTGGGTGATGATGTGATCAATATTTCGAATCAGATCCATGCCAGAGCCTGTGCCAACAGCGGCCCGGATCCCGTCGATGACCAGTGCCCGCCTGACGATATCGACAATCCGCTGACCGGTGCCAATGGTGTATCGATCTCACTCACTCACGGCGGACTTCAGGACCTGGCGGTTACCACCACCGGCACGGCGATCGGGGCAATGGGTGGCGATGGACAGGACATGATTACCAATATGACCATGAATACGGTCACTGCCAGGGCCGATGCAGAAGGCAGGGCCGGCACGTTCGGCCTGACGGTGCTGGGCGGCGTTATGAGCAAGGTGAATACCGATATCACGGCGATGGCCACCGCCCTCGCCGGGGGCGACGGCGATGATACCCTCGATAACATGGGGAGTGTTATCGCCGGTGCCGAATCGAACAGCAAGGACTGGAGCATGAACCTGGCTGTATTCGGAAGCACCGTGGGCGATACCACCACCGTCGCTACGGCAACGGCCACGGGGATGGACGGCAATGACGGCGATGACGACGTTCTCAACCACGGAACGGTAATGACCAATGCGGATGCGACGGCCGGCGGCACCGTGATCGATATCAATGCCACGTTCGATCCGTTGCAGTTGTACGGTGAATCAACGGTCGGCGCCAGCAACACGGAAGCAAATGCAACCGCCACGGGGCTGGCCGGCGGCGCAGGCAATGATTATCTGCTGTCAACCGATGAAATCTTTTCCGATGCCGAAAGCGATGTCCTGGCCACGGAGACGACCTACAAGTCCTTCGGCGCCTCGATATCCGGGGGCGGGACTGACGCCATCGCAACCGCTGTCGGCATGGATGGAGGCGAAGGGGACGACACGATCGGGAACACAAGACTCCTGTCAATGCTTGCCGACGCCTACTCGGGAACCACCAACACCAGTATCACCGGTATTGGTGAATCTTCCATCGATGCCGAAACCGGCGTGCTGGCAGACGCCGTTGGCGTCCTCGGTGGCCCGGGTAATGACACCATCAACATCAAAGGCACGATTGTGGCAACGGCAGATGCCAACACGCTGGACAAGGGTTGGTCGCTGACGCTCGCCGGCGAAGGCGACCAGGACGCGGCACTGACCGTCGACAGCAAAGCGAACGGCGCATTCGGCGGCGAAGGCGATGACATGCTGATCAATGCCCTGGATAACTTCATCACCATGGGGGCGACCGCAACGGGTTCCTCGAACACCGTGGATATCAACCTGGCCGGCGAGACCAATGGCGAGTCAAATATGGACATCACGGCCGCCACGACCGGTCTGGGAGGTGACGCCGGGAGTGACGGCCTCGTGAACCGGGGCGTGATCGATGGCATTGCAAACTCCACCGCCACCTTTTCGAATGTCGATTTCGATTTTGCCGGCACGGCGCACTCCAATATTGGCAATGCAGACACGGTGGCAGATGCCCTGGGTATCGGTATGTCCGGCGATGACGGCGATGACGGGATCAGCAATGCCGGAGAAATCTATATCCAGACCACCGCGACCGTCGCCACCACCATGGACTCCGTTATCGACATCTTCGGCAGCGCGGGCACGAGCACAATGCTGGCGGCCAGGCCGGAGAGCACGGGTATCGATGGTGGCGCAGACAACGATTTCATCGAGAACCTCCGGCTCGTCGATGTCATGTCAACGGCCAAAACCGACCTGCTCGCAGGCTCCGCGTTCACCTTTGGCGGGGTTGCCTCTGATACCGCGCAGATCATGGCAGAGTCTGGATCGACCGGTATTCAGGGTGGCAGCGGGCTTGACGTGATCGATAACCACGACCGGGTGGTGGTACTGGCAGTTTCCACCATGGAAGTCGGCAGCAACAGCAAGGTCGCCTTTGGTGCCGCCAGGTCTGCCGGCCTGGCGACAGCAGTAGCCAACGCTGTTGGTATTGCAGGCGGAGATGATCAGGACCGGGTTACCAATCTGGGCGCTATTGATTCCAGGGCCCTGGCGGTGATTACATCAACCGATTCGTCCTATGCCTTTGCCGGCGATCCGTCCGCTAATCCGGTGGTGTCATCCGCAAGCCATGCGACCGGGATCGAGGGGGGTGAGGGTGCCGATCTGCTTGTCAATGAGGCAGTAGCAAGTATTACTGTGAATGCATCGGTAAAGCCATCCACGATCGGTGATTCCAGGGCCACGTTCGACTTTGGCACCGTTTCAGGCAGCACGACATTAAACACCCTGGTCACTGCCAATGGCATTAAGGGTGAACAGGGTGACGATATCCTGCGTAACCTTGGCGATATCACTGTCGTCGCAGACAGCGATGCCAGTGCCGCCAACACATCCAAGGCCGGCATATTTGCGGGTGACACCGTCTCATCAGCGGATGCGAGTGCCGTGTTTCAGGCGTACGCGATGGATGCCGGCGATGGTAACAACACGATCTCCAGCAGCGGCACGATAAGCAATACGCTCACCCTGCTCGGATCGGAGGAGACTGATGGTCCGACTGTGCTGGCCAAATCCAGTGCACTCGGCGGGGATGTGTCATTTGAGTCAGACGCGAGTGCGACCGCAACGAGCACTCTCAGTGCCGAACTGGTGGGCCTGGGAGCTGGCAGTGGAGACAATACCGTTATCAACAGCAATACCGTCACGCTGTTGAATGCCGCACAGACGAAAGCCGAGGCCATTGCGAACGGCAATGGCTTTGACGGTGACGGCTCGGCTACGGCAAGCGTATGGGCGGGTGCCAATGACCCGAGCGATACCCTGAATCCACCCAGGGTGCTGTCTGCCACAGGCATATCCGTGGGTGATGGCAACAATACCATCAGTAATCAGGGCAAGCTTGACATACAGGCAACACCCACGGGTATTGCCAGTGGTAATGCCGATGGTGATTTTGTGGGTTCTGCCTTTTCAACGCTCAACGCGACAGTACACGCGCGCGCAACGGGTATTCAGGCTGGTGATGGAAGTAATTTGATTACCAACGAATCAGATATCATTGTGTTGGCAAACCCGACGGCAACGAGCACGAGTACGGTCAGTCCGGGTTTGTTTGCAAGAGCCACAATCAATGAACATGCGACGGCGGTGGCAAATGGCGTCGGTATTCAGGCCGGTAATGGTGGTAATAGCATCATCAACAGCGGGCTGGTTGATGTGCAAGCCAATGCCAATGCGACTGCAAGTACAGGCACCAGTACAGTCTCTACCGCCATAGCCATTTTAAGCGGTAGCGGTAATGACACAATTATTAATGCTGATAACGGAATATTGAAAACCACGGTCGCTGGCGTTGAGGGTGACGGGACCGGCATCGATTCCGGTGCCGGTAATGACCTGGTCCAGCTCCTTGATACCTCCACGGTCACCGGGTCCGTCATGCTCGGAGAGGGAGACGATGTGATCGCATTCAGCGATGCTTCTTCGACAAGCGGCATGATCATGGGCGGCAGCGGGCAGGACACCCTGCGGCTGGATGACAGACGCAGACTGGACCTGCTGTCCGGCAACCTTTCCAGTATCGAGTTGTTCGAGGCCAACCAGGGCACGGTTGCAGCGGACAGCGACTACACACTGCTTGACGGCGGCGGTCTCCAGGTCGAATTGTACGCTGGCGGTTATGGCCAACTCGCGGTGAATGGCGCTGCCACGATCGGTGCGCAGGGCGAACTCACCGTCATCGCCTCGCGGCAGGTTTACCTCGATGGGGATGTGTTCGGTGTGCTCGTGGGTGATACGGTCTCGGGAACCTTCGCAACGGAGACCCTCACAGAATCCGGTTTCCTCAGCTTCGATGTCAACTACCTGCCTGCCGAGGTACAGGTGGCGGCGAACGTCCTGCCATTTGCGGCGGCAGCCAGCAACAGGCTGCAAAGGGCAGTAGGCGGTTATCTCGATCAGATTGCACCAGCTGCGACGGACGACCTGGCCGAAGTGATCAGCACTTTCCAGTTTCTGTCACCGGATGCGGATATCGACACCGTCTATCGCAGCCTGAGCCCGGATACGCACGACAACTACACACGTGCGTCCTATGATGGTGTCACCCAGTACCTGGATGTGCTCGATCACCGGATGCAGACACGGCGGGTTGGCAGCCTGTTGCAGGGATCCGTGGCACAGCCCGTGGCGGGCGGTTCGCTGTTACTCGCCTATAATGGGCCCGTTGCTGACATGGGTCCGCTGCATGCTGATGATGCAATGGCAGTTCCGGCCTGGTGGCGTGATTTCTGGGGTACCGCTTTTGGGCGGTGGGGTGACCAGGACGGGGAGGATGGATACACCGGATTCGACTATGACATACTCGGCGTCGCCCTGGGCTTTGACCGTCCCGTGACCGAGCATCTCCTGCTTGGCGTGAGTGCGGCCTATACAGATACCGATGTCGATCAGGATAAAGGGCGGGGTAATGGCGACATAGAAGGCTGGATGGCTTCGCTCTATGGCAATTACTCCCTGGACCGGGCCTATGTCGATGCAACATTGTCCTATGGCCAAAACGACTACGATGCCAGGCGTGAGGTGCGAGTTGGAACGATAAAGCGTACCGCCAGGAGTGACCACGATGGAGATGTCTTTGCCGCCTCTCTGGGCAGCGGGTACCCTATTTCCAGAGAAGACACTGTACTGGAACCCTTTGGCAGGCTGCAGTACATACGTCTGGACGAGGACGCATTCACGGAGACCGGTGCCGACTCGGTCAATCAACGGATTTCATCCCGCGATACCGATTCCCTGACCTCGGAGATCGGTCTGCGTGTGGGCCGCGTATATCAGAAGGCAGCCGGCCGGCTGATAACCGATGCAAGCGTGGCCTGGCTGCATGATTTCGATATTGACGACCGGACCATTACCACGAGCTACACGGGTGCACCTGCCAGTTCATTTTCGATACCGGGCCAGGATGTGGAAAGAAATGGTGTGACCCTGGGACTGGGTGTGGGTTTCGAGACCAGGAAGGGGGTGTCAACCTCGCTGAACTACAACGGGGAGTTCAGGGACGGTTTCTCAGCTCACGGGGTCATCGGGCGGGTCAGCTACCGGTTTTGAGTAGGCACCAACTCACTGATGGTGTGCGACAAATATTATATATATTGATCTTAGTGGTATTGCCAAAAATCCCTGCGAGATCTTTGTAAAAGATGACATGCATAAGCAAGTTTATGTGTGCAACTTCTTTGATCAGGCGCTGAACGGTCAAAGGCCGCTTCTCGACACGCGTAATGTTGAAAAAATTGATGAACAACGGTGTCGTTTGAAATTGATGCGTAACAAGAAGAATGAGTGCTTCCAGTATAGGTAGATAACAAAAATGGGGCGGTTTCCTAACCTATAAAATCAGATGATCTTGCCCAGAAAAAAGGTACAAATCCGGGAAAATTTGTAACCAATTGTTCCCATGCCCACTGAAGGTTGCAGATCTCACTGACACGGCAACCCGTATTGACCGCAAACAGCGCCATTTGAGCCAGATGGGTAGGACAAAATTTAATCCCCCCGTCACCTATTGGTTCTGCAAAAGTAGCATGGGGCTGCGCTCGACCACAGTCCGTGTACCCCAGTATCCTGCCGCCCCGATAAGCAGCGCACCCGCTATGGGGGCGATGATCCATATACGCCACTGGAAACTGTGCTCCAGGTGCAGCACCTCGCTGTACAACACCCAGGCCAGGCATTCCGTGCCCATGGCTGCAAGCAGGCCCGCCAGCCCACCTAACGCGGTGAACTCCGCCAGGTGTCCGGTTCGCAACTGGCGGCGGCTGCCACCGAGCGCCCGCAACAGCGCACCTTCATAAAGCCGATCATCCTGGCTGGCCTGCAAGGCCGCGAACAACACTGCAAAACCGGCCAACAGTGTAAACACCAGTACATACTCAACCGTCAGCGTGACCTGCCGGAAGATACGACCGACCTGTTCGATCACCCGGTCCATCTCCAGCACAGTCACCGCCGGATAATGGGCCACCAGTTCGCGGAGCAAGGACTTTTCTTCTTTCGTGAGTTTAAAACTCGTCATGTAAGTAGTAGGAAACCGATTGATCACTTGCGGGGGAAACACCATGTAGAAGTTGGGCCGGAATGAATCCCACTTCACGTTGCGAATACTTGTAACCTCGGCGCTGATCGTCTGTCCGCCCACCGAGAAGCCCAGCTCGTCACCCAGTTCGATATCCAGTCGCTCGGCCAGCTTCGACTCCACCGATACCCGTGGTTTTCCAGTGTCTTCCAGCTGCCACCAACGTCCTGTCAGGATGCGATTGTCTTCCTGCAGCTCGGTCGTCCAGGTCAGGTTGAGTTCCCGGTTCAGGGCATTGTCGCTGCGTTCCTCTTTGGTCACGGCCTTTTGCACCGCTGTCCCGTTGATCTTCACCAGGCGGCCACGCACCATGGGATAAAGCTGCTCGGTAACCACCCCGGCAGCTTTCATGAACCTCTCAAATTCCTCTACCTGATCAGGCAGGATATTTATGGCGAAGTGATTGGGTACATCGGCAGGCAGCTGAGCCTGCCAGGTCGTCAATAGATCAGTACGCACCAGCGCAACCACGGCCATCGCCATCAGCGTCAGACTGAATGCCAGGATCTGACTGATGCTGCTCCGCCGGCGGCGCCAGAGATTGTTCAATCCAAAGCGCCACGCGACGCCGACGCGGGTATTAAAGCGCCGGCTTAGCGACAACAGCAGCAAGGCCAACAGACTCAACAGTGCTGCCAGGGCAATACCGCCGACCAACACCGATAATGTTAATAGCCAACTATCGGTATAGCGCCACATCACTGCCACAATAGCGCAGAGGGCGGCACCATAGATCAGCCATGCCCGGCTGGGCAGTGGTAGCAGGTCACGACGCAGCACCCGTAATGGTGGTACATCTTTCAGGCGCATCACTGGCGGCAGTGCAAAACCGGCCAGCGTGATAAGGCCGGTGGCGAATCCCGCGAACACCGGCCACGCGTGCGGCGCAGAGGGTGTGGCGGGCAGTAACCCGGCCAGCAGATATAACAGGCCGTACTGGGCTACCCAGCCGAGGATACAACCCACGGCCGAGGCGAGCAGGCCGATTACCAGTAGCTGCGGAAGATAGAGACCGAGGAGATCCCGCTGGGTGGCGCCCATACAACGCAGCATCGCGCTCATGTCGAAATGCCGCTCGCTGTAACGTCGCGCCGCCATGGCCACAGCGACCCCCGCCAGAACGATCGCCGCCAACACGGCAAGCCCGAGGAAACGTTCTGCCCGTTCCAGGGCTGAACCCACGGCACGACGACCCTCCTTCACACCGACCAGCTCATGGCTGGGTCCCAGACGTGGCTCCAGCCATTCCCGGAATCCCGCCACGTCCTCCTCGCGGCCCGCAAACAGATATTGATAAGTCAGCCGGCTCCCCGGTTGTACCACCTTGGTAGCGGAGACATCTGCCATCCGCATCAGCAGTCGCGGCGCTATGCCGAACGGATTGCCGACTCGACCGGGCTCAAAGGTAATTACTCGGGTGATCTTAAGTATATGGGCGCCGACTTCCACTGCGTCGCCCACCTGCAAGCCAAGGTTTGTGAGCAGGCGCGGTGCTACCCATGCCTCGCCGGGCCGGGGCAGTGCTTGCGTTGCCGCGTCGGCGGCGAACGGGGCTGGCGCTGTCCGCATCTCGCCACGCAGAGGGAAACCGTCCTGCACCGCTTTCACACCGGAAAGCAACAACTCATCGCCACTGACCACCACGCTTGCAAACTCAAGGGTCTCGATGGCCTGCAGGCCTTTGGTCCGGGCCTCGTGCAGCCAGTCGGCCTCCACGGGTCGTGGACTCTCAAGTACCAGATCGGCACCGAGAAAGTCCGCTGACTGGTTGGCCATGCCGCGGCCAAGCCGATCGGTGAAGAAGCCGATGGCCGTACTGGCTGCCACGGCGATCACCAGGGCAGCCACCAGAATACGTTGCTCTCCAGACCGCCAATTGCGGACCAATAGCCGCATGGACAAGGGCAAACGGATCATGCTTGGGACGCCTCTTCCACATCGGAGACGACCTGGCCGGCCTCCAGGTGGATCAGCCGCTCACAGCGGCTGGCCAGATGCTCGTCATGGGTCACGAGTACCAGGGTGGTACCCTTGTCCCGATTGAGGCGGAACAACAAATCAATGACCCGTTCACCGGTCACGTTGTCAAGATTACCGGTAGGTTCATCGGCAAACAGGATGGCAGGTTCGGTGGCAAAGGCCCGTGCAATGGCTACACGTTGCTGTTCACCGCCCGACAGCTGTTTT
>Ga0209013_10004069_pt1 | contig 12891 bp, 9 predicted proteins | sample Cruoilmetagenom2_FD_187291 | JGI IMG/M metagenome (GOLD analysis project Ga0209013, IMG submission 187291) | Oil polluted marine microbial communities from Coal Oil Point, Santa Barbara, California, USA - Sample 2 (SPAdes) (version 2) | ecosystem: Environmental > Aquatic > Marine > Oil seeps ... | reverse complement strand
TGGCTGTATAGTCGACATCCAAAAACCAGAACGAAGGGAATTCACATTCAGAATGCGCAAAATTATCATCATAGTTTTGTTCTTGCTTGCCATCATCGGGGCGGTACTGCGCTTCGGCGACCAAGATGCACGGGAACCAATACCACCGCAAACCAAAAACAAACCGGAATTGATCAAGGCGGTGCATTACTTTTCCTCAAGTTGGCCAAAGACATTCTGGGGAGATTTTGAATACAACCAGGTCGATGACGATTTCGCCCAAATCAAAGCCGATGGATTCAATACCGTTATCCTTGTCATTCCGTGGATGGGTTTTGAGACCGGTTTTGAAGACGGTGTATCAGAGCCATCTGCTTTATATGAACGCCTCGAATGGTTATTGACGAAAATTGACCAGGCAGGGCTGGCATACGGGTTACGCATCAGTTTTCCGCATAGCTTTGACCCGGAAGTCGGGACCAGCAACCATCAACTTTGCAGCGATATATTTACTGACAGTGCGCTCAGAGAACAGTGGCTTCATTACCTGTCGCGGATTAATCAACGTATCGACCAGAACCGCGAACCTTTCAGGTTTGCCTTTTTCTCCTGGGAGGATTTTTTCTGTCCCTATGCGAGCATACCGAACATGAAACCGGAGCAGCGTCTGGAAATGGCCAAAAACTCCGGCTACCAGACCTGGCTCGCCGAAAACCACACGCGGGAGTCGGTGGAGCTTCTTTACCAACAGTCATTCCATTCGATGGGATCAGTGCCATTTCCGAAAAGGGAATCACCTGCATTCCAGTTGTTCCTGCGTTTTGTCGATCAATTCCTCATCAACCAGCTGATCATCCCCGGCCGGCAGGTTTTGCCGGAATTGGCGATGGAGGTAAGAGTCGACAAGGATCCGATCTACGATGACAACGAAACAACGTGGTTCGGACACGATCTGGCATTGTCGGACGAGCAGTTGCGCGGTAGCTACTGGGGCGCCTATTTCGGAGCGGGTAATAAGGGTGAACTGCTGAACGCACCTGCGGCCCTGCAGAACTTCGAATACATGCTCAACGAAGTGACGGACCAGGGCAAAAACACTAACCATGTCGTGGAACAGTTTAATTTCGCAGATAACACGCCAGGATTTGACGGTCACGCACAAATTGACAGCGCTGAGTTGCCTGCTTTTCTTGAAGGTGCCGCGCAATTGTTAGAGCAAAAATCCAGGGGCTATGGCCTGTGGGCCTACCGGGACTATGTTGATTCGGCTATTTACAATGGATCTTTCGAGCTGGGTTTGCGCGGATGGGAGACCCAGGGCGAAGTGGCAACCATTGAAAACAGCGACGGAGACCAGGCCCTGCACATGCAACCATGGGCTGCCATCAGCCAGACATTTGTGCCATTCGAACGATTCGCCGGCCTTGGGGCCAGCGATAAACTTACATTCTGTGCGAACTTCACGCCCATTGCAGGACCTGCGCAGATCACACTTTTGTTGAACGGAACAAATTTGGCCGCCCTTGATATCAACGAAGCCGGGCAGCAGTGCGTATCAATGGATGCGCAGGCCATCAAGCAATCTGAAGTGGTTTTTTCGGTCGTGAGCAATGCAGAAATTCAAATTGACGATCTCCGCCTGTATTCGTTTGTCCAGATTCTTGGCGTTTACGATAAAAACGGCGATCCTGGCCCTCTACGGGATTTGATAACTCGTATGAATACAGATTGGTTAGCTGACTGATCGTTTTTTTACCGCGATGAATAAAAACCTGAAAGTCTGGAATCATTTTTACTGGCACGTGCTGCTATTGGGCAGCCTGATCTTTTCCCATCCCCTGTTCAAGGCCCTGAACGGACAGTCAGAATTCCTGCTGGCACACAATCTGGAAGGACCCAATCTGCTGTACTGGATTATTGCAGTGGGTTTTTTTGTACCCCTGCTACTGGTGCTGGTGGTATATCTGCTAACAAAAGTCCTGACACCCATCAGGGACCAGGTAAAAATAGTTTCTCTCTTTATCTTTGCCGGTTTGTTTCTGTTTATACATGTCAACCACTGGATGGAATCGCATTTAAGCTTTTCTGTGCTTATTTCAGCGTTGCTGGCGCTGGTTTTCGTGCGTCTATACACAAGATCGATCTATGTACGCACCCTGCTCTCCTACGCCACTTTCCTGGTCGTGATTACTCCGGCTTTATTTTCTTTCAGTCCAAATGTCCGTCAAATATTATTGCCTCAGCAGGTGGCAGATGACCTGAATACCGCAAACTCTCTCGACCGGAACCCCGTTGTTATCCTGTTGCTAGATGAGTTGCCCGTGTTGTCCTTGCTGGATGATGAAGGGAATATCAACGCCGAACGATTTCCAAACCTGGCCGAATTTTCCAGCCAGTCAAGCTGGTACAAATATGCAACGACCGTGGCCGAGGCAACCCTGAATGCCGTGCCGCCCATTCTTACCGGGCAGATAAATGAGCCACACAACAAAAAACTGCCACTGGCAAGTAACTATCCCGATAACCTTTTTACGCTTTTATCCAATACGCATAAAATAAATGCCTTTGAAACATTCACACATATCTGCCCTACATCTCTATGCAAAAGTTCAAAACCGGACTGGAGGCTGATAACAGAAGACACCGCAGTCATTTTTGCCCACATGACCGCACCCGACCGCGTAAAACAGAATCTGCCACAAATTGATAACAAGTGGGTTGGTTATCTGCGCGATAAAGATGAACGCAAAAATATTCACACCGATCGTGATTTACACCCTCATCATCGTTACAAAGTGCGGGTAGAAAAACTTGGCTGGTTTCTGTCCGAACTGGAATCCATCGAATCAACCAGCTTGAATTACCTGCATATGCTGATACCGCATTCGCCCTGGATGTACCTTCCGGACGGCAGGATTTACTCTTACGGAGAACAACGATCCTTTACCGGTACTTTGCCTGCAGGCACACGCGGGTTAACGCACAAAAAGCAATTATATGCAGAGCAACATTTGATGGACTATGTACAGCAGAGACATCTGCTGCAAACCGGATATGCCGACAAATTGCTGGGTGATGTTTTCACTGCACTGAAGCAACGCAATATGTTTGAAGATGCCCTGATTGTAGTCATGTCCGACCATGGTGTGAGCTTTAAACCCGGCGAATCACTTCGGGAAGCTGTTGAGCGCAATTCCCAGGATATATTGTCGGTCCTTTTAATGATCAAATATCCCGGTCAAAAGCAGGCTGTAACAGATTTACAAGCCGCCAGAACCATTGACGTACTACCCACCATCCTCGATTCATTGAATAACAAAGACGACAGGCTGGTTTTTGACGGACGATCACTGCTTCAGCCCCGTGAGACAGAACTGACAACGCTTGAACTGCAACGTGATACCGGTGAAATACAACAGTTCCGGTTCAACGATTTTAAAGATGATTTTGAACAGACAGTTCATTCCAGGAAAAAGGTGCTTACCAATGGCGATTTTGATGCCATCTATGCACTAAACGGTGCAAACCTGGTCAATCAGACCGTACAGCAATTTGCCTCCGGTGGCACATTAAACTACAGCCTGAGGCTGGACAATCCCCAGTTGTACAACAGTATAGACTTGACCCAAAGCAGCATTCCGACCTTGATACGTTCGAACCGGTCGGTTCAAAGCGACGAGTCCGGTAAAGTTACCGTTGCGGTATCTGTGAACGGCGTTATTCGTGGGGTGTCATTTTTGCAGCAGATCGAAACCGTGGAATCTGACTTCCAGGTTCTGGTCTCACCGGAGTCATTCCAGGATGGTGTCAATTCGATCAGTTTTTACCGGGTTGACAAAGTCGGTGAGGAAATTTCCCTGTCCCTGATCCCGCTTGAGAGAAACACGCAGGCGGAGCTGGTTCGGGACTCAGACACGGACTTATCACTGCTTTTGGACTCGCTTAAGTTGACTGTAAATAGCCAGGGTAAATCTGGAGAAATAACCATCTTTTCAGACGAGAAAGATAGTCGGCTGCGACTCACCGGTTGGTCCGCAAGCTCAGAGGATGGCCGGGTTGCTGCTGAAATCTTCTTTTTCTCTGATGAGGTGCTGATTGCCTCGGTCAAGCCTCATTTGAGTTACCCCCGAGCACAGGAATATACGGGCTTTGAAAATGCAGAGTATTCCGGGTTCAGCCTCAGCATGCCAATAAAGGCCCCGTCCGACCTGAACAGGAAAGCGTTCACAGCAATAGCCATATTTGATACCGGCATGGGACCAGTTGCCAACGAGTTACGCTATGCAAACAGTGCTACAGGCTTATTCAAGACCAGGAAAATCAAGACTTATGACGATACATTGAAGCAGGTAAAAGACAAAACCGTCATTAAACACGGGAAAATTTATGATTTTTCTGATGATACACAGGCCCTGTTATTTTCAGGTGAGGGCTGGTCCAATACAAAAAGCAACTCAAGATGGAATGTCAGCGAGAACGCCACGCTGAATTTCAAGGTACAAGACGATAAATTCCCGCTGGAATTGATCCTGCAAAGCTCACCGTTTTTTGTAAAAGGAAAGCATGAAACACAGAAAATAAAGGCCTCATTCCTATCGGGAAATAATCAGCTCATAAGCTTGCAACACGGCGTTACGGACGGTAGGTTTGTAATCCACATCAAAGCCAGTGATATTGCTGCCGATGGTGCAGTTTCCGTCAGTCTGGAATTCCTGAATGCAGCGTCCCCACAGTCATTGGACGTGAACAATGATACTCGCTTACTTGCTATCAAGGTAAAAACGATACAGGTACTGATTGCAAAAAGTGATCCTGAATAGTGTCCTGATCTCTAATTTACTGGCTTCACACAACAATACAGAGTTCGGTCGCCGTTGTTGACTTGCTGCTGCTGGCAGATTTCAAAATGCCGCTTGAGGTTGTCTTCCAGGGATTCCCGGCTGTAATCCTGATACTTGTCTTCCTTGTTACGCAACAGGGCTTCTACCTTGTCATCCCTGCGCGATACATATTCGATTACCAGTTTGTCTGTCAGACCGGCCAGCCAATCGATAAACTCCGCCAACGGGATATTGGCGGTGATGACGACGTGGTGTATCAGCGCCAGGCACAAAACAAGATCGGGCCTGCTGCGTGTTTGCAGATCGCTACGCTCACGGTTGCGCCAACCCCAGTTGGGTGAAGGATCTCCAATGTTCTGAACAAGGGGTAAAATATTGCCAGGTGTTTGCGGGTTCAGGAAAAGACGCTCAACAGCAACATGGTCGATATCCGTTGATACTACCTGGCGGCATTCAGCTGCTGCGATACGTGAGAACTGGCCGGTATTGCAACCAATATCCCAGACAACTTCCGGCTTCTCATTCACAATGGCATTGCGAATGAATTCCTCTTTAAGAACGTGATCATCATCCGAATAGTTATGAAATTCAGAATAGTCGCCCCACTCCGAACCGCTCGCTTCCCATTTGAGATTTTTGACCAGCTTTTGCATTTTACGCACGTTGACCAGGATCAGCTCACGGTTAAAACCGGCAGATTTAAGGTTGGAACGGACATTCTCGGATGAGCCGCCATAGCGCCGGTCCAATTTGGCTTGCAACCATACATGGCTCATTACGCCCTTACGGAAACGGTCGCGGAAACCAAACAGGGCGGATGCGGCCTGCACATCCACACCATTGATGGCTGAACGCATGAACGGCTGGAAATTGGTGCCCTTGTAAGCCTGCAGGTACAACGGAAACAGGAACATCTCGCAGAATTGCCGGTAGCCTGACCAGGGTTCACCCTCTTGCAGGATCTCAAACGAGGGAATGTCGATAAACACCGGTTTACGATTTACGAACTGGATGTTGTATGGAGTGGCATCTTTCAGTGTAAAGCCGTTACTGACCGCGCGCTCCACCAGGTGTAACTGCAGACTGGCTGCAGCCTTGAGCATACTGAAGGTCCATTCATAGGGATAGCTGATAACGGGTACCGGGTCGTGCTCGAGGAAACCGGCCCATTGTGCTTTCAGATCATCCGGCAAGGGATTCTCTTCAGCGCCTATTTCGTGGGTCCCAATTATTTTGCCGGACTCGGCCAGCTTCTTGTAAAACGGCTTTGCTGTTAACTTACGGTAGGTTTCCAGCGCAGGTTCACTCAGACCCCGGAATACCCGGTCTTCATAGTGATATACACGGCCATCGCGATCGCGGAATGAACCGGCGTTAACCTCGGCCATTGAATTGGTCATGAAGGATTACTCCAGGGTGTCTCAGACGGGGTGCTTCAGGCCGATTCGTCCTCGGTCTCTTCTTTTTTGGCCATGCCGAAAGCTGCTCTGAGCTTATGCCAGTACAGCTTGATCGCCACGCCAACCGCGGCGATACCGCCAAGGATGACCTGCAACAACATGCTGCCGGTGCCGGGATCAAGATAGGCAACGGCATCGGTGAACATCAATAACAATAAAACGGTGATAAATATTCTCATAAATATATCTCTTTAAGGGGTATTTCCGGATCGTCTCCTTTGCCGGAAAAAGTCCTTTAATAAGGTGGAACATTCGTCTGCGAGACAGCCGCCTTCAACAAGCGGAGCGTGATTGTGGACAAGATCACTCAAAAGGTCAAACTTTCCGCCGGCTGCGCCGGTTTTCGGGTCGCTCGCACCGAATACGATTCGATCCAACCGGGCATGGATCATGGCACCAGCGCACATCATGCAAGGCTCAAGTGTCACGTATAAGGTACAAGCAGTAAGGCGATGGTTGCCAAGCGCAACTCCGGCTTCACGCATGGCCATGATTTCCGCATGTGCAGATGGATCATGCAGACCGATATTCCGGTTCCATCCCCGACCGATAACTTTTCCATCCCTGACGACAACAGCACCAACCGGAACCTCTTCTTCCTCACCCGCGCGCCTCGCCAGCAAAAGGGCCTCGGCCATCCAGGTATCATCCTGTGTATTTGTGAACTGCATGTCTATTTGAATACCCAAAACTTATAAGCCATAAAGTTGAATACTGTGAGCATTCCTGTCGTCAGAACCTGTGCCGGCCAAACGGGAATATTTACTGAGAGCAACACCATCAGCAAACCTGCATTGATCACCATTTGCAAAGCCAAAGCCATAAGGAAGTGCGGCACCGCGCTTTTCACGTCTTTTTCTGGTTCGAAAATATGAAAATATGAAAATATAAATCGCGTGGTTGCGCCAACGACAAAACCGATTGTTGTCGCCACAGCGGGGAATAACTCAACAGAAAGAGCCACCCACATGACAATATAATGGGCAGCAGTTGCTATCGCGCCAGTCAGGAGATGCTGTAAGAACTGGATTTTCCAGTTGTTACTTGTTTGAAGCATCGTTCTTTGGCTGTGTAAATAATGAGCTCTGGTATAAACCCAGGCGCTTGAGGAATCCAATAACAGATGTCGTTAAAACCCCTACTCCATAACGAACTGATCGTTTGAAATTGATTGAGCTGGCTTCTTCAAAATACTTCGTTGGTACAGATATCTCCCCCATTCTGAAACCTGCAACAATCCCCTGCACCAGAAACTGGTTATCAAATACAAAATCATCAGAATTATCACGCCAGTTTAATTTTTGAAGAACTTCACGTGAATATGCACGATAGCCTGAATGATATTCAGAGAGCTTGGCCCCAAGTAACAAATTCTGAAAAGCCGTCAGAATACGGTTTGCAATGTATTTCCATAACGGCATACCACCACGCAGTGCTCCACCACCGGTAATTCGGGAACCTAAAACGATGTCATAAATCTCTGACTCAATCATGGCCGCCATCGCGGTTACCAACCTTGGTTCGTATTGGTAATCCGGGTGCACCATAACAATGATATCAGCACCATCTTTCAAGGCTGCCTCGTAGCAAGTTTTCTGGTTGGCACCGTAGCCCAGGTTGGTCTCATGTAATAGAACGTCAATACCAAGGCCCCTGGCGATTTCTGCTGTTTCATCGTGACTGGCATCATCGACAAGCAATACCTTGTCCACAATATCGTGTGGTAAACCACGCCATGTGGCCTCCACCGTCTTGGCCGCGCGAAATGCTGGCATCACCACCATTAAACGTTTATCGTGTAGCATCAAATTGCCTTTTTACGCTATCGGTAAGAGGAAACGCGACTAACCACTGATCTTCAAAAACCGGTTCCGGGAATTGTTGCCGAAATATTGATTCACAATTAGCTGTATCCATGCCGAATTCTTTTTCGCCCTGGTAAGTTTGTACTTTAAATGGTTTTTGGTAAACAACAAGATCAAATCCGCGGTCTATTAAATCACCCTGGTTCGCCAGGTATCCGACATTACGAAATTTGAAACCCTCACCTGACGGTACCTCACCCAAGCGATTCTCAGCGCAGAACCCGATCAGGTAGCCCGGCATCACCCGCTGATGTGAAATTTGCTCCCAGCGCGCAGCCTCCCAGTGATGCGTTTCAAATGAAAAAGGGCTGGCTGCTATTTTCAGTGAGTCTTTGGGGAACAATGCCAACTTGTGCCAGAAAGGACTGACAGGAAAATCCCTCTGGTACTGGTAAATCAGGTTCTTCTCCTCACGGAAATCAAGTTGATATACCGAATGCAGGCTGTTGGAATTTGGCTTGTGTAAGATCTTCGTCAGTGGTGAGTAATAAGCCATAAGCAGGAATACAGATGCAAGCAACGTCGCAGATGCTAATTTTCTGAAAATACCAGGATGGTAAACCAATGCTTCACTCGCTCGAGAAACACCGAGTGCCAAGGAGAGTAAAACCAAGGGAATTGCCGGCAGCAAATATCTCGCCAGTGTTAAGGGGTTATGAACCCAGGCCGGCTGGGTCAGCAAGATAACACCGAGGGTCAGACCCAAGCCCGTTACCAGGCTGGGGATAAGTGGTAATGCCCGCCAAAGGGGCCCGGCCCCGATCAGGGCAAAGAATAGCCCAACAAGAACCACACTTAATGAGGATGTACCCAACCAGACATAAAACACACCATGGTAAGTTTGCAGGTTCGGAGTTTGAACACCCAGCTTGACCGACAGCGCCTCTGGGTGCCCCAATACGGGTGGCAGCACGAGCGCCAACAGACCTGCAAGCGTAAAGACCCCCAACCAGAACATACGACCCACCCTGCTCCAGTTTCGACCAAGCAATGCGGGCAGCCCAAGCGCTAAGAATGGCGCTACAACCAGGGGTAAGGTGATCAGGTGCAACCAGGCACTGCTAATTGCACAGAGCGCGTAAACGAGACCGGATTTCCACGGAGGGTTCTCCGCTTCAACAAATTTTTGAAATGCGGCCAAAGCCATGAGTGAAAGCAGCAGGGTAAGTGCATACGGCCTCGCGGTTCTGCTATATATGATCAGCATGGGAGACATTGCAAGCAAGGCAGAAAAAACCAGGATGGTTTTATCACTGAAAAACTTACGTAGATAAATCGGGAGTACGATTAGTGTAACCAGGCCGGCAATCAGCATAGGCCAGCGCATTCCGATTTCACTCAGACCAAAAAGCCCCGACTCAAGCCAATACAGCAATGCCAGCGGGATACTGAAATCAGCATGACCAAACGTCAGGAACAACTCCTTCGGACCTTTGACCAGCAGCTGGTGAACAACATGCCACTCATCATCCAGCAATACCTGTAACAGGAATTGATCCAGCCTCAAATAGACCCCACAGGATGTTATAACGAGCAGCGTCAGGTAAAAACCAGGTGATTTTGAATTAGTTCTTATCACGATTCCAAATGCGCCCCTGGCTTTCAAGCGCGTGAGTGTTATTGATTACTTTATACATTTGGTTGATGTCGGTATCGTTGAATGGCCTGGCATAGTATTCGCCTTGTATTTTCACCCCATCTGACCCAATCAGGTAGATATGACCTTCACCATAGGCCAAACCTTCATTTGTAGCACGTTCAAATATAGACCGGCCTAAAAAAGAATTCGGTCTGTTCTTGAACTTCATCAGGTGGGCAACCGTTGGGGCAAGATCAAGACTACTTGCGTATTTCGCATCAAAATCCGTGGGTAATTCCAACCCGGGGTGATAGATCAACATTGGAATCCTATCGACAAAATTGGGTTTGTAGTCCGGTTGGTCATTGACCAAAGCGACGAAATCCTTACCCTGGAAATGGGTATGGTCAGCGGTAAAGATTACAACAGTATTTTCGAACAGGGCTGATTGTTTGAAGTACTGCCAGAATCTCCCAAAGGCGTTATCGTAATTGTGAATTGTATTTAGTATGTAATTGTCCCGTTTCTTATATTTCACCCCGTCATCACTCATTTGATAGTAGGCATGCGTTTCAATATTATAAAGCCCCATAAAAAAGGGCTTTCCATCACCTGTTTCCTGCCGCTGTTCCAACGCACCCAAGTGCTCAATTATGGCTGTGAAGAATTGCTGATCGCTGAGTGCCAAAGGGCGCTTTTCCGGCTCATTGGCCAGGAACAAACGCCGTAAGTCATCCTGGGCGTATATATGGCTAATATTGGTTTTTTCTAAAACCTCATCCAGCTTGGTTTTTTGTTTTTGTTGTGAAAATGAGAAGTAGGTTTCGTAACCCTCCTCATTAAATAAATTTCCAAGACAGTAATAATCAGTTTGCGGATTTATTTGCCCACCTGCATAAATCGGGAAAATTGAGCACAGTTGCCCCAGGAGGCCACGATAGGTTGCAAAAGTATGGTTGTAATAGTTATCTACCCTCATTGCGGACCCGGCAAAACTGGCAATATTCGGAGTCAGGCCCGGGTACCGCCTGTTATAGGGTTGAACGACCCGGGCAGATATTCCTTCACTCAGGAAAACTATTACGTTTAACGGTAAATCTGGATCAGCTTGCTTTCCTGATGATTGGAAGGGCAGTTCAGATTGATAGATTTCATCTTTGATCAGGGGGTAATCACTCTGCTCATCATAGACGAAACCAAAATCTCTAAGCCTTTCAAGTTCAGCCGCCGTTAAAGGTCTGCTTTCCTGAACGGATTGCCATGTTCTTCCCAATGAACTGGCAAATGCCCGGATAGGCGATGTGTATCTGCCCTCGTTCTCGTCAGACTGATACAGGTTTACTCTTACCGACAATATATCGCTGCTTAACCAATACTCATCTGTTTTCAAAGAGGCTGCAAAAATAAAACAGCACACTGACAACAGAATAACTTTGTTCCAGCCTGAGGTTTTAAAGAGGCGCTCGGCAACAAAAACCATGACTAACAAAAGAACGGCTGACACACTGATAATGGCGGTTTTTGAGGGAGTTAAAATCAGTCCGATATGCTGGATATTATCAATCGCAGTGGGGCTGAGATAATCTCCGGTAAGATACAGTGAAGCATATTGCACAGCATAGATTGATATAAAAACGACAGAAACCAGGTAACCCACAAGGCGGTAGAATACGCGCCCATTCACCAGGAGAATAACCAACCCCGTGGTCAACAGAAAATCAGAAATAATCTGATTGGTTGAAATGGAACGTCCAATCAAATCTACAGTTTCGTAACCATCCAGCTGGTAGAAAAATAGCTGGCCAAAAACTACCGAAAAAATTGCAAATACAATAAGGAAAAACAGACTTTTAGACATTGGATCACGAGCTAAAGTTGTTTCCTGTGTATAAGCAGATTCAGGAGGCGCCATTCTTTTCCTCGTGATAGTCCTGCTCTGCGTTGACATCCCAAATGGCGTCGCGGTTCTTGCCGGGGTCAAGGATACACTCGACAGCCAGCTTGAAAACACCGGGCAGACCTGAGAGCCAGGTGCCAGCTGCCAATGCAATCAGAGCCCACCAAAATCCAGCCAACCCGGCCCAGGGATACGTAAACACGTGTTTCAATACAGTGACGCGCGAAAGGAATTCAGCCGGCCCGGGGAATTGTAACGCCACCAAAAACAACAGCGCAGGGCCAGCGTCGGAGAGTCGTCGATTCATGCAGGGATCACTCCCACTCAATAGTAGCAGGCGGTTTCCCTGATATGTCATAAACTACACGAGATATGCCTGATATCTCATTGATTATTCTTAAAGATACTTTCTCTAAAAACTCGTAGGGCAGACGTGCCCAGATGGCTGTCATGAAATCAATGGTCTCAACTGCGCGCAATGCAACGACCCATTCATAACGACGCTGATCACCCACCACACCCACTGATTTGACCGGTAGGAAGACGGCAAAAGCCTGGCTGACACTGTCGTAAAGATCGTGATTACGAAGCTCTTCGATAAAGATATGATCAGCCTGTGCCAGTGGCTGCAGGTACTCCTCGCGTACCTCACCGAGAATGCGGACACCGAGCCCCGGACCGGGGAACGGATGGCGGTATACCATTTCAGGTGCAAGCCCTAACTGCATGCCAATACGCCGAACCTCATCCTTGAATAACTCACGCAGGGGCTCGATTAGTTTCATCTGCATGTAATCCGGCAGCCCACCGACATTGTGGTGCGATTTGATCACGTGAGCTTTGCCGGTACGGCTACCGGCAGATTCGATCACATCGGGATATATCGTTCCTTGCGCCAACCACTTAACCTGGTGATCCGAGCGGGTGCAGCTCTTGGCCTGTTCTTCAAAAATATCGATAAACAGGTTACCGATGACCTTGCGTTTTTGCTCTGGATCCTCAATACCCGCCAGACCGGCAAGAAAGCGCTCGCGTGCATCCACGCGTATGACATGAACGCCCATATGGCGATCGAAGGTTTCCATGACCTGGTCGCCTTCCCTGTAACGCAAAAGACCAGTATCTACAAAAATACAGGTTAGCTGGTCACCTATAGCCTGTTGCAACAGGGCTGCAACAACGCTGGAATCAACACCGCCCGACAAACCCAGCAACACATGATCGTCGCCGACATCCTGGCGTACATGTTTAATGGCATCTTCGATGATAT
>Ga0209013_10004068_pt1 | contig 12893 bp, 11 predicted proteins | sample Cruoilmetagenom2_FD_187291 | JGI IMG/M metagenome (GOLD analysis project Ga0209013, IMG submission 187291) | Oil polluted marine microbial communities from Coal Oil Point, Santa Barbara, California, USA - Sample 2 (SPAdes) (version 2) | ecosystem: Environmental > Aquatic > Marine > Oil seeps ... | reverse complement strand
TTTAGAATAAAATCCAGCACCAGTGCCGCTGATTACTTAAGCAATTCGCCACAATGCACATCGAAGGTTGTCTAATTACATTCGGCGAATTGCCTAGATGTGTATGGCGTGACCTTCAGCGGCGTGCGCGGCTTCCATCAGTGTTTCACTGAGTGTGGGGTGGGCGTGTACGTTGCGGGCGATCTCGGCGGTGGTCAGCTCCATCATTTGGGCTATCGTCAGCTCAGGCAGCAGCTCGGTCACTTCAGGCCCGATCATGTGCGCTCCCAGGATTTCGCCGTACTTAGCGTCGGTGAGCAATTTGACCCACCCGACCGACTCGCCTGATCCAAGCGCTTTTCCGCTGGCCTGGAACGGGAATCGACCAAGTTTGACATCGTAACCGCGCTCTGTTGCCTGGGCCTCGGTCAATCCGAACGAGGCGATCTGCGGCTGGCAATACGTGGCCCTGGGCATCATCTCGTAATCCAGGGCGATGGTTTCGACCCCGCCCATGTTTTCCGCACACACGATGCCCTGCGCAGAGCCGACGTGAGCCAGCATCAGCTTGGCCGTCACATCGCCGATGGCCCAAATGCCGGGCACATTGGTACCCATACGTTCATCAATCTCCACCGCGCCGCGCTCGGACATGTTGACGCCCACGTCTTCCAGACCCAGCCCACGGCCGTTGGGTGAAAATCCGATGGCTACCAGGGTTTGTTCCGCTTCGAGTGTCGTTTCTTCGCCACCCGCTGAAACTGTAACTTTGACGCCCTTATCAGTTGATTCAATAGCTTCCACCCTATATCCTGTGAGCGTGTTAATCTTGCGTTTTTTGAATGCCTTGGCCAGCTCTGCGCTAATATCCGGATCCTCCAGCGGTACCAACTGCGGCAGCATTTCGACGATGGTTACGTCGACGCCGTATGCGTTCCAGACCGTGGCAAACTCAACGCCGACCGCACCTGACCCGACGATGATGACCGATTCAGGCAGCTTTTCCTGTAAAATTGCCTCCAGGTAGATGAGAACATTTTTTCCATCAACGTTCCACCCGGGAGGTAAGATGGCGCTTGCTCCGGTGGCCACGACGATGTTTTTTGTTTTCAACTCTGTGAGCGCCCCATCTGCGTCTGTAACTGTGACAGTATCGGTGGCGGTCACCAATGCTTCACCCATATGGACATCGATCTTGTTCTTCTTCATCAAAAAGCCGACGCCTTTGGTGAGACGCTCGGATACCCTGCGACTGCGCTTCACAGCCACGCTGTAATCTAGCTCCAGGTTATCGAATGAAAAGCCGAATTCTTTTCCACGCTCACGCAGCGTGTGGGCAACTTCAGCGTTCTTGAGCAGGGCTTTAGACGGGATGCAGCCCACGTTTAAACAAACACCGCCCAGCCACTGCTTATCGACGATGGCGGTTTTTAGGCCCAATTGGGCTGCCCTGATGGCGCAAACGTAGCCACCCGGCCCGGCACCGATAACGACGACATCATAATCACTCATGTTTGTCTCCTTCGATCAGAGAATATTTTTAAAATCTCAGATAATCCATTTATGCAATTGGATAGAAAATACCTAACCCCCCAATTCTACCACTTGACTTTTAATATAAAAAAGAAGCCGACCTGTATCACCAAATTACTTTTAGATCAACGGCAGCGGATCGTCGGCGGATCTGCCGGGGGTATATTCCCACTGCTGGCCCAACTGCTCACGGATGTAGCCGAAGATGGAGCTCAATGGCAGATGGTTGGGGCAGGATTGTTCGCACATGCCGCAGCCAGCACAAGATACCAGCCAGCGCATCACGTCAGCGCGGATATAATGGCCGCCAACCCCGCGTTGGGGGTGATCGACGCTGCAGATCGGGCAGATGTCCATGCATGCCTGGCATTCCCCGCAATTGTCCAGTTGTGCTACCAGTGCCTCGACATCCTGGGGCAGGTAGTCAGCCAGGGTCTCGAACAACCGCTGCATCGTGTGCTGGTGGCGTTCGGATAATTTGAACATTATCCGGTCGTGCTGTTCGACCATGGCGGAATCCGCCTGGCAGTCTGTTATTTCCTCCAGGCGAAAATCCCTGGCCGCGGCTGCATCGCGCGCCTGGACCAATATCTGCTGGCGAACCGGCAGCCCGAGTACATTGATGTTGATGTCCGCTCGCGTCGCCTCCGGAGATTTACACATCTGGCAGGCCGAACGATAGCGATAAGCCAGTATTCCGCCTTGTCTGGCGAACTGCAGAGCCTCGTCGGTCAGATTATCGGAGTGCCCTTTGCGCTGCGCGCGCCACAGATAGTCCTCAAGCGGCAGCGTACCCAGGCAGTCGACGCAGATGCTTGTCAGTTTGTCGGTGTTGAACGAGTCGTGCTTGACCATTTCAATCAAAGCGCGCATCTCGCAGGGGCGTAAAAGTGCGCCAATCTGGTCGTCAGGATGTTCCCCAATGTATGCGGGCAGCATCCTGGCAGCGTTTACGGTCATCAGAGGCTTAAATGGGTTGACCTGATCCAGCATCCGCGGGTCATCGATCAACTGCGGTGTTGTGGATGACTCCTGACCTCCGTTGAGCGGCACCAGCATATCGTTCAGGTCTCGCTGCTCCCAAATCGTGTCAACGAACTTGCGCACAGTTCCAAGTGGGTCTCCATGTGTGTTAATCATCCATTGGGTGTTCATCGCACAACCTCCAAAAGAGTGTCAGGTGTCCTTTATTAAGTGCCACGTGTCATGTGCAAAGCGTCAAGATCTATGCATCACGTATCACGAATCTCTTTATATGTCTTGTTGTCCGTCGCCAAGCTGCCTTTCTAAAACTTCGGTGATGTCCAGCACCTGAATCTGCTCACCGACACCTTTCGATCGAATGGCGTCATCGAACATCAGCAGGCAGTACGGGCAGGCGGTTGCAACCACGTCGGCCTGCGCCTGGAGGGCTTCATCCAGGCGGCGGTGATTGATGCGGGTGTTGGCGTCCGTCTCCAGCCACATTTGACCGCCGCCGCCTCCACAACAGAAGCTGTCGTTCATGCTGCGGGGAAGCTCCACCCGATCAACAGAGGCTTCATTCAGCAACTGCCGAGGCTGATCGTATACCTGGTTGTAGCGACCCAGGTAGCAGGGGTCGTGATAAGAGACGCGGCCGCTTATGCCATTCCCGTTTGGCGTGTAAGTCTCACTGCCAATCTCCAACTCAGCCAAAAATTCTGTGTAGTGCTGGACGGGTAGATCGGCGCCCATCTGTGGATATTCGTTCTTCAGGGTGTTAAAGCAGTGCGGGCATTGGGTGACGATACGCTTGAACTTCACCTGGTTGAAAACTTCGATGTTCTGCTCGGCGTATACCTGGAAGAGATACTCGTGCCCCAGACGGCGGGCGGTCTCACCGCAGCAGATTTCGTCCAGTCCCAAAATGGCGAAATCCACATCCAACTTCTGCAAAATGCGCACGAAAGAACGGGTGACTTTCTTGTTTCGATCATCGTATGCGAAAGCGCAGCCCAGGAAAAGCAGCACGTCGGTCTCTTCGCCCGGATTCAGCTCGCGCACATCCAGCCCGGCTGCCCAGACGGTGCGGTCTTCGGCTGGCATCCCCCACGGATTCCCCTGGCGTTCCATGTTGCGCAGCGTGTCGGCCGCTGATTTTGGCACCTCCCCGGTGGTGAGCGCCTGGTAGCGACGCAGGTCGACGATTTCGTCTACCGGGTTGACGAAGGCCGGGCAGCGTTCCAGGCACGCGCCGCAGGTTGTGCACGACCAGGCGATGTCCTCGGGGAGGGCGCCGCCAATGAGTTCCACCTTGCCGTTACCATTTTCGTTTTTGGTGACCAACTCGTCCACCATTGCTCCACGCAGCGAGCGGATGAGATCTTTGGGAGAGTAACCCATACCGCTGATGGAGCAGGGACAGACTTCTTCGCAGCGTCCGCACTGGGTACAGGCATCGAAGGACAGCAGCTGCAGGGACGTGAACTCGCGCACCTGGCCAACTCCAAGGATCTCGGTCTCTTCGATATCATCGATCTTATCGAGAGTGCCGGTTTTGCGGCGCGGACGAAGAACGATGTTTAGCGGCGTAAAGAGCAGGTGACGCAGCTTGGTGAGAGGGATGCTGGCCAGCAGCAGCAGCCCCAGTGCGGCATGGCCCCAGAATAAGACATCATGGAGCGCCATGGCCGTCTGCGGGGTCATACCCAGCGCTCGCAATACGTTAGCCACCAGGTACCCGACCGGTGACCAGGCAGCCCATGCCGGGTCCGCCGCCAGCAGGCGCGTGCCCTCAACGGTGAAACCGACGATGGGAATCAGCGCCAGCAGTACAAGCGCGTACACATCATCCCTGTGCGTCTCCAGCGTTTTGGGGCGTATCACGGCTCTGCGGTAAGCGGCCATGGCAACCCCGATCAGGATGGCGACGCCGGCCAGGTCCATGATCAGTTCGTATGCCAGATAAACTCCTGAGCGTGGGAAGGTCAGTTCGACGAAGGGCACAAAAAGCGCCATCTGCATCAAGTTGATGGCTGTACCAATGATTTGAATGGTGACACCCCAGAATATCAGCAGGTGCATGATGCCAGGGTACGCTTTTTTGTATAAACGCACCTGCGCGACGGCGTTGACGAAGAAATCGATGATACGTGGATATGCCTCTCGAAGAGAAATTCCAAGTTTGGATAAGCGGGCAGCAATCGGGCTTTTATTGGTGGTGGGCAAGGTTTCCGATGTCATCCCTCACCTCCAACGTAAATTTGACCGTCTACGATTTGCACCGTGAGCGATTCGAGCGGGGTTGGTGGCGGCCCGGAAATGACACTCCCATCGTAGGGGTCGAAATAGCCCTCGTGGCAGGGACAGGTTATCTCATACAAATCAGGATCCCATTTGACGATGCAGGCGAAGTGAGTGCAGACCGCTGAATAAGCACGCAGACCCTGATCGGTGTTGATCACCAGCGCCGGATAGCGCCCAAAACGCACGGTCACGCTCTCGTTCTCCCCCAGTCCATCCTGCGGCGCGACCACCACCGGCTCTGAAGGCGTCTCTTCCAGGTCGACCGGGTAGAAATAAGCCACGATCGGACCGATGATCGCCACCCCTCCCACGGCCAGTAAAAAACGGCTGCTAATTTTCAAAAAGTCACGGCGTGTGATGCGCTTCATGGTCAGCTCACCTCCCCCCAGATCGTCAGTGCGATGATGATGATCATAATCACGCCCGCGATAATAAACCGGTTGCGATAGGCGCGGCGGGATTTGTCCGGTTTACGGTCGATGAAGGGCCAGATAGCCAGCAGGATTAGCCCAAGAACCGGCCCGACCGCTCCAGCGCTCTTCGGGATGAACTTGAGCAGCTGGTAGAGAAAAAGGAAGTACCACTCAGGTTTGGCATGCAATGGCGTGGTCATGGGATCGGCGGGTTCACCCAGACCCACCGGCAGGAACAGACCTATCAGCCCAACGATCACCACTACTGCGGTCGTTCCAATGACCACGTAAAACTCGGTTTTTACGTGGTCCGGGTAGAAGGGAATGGTCTCGTCTTGTTTATCGAGCTCTACTTCAGACATTTACTTCTCCTGAATTTATGTCCTGGTTTTCTCGTTATGTTTTACTTTATTACTTTTCACTCATCACTCATCATGTATTACGAATTCGACCTGACCCAAACAATCACCAGCTTTTACAGCGGCTTCGCAACTCCCTGCCTCCTGATCATCAAGAAATGGCCCAGCATCATGGTCAGGGTCAGGATGGGGAGGACAAGAATATGCAGGGCGTAGAAGCGGCTGAGCGTTACGGTGGTGATGTTCCAGCCCGCACGCAGGAATACCAGCGCCAGGTCTCCAACCACCGGCAGAGCGCCCGCGATTTCCGATGCAACGGTCGTGGCCCAATAGGCCGTCTGGTCCCAGGGCAGCAGGTAGCCGGTCAGGCCAAACAACAGTGTGACCACCAGCAGCACCACGCCGCTGACCCAGTTGAGCTCACGCGGCGGCTTGAAGGCGCCCATAATGAACACACGCAGCATGTGGGCGATGCACATCACGATCATGCCGTTGGCCGCCCAGTGGTGGACCATGCGGATGGAGGCACCAAAGCGCACTTGAGATTCGATGAATTGAATGCTGGCGAAGGCCGCATCGGGGGTTGGCTTATAATAGAAAGCGAGCATGATGCCCGTGACCCCCTGCACTACGAACAGGAAAGCCGTGATGCCGCCCAGGCAGTAGAACCAGCGGGTGGCATATTTAGGCACCGGCTTCTTCAGGATCTTGGTCATGGGCTCGGAGATTTCGTATCGTTCGTCCACCCACTCCAACGAGCGCTCGGTGAGCGGCTTCCAGCGTCTCCTGGTTTTCCAGACCGTGGCGCTGCGGTAGACGCCCAGTACAAACACCAGCCCCAACGAACCGAATAACGCCCAACGAGCGAGCGGCGTCCACAGCCCCTTGTTCTCACCTGAGATATGACAGTGCAAACACGGGTCCGTGGCGGGGGGTGGGGTGATGGAACCGACCGGATCGTCTGTTTCGGATATCAGGGCATTTAGGGCGGTCCAATCAAAAGGAGCTGTCCCCGTTCCTGATTCCCTCTGCGCCTGGGTTGCGGAGTTGGCGTGTGTCATGGACGTGATCACGACCAGCAGGCCCACCGCAACCAGGCTTCCAGCGATGATGCCCTTCCTCCAGCGGTAATAACTTTTCATAGCCACCTCTTCAATAAGTCAAGTTCGTGAAAAAGGTCACATACATACCATACACCAATAATCGCTTTGTGCAATCCGTCACAAGCCTGAAATTGAGTAGGGTGGAGACCTTATTATTGCGAGATTTAGACCCTAGCTATTCGGTGGTGAGTGGTAGATATCCCCAGACGTAATTAGTCATGAGTAAAACGTAACCGGGAAAGAGCCTAATTATTCGTTACTCTTTACTATATTTCAATGATCTTCTTTTGGATGGCGTACTTGATTAATTCCCCCCGGTCGTGCAGGTCCAGTTTGGACATCAGGTTGGCGCGGTGCGCCTGGACGGTTTTGATGGACAGACACAGGATCTCGGCGATTTGTTTGTTGGTGTAGCCTTCGGCGATCAACTGCAGCACCTCGCGCTCGCGCGGGCTTAAGCCGTCGTTATCCTGGTCCTCAGCGAGATCGCCAAATCGTAGGTAATCCTCTATCACCAGGCGCGTTATCACCGGCGAGAGCACAGCCTCACCGCGCTGCACGGCGCGGATGGCGTCGGTCAATTCCCTTGCGGCAGCGTCCTTCAGGATGTATCCGCTGGCGCCCCTGGCCAGCGCGCCGCGGATGTATTCATCGTTGTCGTGCATGGACAGGATGAGGACTTTAGTATTCGGATTTTGGGCTTTAATCTGGCAGGTCGCCTCGAGCCCATTGAGCAGCGGCATGCTGATATCCATCACAACCACGTTGGGTTTTAGCTCGGCGGCCAGCTTAACGGCCGTACGTCCGTCCTCGGCTTCCCCAACCACGACCATATCTACTTCATCGCTCAGCAGGGCGTGAATCCCCTGGCGTACGATGGTGTGGTCGTCGGCGAGCAGAATGCGGATTTTTTCCATTGGATCAATAATTCAACGTGGAAGCTGGCAAACAGGATGTTATAAGTATACCTCTATTGAGCGTGATCCTGCAGAAGTTTCCCTCACACAGAGCGGTAAAGAACGGGATATTATCCGGCTGCTATCACTGCTGATATAATAGATCTACACGACCTGAATTCCCTGTTTCCTGTCTTCTAAGGAGAATTTATTATGGCGAAAAAAAGTAAAAAACAAAAGAACCATGAGGTAAAGCCAAGCAATGACCTTGCAAGCCAGAACGTTGACGAGTTAGTTAATGATGAATTAGATGGCATATTGCTATCGACCCACGAACGGGATGTGTGTATACAGATTTCAGAGTGGGATGCCATACACACCCAGCGGGCTCAAGCGCTGTTAGCCATCGATGAAGGCGCGACACAGGCGCAAGCCGGTGAGCGAGGCGGGCTAACGAAAGGTCAGGTCAGATATTGGCTTGGTAAGTACCGCGAGATGCGTTTGGATATATTCCCAGATAGTATATTGAAAGAAGAGGGTGCGGAACTGGCTAACTTACAAGCCGAAGCGCCTGAAGAGGACAGGGTTGAGACTGAAAGCCCTGTAAAAGTAGAGACATCGAAGGGCAAAAAGTCCAAGAAAAAGAAGGGTAAACGGACAACCAGGAAGAAGAAAAAGCCCGAGAACAATAAAGGTAAAGGCAAAAAGAATAAGAAGAAATCAAAATAAGAGACAATTTGCGAGCAGGCAAAATTCGAAATAATCACCCCTCCAAATTTGATATTTTCTCGTATTCGTTTACGATCTCCCGATTCACTGCAACGTTCTCAAGGAATGAACGACGCTGCGATTCGTCAGCAATGTTCTCCCCCCGCTCCTGGAGCAGGTTGTAGGCATCAGCGAGTGTATCTTCCGCGCATGGGTCCAGGTTCGCCATCAGCACCTGGTAGCAGTTCAGCTAGATGCGGTATGGCTCAGCCCCAGTTCAACAGCGTATCGACAATCTTGGCCAGGAAATAATCCGCGATGGCGCCATCCAGGATGCGGTGGTCGAAGGTGAGCGATAGGTAGGCCATAGGGCGGATGGCGATGGTGTCGCCCAGACTCTCATCGCTGATGACCACCACGCGCTTCTGGATGGCGCCCACGCCAAGGATGCCGCACTGCGGCTGGTTGATGATGGGGGCGGCGAACAGCGAGCCGCTGATGCCGTGATTGGTGATGGTGAAGGTGCCGCCTCTGACTTCGTCCGGGAGCAGTTTCTTAGCTCGTGACCGTTCCGCGAGGTCGTTCACCGCCCTCGCCAGGCCCAACAGCGAGAGGGTATCGGCGTTTTTGATGACGGGCACGATCAGGCCCTCTTCTCCCAGAGAGGTGGCCATGCCGATATGGATATCGGCGTGCAGCAGGATGCCATCCTCGCTCCAGGATGAGTTGGTGATGGGATAGGCTTTCAAAGCGGATACTGCGGCTGCTATGAAATACGGAGTGAAGGTGAGTTTGACGCCGTCGCGGGCGTAGCCGTCCTTGTTTGATTTCCGGTGGGCGATCATGCGCGTGAGATCGACCTCCATGACTGTGGTGACGTGGGGGGAGGTGCGCTTGCTGTTGACCATGTGCTGAGCGATCGAACGCCGCACCGGGGTGAGGGGCAGGATTTCACCGGGAAGAGCACCAGGTCCCGGAGGTGAGGTTTGGCTATGAGATCGAGAAGGGACGTCATCTGTTCGGGTAGCTCCGGTCCCCAGTCGCTCGATATAGGCCAGGACGTCGCCCTTGGTGATCCTGCCGTCTTTGCCGCTGCCGCTGACCCGCCTGAGTTCGATGTTGTGCTCATTGGCAATGCGCGCCACAACGGGAGAGATGAAGCCCAATTCGGGGTCCCGACCGGGTGAGGCGGGGGAGACAGGCGCGCTGGCGGGGACTTCTGCCACCGGCATGCCGGCGATCTCGACCTCAGCGGATGCTTCAATCGAAGTGGCTTCTTCTACCGGAGCGGCTCCCTCAGCGCTAGCTGCAGGAACTTCCTCGCCGGACTGACCGATCCATGCCAGAATCGTGCCGGCAGTGACGACGGTGCCTTCCTCGGTCAGCGTGGCAAGGAGCACACCAGCGGAGGGGCTGGGGATTTCCGTGTCGACCTTATCGGTGTTGATTTCCAGCAAGGGTTCGTATTCCTCGACCGGGTCACCGATCGATTTGAGCCACCGGGTCACGGTGCCTTCATCGACGGATTCACCGAGTTGGGGCATGATCACTTTGGTTGGCATGTCTCCTCCTGAAAGATCATTTGTAGAAGATTGGGTAGCGGGTTGGGTCTAGTTCGTTCATCATACCGTAGGCGGATTCGAAGACCTGTTCGACGTTGGGTTTGGACCAGTAGTCGCCGTCAGAGCCGTAGGCGGGGCGATGCGGCTTGCTGGTGAGGGTGCGCGGGGCAGAATCGAGCCATTGGTAGCCGCCTTGGAACTCGAGCACCTGCTGCATTATGTATGCCGTGGTCCCGCCGGGCACGTCTTCGTCAATAAAAATAATACGGCTGGTCTTTTTCAGCGACTTGTGGATCCTACCGGGAAGATCGAAGGGCAGCAGAGTCTGCACGTCGATCACTTCAGCATCGATGCCCACTTCTTCCATAAGTTGAACGGCATCCAGCACGATGCGGCAGGATGCGCCGTAGGTCACCAGGGTTAAGTCCTCCCCTTCTCGCAGGATATCCGGCACCCCCAGTGGTATGGTGAACTGGCCGATGTTATCGGGAAGCCGTTCGCGGATGCGGTAGCCGTTGAGCACTTCCACGAGCAGGGCGGGTTCCTCCGCCCGCAGCAGCGTGTTGTAGAAACCGGCGGCCTGGGTCATGTCGCGCGGCACAAGCACGTGCATGCCGCGCACCAGATGAATAATACTCGCCATGGGCGAGCCGGAATGCCAGATGCCCTCCAGGCGGTGGCCGCGGGTACGAACGATGACAGGCGCCTTCTGCCCGCCTTTGGTGCGCCAGTGAAGAGTAGCCAGATCATCGGACATGAGCTGCAGGGCGTACAGCACGTAGTCCAGGTATTGAATCTCAGCCAGCGGTCTCAAACCGCGCATGGCCATGCCGATCGCCTGGCCCAGGATGGTGGCTTCGCGGATGCCGGTATCTGAAACTCGCAGGGTGCCGAATTTATCCTGCAGTCCGCGGAACGCCTGGTTGACGTCACCCAGCTGGCCGACGTCCTCCCCAAATGCGATAAGGCGCGGCTCGTCCGCCAGGGCGTGGTCAAAGCAAGTGTTCAGGATCTCGAATCCGTAAACGTTGGGCGAATCATCAGAGTATACCGGCTTGATCTCGGGTACGTTGAGGGCCGACCCCTCTCCTTCGAGGTAGAGATGGGAGTCATAACGCTCCCTGTTAGCGGTTTCGTGGCTCGTTTTCCAATCGATCAAAGCCTGCCGGGTGGAGGCGGGTTCGTCTTTGAGCGCCATCAGCGCCTGGCTGGCCGCCACACTCAGGCTGCGGCGGAGAGGATTAGGGATGCGGGTCAGTTTATCTCGGATGCGCTCCAATTCGATCTTTTGAGTAGTCTTTGCAATCTTGTCGATGACCCCAACGAACTCTTCTCGCTCCTGGAGGATGGGTGCGGTGAATGCCAACCAGGCGCTCTTACGTGCCTCTTCGGCCAGGCGCCTTTGCTCAACTTCCAACTGGTCTATCTCTTCCTTGGTGACGAGACCCTGTTCGAGGATCCACTGCCTCATCTTCTTGATGCCGTCGCACTCCACTTCCCATTCGAGGCGTTCTTTGGATTTGTAGCGCTCGTGACTGCCGGAGGTGGAATGGCCCTGCGGCTGAGTGAGTTCGCTGACGTGTACAATGGAGGGCATGTGCTCCTCACGTGCAACTGCGGCGGCCTTGCGATAGGTTTCCAGGAGCTTTGGGTAATCCCAGCCCTTGACCGTGTAAATGTCAAAACCGTCGCAGCTCTCGCCTGACGGGCGTTGGAACCCGCTTAGCAGCTCCGAAATATTCTCTTTGGCGATCTGGTGCTCGTTGGTGACGCTGATGCCGTAACCGTCATCGAAAACAGTGATGATGGCGGGACAGCGCAGCACGCCCACCGCATTGACCGATTCCCAGAACATGCCCTCCGCGGAACTGGCGTTGCCGATGGTGCTGAATGCGATCTCGTCCCCATTTTTTGAGAATTGGGTGAACGATTTCAGTTCGTCCAGAGAGCGGTACAGCTTGGAGCTGTAGGCCAGGCCCACCAGTTTAGGCATTTGGGAGGCGGTGGGGGAGACGTCGGCGGCCGAGTTGCCCTGGCCGGTCAGGTCGAGCCAGCTGCCGTCGGGGTTCAGGCTGCGGGTGGCGAAGTGGGCGTTCATCTGGCGTCCGGCGGAGGCGGGGTCGGCCTGGATGTCTGCGTGGGCGTAGAGCTGGGCGAAAAATTCCTGGGGAGTGAGCATTCCTGTGGCGAACATGAATGTCTGGTCGCGGTAGTAGCCGGTGCGGAAATCACCATTCTGGAAGACGCGCGCCATGGCCAGTTGGGGCAGTTCCTTACCGGCGCCAAATATACCGAACTTAGCGTTGCCGCTCATCACTTCTCTGCGGCCGATCAGACTCACCTGCCGGCTGTGGTAGGCAATGGCGTAATCGTCCATCACCTCTTCCGCGCTGAGGGGGAGCTTCGTTTTTGTTTCTAATTTCTCATTCATCGCTGCACCTGACCATATTCTCCTATGACGATGGGTGCTCAGTCAACTTATTAGCCACAATTTCGGCCACGTCCAGCACCTCCATCTCGCTGTCTGCTTCGTTCTTGGCGTCATTGAGCATTACCATGCAGAATGGGCAGCCGACTGCCAAAACATCGGCGCCGGTGGCCTGCGCCTCGCGGAAGCGATTAGCGTTGACCCTTCCATGGCCGTGCTCTTCCTCTTTCCACATCTGCGCTCCGCCCGCTCCGCAGCAGAATGAGTTCGCACCGTGACGCGGCATTTCTATCGTATTGTCCCCGACTACGTTTAACGCCTGGCGAGGGTCGGTGAAAACATCGTTTTGCCGGCCCAGGTAGCATGGGTCGTGGAACGTGATTTTTGCATTTCCGTTCTCCACGACCTGCAGCCTGCCCTCGGAGACCAGCTCGTTGATCAATTGTGTGTGATGGATGACGGTGAAATCCCCTCCAAATGCTGGGTATTCGTTCTTGAGTGTGTGCAGGCAGTGGGGACAGGTGGTGACGATGCGCGGTGGTGATACTTCGTTCAAGATTTCCACATTGGCAGTGGCGAGCTCAAAAAAGAGGTACTCGTTGCCGGCACGACGGGCGGAGTCGCCGGTGCAGCCTTCGTTTTCGC
>Ga0209013_10004067_pt1 | contig 12894 bp, 12 predicted proteins | sample Cruoilmetagenom2_FD_187291 | JGI IMG/M metagenome (GOLD analysis project Ga0209013, IMG submission 187291) | Oil polluted marine microbial communities from Coal Oil Point, Santa Barbara, California, USA - Sample 2 (SPAdes) (version 2) | ecosystem: Environmental > Aquatic > Marine > Oil seeps ... | reverse complement strand
GGAGAGATGATGGCTGATGAACTTGCCATATCGGCATCACTGCTGTTTGAGACGATGACATAGCACTGATTCATGACCGCCAGTGCGCGGGAAAGAATCTCAAGATGACTCTTTCGAGGCAACCCCCATCGTGAAGGCACGAGTATGACATCTACTTCTTCTATCTGTTTCCATAGCTCTTTAAATCGCAGCTCAAAGCAGATAATCAGTGCATATTTGACGCCATCGATCTCAAAAGGTCTAACATCCTCCTGCTTTCCCGCTTCCAAATAGCGATCTTCATCACCCAGCTTAAAAAGTTTTACCTTTTCCTGCTGATAAGCTATGGTATGGTTATGAATCACAACTGCCCGATTGACATAGCCATCTCCCTCTTTCAGCATGAGAGTCAACGCCAGCACTTGATCTCCTATGACCTTCTTGAGGATGTCCAGTGCCTTTGCAGAAAAGCTGGCAGCAGCTTCGATATGCTCATAATCGTATTCCGTCAGATAAACTTCAGGCGCAACGATTACTGCTTTATCATCAAGTTGCTCGATCAAAAGAAGAAGTCTGTCAAGATTTTTTTGATACTCTTTTTCGCTGGGAAGCTGCAGAGCTGCAACTTCCATATTTTTTCTAAGATTCATTGCTTCCCTCACTCTTATCTATTGCATGGATTATACTCATTCCCTCTTAATGCTTTGTATCAAGTTTTTTTGATACACTTCGAAAAGAATACACCACGCGAGGAATCTCTATGAAACAGCTCGAAGAAGAGAAGATCGATCAACTTCTTGGCATCATCAATCTCTATCCCTCCATCCGAATTATGCAGTTTAGTGACGGCAGCCATCTTTTGAGTAGAAAGATCAGCCGACTCTGCGAAGAGAATGACTATGAGTATCAGCTCAACTGCACCAGTGATATTTTCTACCAAAAGTCAACGCTAAAATATGCAGACAGTGACCGTGTCAAAGTCAAACTTATCAACCTCGAGCAGCCACGCTACGCTATCCAGGCAAAAATGTATGATTATCTCTTTGTCACCAGCGATATCCCCGATGAAAAGAAGCTCTCTTTTCTTAAAAAGAGTTATGGTGTGATCAAAAATGCCGGTATTATCATCATCTTTGTCCCCAAAGGAGATTATTCACAAATCCACCTTTGGAGTCAACTGCTCGAAGATAATAACTTTGTTGCCACCAATACACTCAATATTTTTTCCAATTACGATGTGATCATCTCCAAAAAGATGCATGGATGGGGTGGATAAATGGCACAACAAAAAAGTTTTGCTATACTTCCAAAAAAAACAAACCCACAAGGAAAATAATGAATAAAATTGTACTCTCCTCTTTGGCCGCACTGGCAATAGGAAGCAACTCCCTTCAAGCCGATAATGCAGGGCTGTACCTCGGGCTTGGATATGCCTACACCACTATCGAACTGGGCGTATCAGATGACTTCTTCAGTCTCCCTGAATTTGATGTCGCAACTGACAGTATCGTTTTTCTGGCCGGTTTTGACTTCAATGACTGGCTCGGTATCGAGGGACGCTACTATTGGAATATCACCTCTGCTGTTGCCGATGAGTACAATGCCTATGGCCTCCTTGATGAGTATACGGCGGAAAGCTTCGCCTTCTATGCCAAGCCGCAATATAGTTTTGATGTAGTCTCGATTTATGCACTTTTGGGAGTGACGATGAATGACTATACGCTTCTTTTGCAATCGAGTGATGACACGCTGTTTTCGTGGGGAGCAGGTGCCAAATTCAATTTCACAGAGAGTTTTGGCGCCTTTGTTGACTATACCAACCTTGGAGAGAGCGATCTTCTGCTCACAACGGGGCTTAGCTCCTGGAACTTCGGTATCACTTACAAATTTTAAACAGAGGTGGATGGTGCATCTTCAGCACTTTCCAGTTCTTTTATTCTCGCGACACAAGCTTTAATCTCAACTCGATATTTTTCAAGCTCCTCTTCGACCCATGCCTCTTCCATATCATCTTCAGCGTACTCTATCTCCTCTTTTTTGGCATGATATTTCTTCAAAAGTTTTTGTCTATATATCTCTATTTCCTCTTTTGTCATATTTTCCATCTGTTTCTCCTACTTGATATAACTACAACAGTAGTCTGTCAAACTAATGACCTTCACTTGGAACTTGGCATTACCCTCTACGCTGAACTCTTCTCCGCCTTTGACCGTCTGCCATATCTCTGATCCGGGAAGTTTGATTTCCAGTTCACCGCTGTATATCTCCATCAGCTCCGGATCACCTGTCCCGAACTCATATTCACCCGGCAGCATCACTCCTAATGTTTTAAACGAACCATCCTTGAACTCCAGCGTACGACTCGTTACTTTTCCATCAAAATAACTATTGACATCTTTGGTCACTTTTACATTATCAAAACTACTCATTGATATCTCCTAAAAAATTATTCTTTATCATATCAAATCGAACTTGAAGTAAGGGGCACCTCCACCAGGTTTTCAACTACACACAAAGTGCACAGAAGCATATTATACTGGACTAAAATATCCCAATGAGGAGGAAAATATGAATACTATAGAAAGTATGACCCTCACCGATAACCGAAATGGAAAACAGTACGAATATCCTATTTTAAATGGAAGCAGAGGACCCTCAGTCATTGATCTTCGAAGTTTCTTCGGAGATACCGGTATGTTTACCTTTGATCCCGGCTATACATCGACAGCGAGCTGCCAGTCTGAGATCACTTTTATCGATGGAGCCAAAGGAGAGTTGTGCTACAGAGGTATCCCTATCGAAGAATTGGCAGAGAACCACACCTATCTCGAAAGCTGTTATCTTCTGCTTAATGGACGGCTTCCCGATGCAGACGAACTGCTCGATTTTGACCTTGAAATACGGCATCGGGCTTATATCCCGGATGGCTTAAAACACCTTTTTGCCGCTTTTCCGGATTATTCTCATCCTATGTCTACACTAAGTGCTGCCGTGACAGCCCTCTCCTCTTTTTATCGTAACCATCTTGAGATCAATAATGAATCCGAATATCTGGAGATGGCGCACCGTATCATCTCCAAAATACCGACACTTGCTGCTGTTGCTTATAGACACTCTCTGGGAATTCCCTGCATCCCTCCCGATATCGACCTAAGCTTCACAGAAAACTTTTTAACAATGATGCGCGCCTATCCCGGAGGGAAAATGAAACTGGGCAGGGATGGCCACCAGAAGATCAGTGCATTGGAGATCAAAGCACTCGATACGATCTTCACCCTTCATGCCGACCATGAGCAGAACGCATCTACAACAGTGGTGCGCGGTGTCGCCTCTACGGGTGCGCACCCTTATGTCGCGATCTCTTCCGGAATTGCTGCACTATGGGGCCGGGCGCATGGCGGCGCCAATGAATCCGTTATCGAACAATTGAATATGATCGGAAGTGTTGAGCGTGTCGACACGTTTATCGCCAAAGCCAAAGACCCCAATGATAGCTTCAGGCTGATGGGGTTTGGCCACCGTGTCTATAAAAATTTTGATCCTCGTGCAAAAATTCTCAAAGGACTTCAGGATCAGCTCAAAGAAGAACTCACCCTCGATTCCAACCTCATACAAATCGCCCACCGCATCGAAGAGATCGCACTGAATGACGACTACTTCATCTCGCGAAACCTCTATCCCAACATTGACTTCTACTCCGGCATCATCCTGACGGCACTCAAAATCCCCAGAGAGATGTTTACCCCGATTTTTGTGATCGGCAGAACGGTAGGGTGGGTCGCACAATGGATTGAATTCAAAAAAGACCCAATGTCCAAGATCGCACGGCCGAGACAGTTGTATGTTGGGGAGTAATACCAAATCCAATTGAGCCAAGAGTTTTTCAAAAGTGGAGGTGGGCACCAAAGCCCACACTCTTGCAATATATTTATCTGTAGGGTGGTGCATTTATGCCCACCTTTTCTACGGGACTGTGTAATAGGTGGGCTTGAAAGCCCACCCTACAGGAAATGCACACTGCGAGAGCACATGCAAGGGGAGGTGCCTGCGGAAATTATTGGCAGCCGATGCACTCTTGACTTCGGTCTTCTATCCCCTCAGCCTCTTTGGCAGCCTCCGGAGACTGACTTCTCAAATAGTAAGTGGATTTCAATCCAAATTTCCAGGCATCCATGTAGATATCGTTGAGATACTTCCCGCTTGCCTTATCCAGCGTGATGAAGATATTGAGACTCTGTCCCTGGTCGATCCATTTTTGTCGGATTGCGCCGGCTTTGATCAACAGTCTTTGATCCAATTCATAACTTGGCGTATAGTATTCCCAGGTATCAGGTGAGAGGTTTGGCACTACTACGGGGATCAATCCCGAAAGATTCTCTTCGAACCATTTACGTTTATAGACAGGTTCGATCGCTTGTGTGGTTCCTGTCAATATAGAGATAGAACTCGTGGGTGCGATCGCCATCAGATAGCCATTTCTCATCCCGTCAGTTTTGACTTTCTCTTTGAGTGCATGCCAATCATAGTTGTAGCCAAAGAGCCCTCCTCTGTCAACCAGTTTACAGGCCTCTTTGTTGGCTTTGTCAATAGGAAAAATACCCTTCTGCCAATCCGACCCATCAAAGGTCGGATACGCACCTTTCTCCAACGACAAATCACTCGAAGCTCTGATCGTATGATAGCTGACCGCTTCCATCAATTCGTCTATCTTGTTGAGGTGATCATAACTCCCCCATTCGATCGCCTGCTCAGCGAGCATCTGAGCTTCACCCATCACGCCCAAACCGATCGATCGTGATTTGGAGTTGGTCTTTTTGACTTTGGACAACGGGTAAAAGTTGAGATCGATCACATTGTCAAGCATACGCACTGCCGTAGGGACAACACGGGCAATCTCTTCGAGTGTATTGACTCGGGAGAGGTTGATCGATGCCAGGTTACAGACTGCCGTATCACCATCCTCCTCCTCTTTCTCGACGATCCAAACCTGCTTGCCCTTGATCGAGTCAAGCGCTGTCACTTTTTTGCCCGGCTTGGTCGTACCGTTATCCACTGTTACCATTTCATGTTCATCAAAAAGATCGTACGTCCCATCATCGTAAACCACTTTGATTTTGTAGGTATTGGGGGCGGTATTCTGGAAGATCTCCGTACAAAGGTTGGAGCTTCGGATCACACCGGTATGCTTGTTTGGATTGGAACGGTTTGCCGCATCCTTGAAAGCCAGGAAAGGATTGCCTGTCTCAAAATAACTGCGAAGTATCTCTTTCCAGAGCCCTTTGGCAGAGATCACCTCTTTGTTGAGCGATTCATCATGCTCCAACTCCTTATAGCGTGCCTCAAACGCCTCACCGTATAGCTCTGCCAACCCCTTAACTTCATAGGGGTCAAACAGTGTCCACGTAGCATCCTCTTCGACTCTCTGCATAAAGAGATCGTTGAGCCAGAGTGCGGGGAAAAGGTCATGGGCTCTTCTGCGCTCTTCTCCGGAATTCTTTTTGAGATCCAGGAAATCGCGAATATCAATATGCCAGGGTTCGACATAAACAGCGATGGCGCCCTTTCTTGTTCCTAACTGATCTACGGCGATCGCGACATCATTTGCGATCTTAAGGAAAGGGACGATACCGCCGGCCGCATGTCTGTGCCCATCGATAAATGAACCCATTCCCCGCACCAGAGACCAATCCCAGCCGATACCGCCGCCAAATTTGGAGAGCAGTGCCATCTCTTTGTATCCGTCAAAAATTCCTTCGATATTATCCGGCGTAGAACCGATATAGCAGGAGCTGAGCTGATGTCTTGGTGTACGGGCATTGGAGAGTGTCGGCGTAGCGGCCATTACTTCAAATTTACTCAAAATATCGTAAAATTTCTTGGCCCATGTCTGGCAGTCAAACTCATTTTGCGCAAGGAACATCGCCACTGCCATAAAAAGCTGCTGAGGAAGCTCGATCGGGCAACCTTTCTTGTCTTTGATCAAGTAACGGTCATAAAGTGTACGAATCCCCAGATAGGTGAACTGCAGATCGCGTTCAGGCTTGAGATAGGCATCGAGATCATCGAGATCATATTTCTCTTTCAGTCCCAGAACGATACGCCCCTCTTTTTCGCCACGCTCCATATACTCGCGCATATGGTTATATCCTGTAAAGCCTGTTGCCTTATGGTAGATATCATAGAGGAAAAGCCTTGCTGCGACAAAAGTCCAGTTGGGCCTGTCAATATCGATCTTGTCTACGGCTGTCTTGATGAGTGCCTGCTGTATCTCTTCAGTATTGATCATATCGCGAAACTGAAGTTTCGCATCCACTTCCAGTTCGCTCTGACTGACAGCATCCAGGCCTTCTACTGATGCAGCCGTATATTTTTGGATCTTAGTCACATCGAGTGTCTCCACTCTTCCGCTTCGTTTTACTACTCTTATCATTGTTGTTTTGTTCCCCATTTCTACATCACTCGAATGAAAATTTCTGAGTGAAAATTGGCTGATTGTACTCTATTTTTCCTTGTGCTCTTGTTAAATTATCCAGACATTTTATCGCATTAAAAATATAGCAAAAAGTTATAATTAAGCCCTGCTTCATTTATCAAAGATTGGCGCATTTAACCAGTGTAGTATTCTTAGAGCTATCCTTATACTGAAAGTAGCTATAATACCTTCATCCAAACTAGTTTCAGGCAGAGGAGCGAGATGCTTTTTAAATACAAAGGTATAGATAAATCCGGCAAAACGGTCAAGGACACTATTACTGCAAGCACCATCGAAGAGGCCAAGCATAAACTCCGTGCCCAGTCAATCTACTATCAAACCCTTGAGCCAACCCAAAAACTCTCACTGGAGGCATTTTCAAAACGCCAGATGCCCGGTCCTCTGCTGAGTAATTTTGCCAGAGAACTCTCCTCCTATCTCAACTCGGGAATGACGGTACTCACCTCTATCAAACTGCTGGAAAACCAGCATAGGGAGGAAAAACGCTACAGCGACTTCCTCGATGCAGTGAAGACGATGATCGAAGAGGGTCAATCGCTCTTCAAGGCTCTGAGCCGCCAGAAGGTCTATGCCTTGCCGGAGTTTTTTCTCCAGAGTATCAATGTAGCGGGACAAAGCGGCAAGATGGTCGAAGTGCTGATCAACATGGGCAACTTCTTCTCTGCCCAAAGCAAAGTCAAAAAACAGGTCGGAAATGCGATTGCCTATCCCCTCTTCATCTTTATCGTAGCGGTTGGGATGAGCGGCTTCCTCATCACCTTCGTTGTACCCAAGATTACCTCTATTTTCAAAGACACTGGGCAAGAGCTCCCTCCGATCACCCAATTCGTATTGGGAGCCAGTGACTTTCTCATAGCGCACTATATGGCTATTCTAGTTGGCTTTGTGCTGCTTGTTATTGGATTTAAGCTTGCTTATGCCAAAAGCTATCTTTTTAAAAAAAGTGTCGATAGTATTATGCTCAAGCTTCCCATCATCGGTACCCTTATTCAAAACTATGAACTGGGGCGTTTCAGCTATATCCTTTCACTGATGCTCGACTCGGGGGTCTCTTATGCCCAGGCGGTTCAACTTTCCTCGACGACCTTCAGCAACAGTGCACTCAAAGAACGCTTTGACAATGCTGCACAGAAGGTCCTTGAGGGCAACAAGCTCTCCAATGCCCTGCACCTTGCCAAAGGCGCTCCTCTCAAGCGAAACTTTATGCAGGCTTTGGCGCTGGGAGAGGAGTCAAGCGAAGTGGCAAGCATACTGGGCAACATCTCCCAACTCTATCAGGAAGAGAATGAAGATCGTCTCAAACTGCTTCTCAGCCTTCTCGAGCCTTTTATGATGCTTTTTATCGGTGCGATTGTCGGTGTGATCGTTGCTGCGATGCTTCTGCCAATCTTCAGTATGAGCCTTGGGCCGCAAGTATGAGACAGGAAAACACACCCATGACTATTATTTTGCAATCACTTTTTTTCAGGAGCCTATTATGATGGCACAAACAAGACGCTTCCGCGATGTCAAGCAGAAAAAACCCATAACAGAGCAACCTGAACCAAAACGATCAAAGGAGGATCAAACAGGAGCGCTGCCCTATGCCTCTATCGGAAGCAAAACCAAAGCGTTTATCACAGACTTGTTTATGCTCTTGATGCCTATCATGTATGCTGTAGTTTATCTCGTGATGGGAGGGCTTCAGGGATTTTCCGAACATTTGATGGAGGGGTGGATTTATATCCTTGTCCCTAATTTTATCGTTGTCTTTCTCTTTTTTTGGAAGAGTGCACAGACTCCCGGATGCAGGGCCTACACCATCAAGCTTGTTGACAGCAAAACAGGCAAAAAAGCCCATCCTCTTGCCATCGCTCTGCGCTACTATTTTGAACTGATTTCGATCATTACAGTGCTTGGATTGATGATGGCATTTTTCAGGAAAGATCGAAAATGCCTGCATGATCTGCTCTCCGGTACCGTGCTCATCGATACAAAGCAGACCTAAAGAAGTATGAAGCAGGCCCGCTCCCAACATCCAACATCCAGGATTGAAATCCCCCTGGCACTTTTTTATCTCTTCTACTTCTCTCTGGTGGGGGTCTATGTCATCTTTATGCCCAAAGTCCTGCTCTCGTTTGAGTACAGCAAAGCCGAAGTAGGGGTGATTTATGCGGCAGCCCCCTTCATGCGCTTCCTCATCCCCTTTGTCTTTAGACGCTTCATTCGACTCGACCATAAAGTCTTTCTGGTCTCACTCGTTCTGACGCTGTTCGGATCACTGATTTTTCTGGGGACAATAGAAAATTTCTGGCTCTATCTCGCAGCCAACCTGCTCTTTGGTGCAGCGATGGGGATCTCTCTGCCTTATGTCGAGACGATCGCCCTGCACAGACTCTCCAAGAACCGCTATGGAAAAGTGCGCCTCTATGGATCGATAGGCTTCACCGCTATTGCCTTGTGGCTTGGAAAAGTTCTGACAATCCCCTACGAGGCACTCTATTATCTGCTGACGATGGCATTTCTTACGCTGCTCTCCGGTGCAATGATCGCACATTTGGATCGCGACACAGAGATGGAGACAACAGAGGATAACCGATCTTTTACGCTGCTGCTTTACCCATGGTTCTGGCTCAGTGTCTTTTTGATGCAGGTCGGTTTCGGAGGTTTTTACAGCTTCTTTACCATCTATGAAACAGCGCACGGTGTCTCCCTGGAGATCACCAGCTGGTTGTGGAGTTTTGGTGTGATTTGTGAAATAGTTATGCTCTATTTTCAGGGACCTCTGCTGCAAAGAAATCTTTTGAATCTTTTGAAAGCGGCGACGCTTATCACTGCAATCCGCTGGTTGATACTCTATCTCTATCCAGATTCACTCCCACTCACCTTCGCTTCACAGTCCCTCCATGCTGTCAGCTTCGCACTCTACCATACAGCTGCTATCTCCTATGTCTTCACTCTCTATACGCAGAAAAAACTGGCACAGCAGTTTTTTCTGGGGATCGCCTTTGGTCTGGGCGGCTCAGCAGGGGCACTGCTGGCTGGACAAATCTATGGAGGGAGTATGTTTTTGATCGAAGCGATCATTACTCTTTTTGCCTTTGCAGCACTTTTTGGACACTCCAGAAGAAAAGTGCAACACACTGCAGGAGTACACGCCCATGCCCTTTAATTCAAAACCAGAGACTTCCACTGCAGTCCTTTTTGCCGGGGGCAAAAGCTCACGCATGGGACGAGACAAATCCCTCCTGCCTTTTGGAGGATACGACACACTCTGTGAATATCAGTTTCAGCGCTTGCAAAAACTGTTTGGAAAGGTGTTTATCAGCGTCAAGGAGCAAAAGTTTGGATTTGATGCCCCCCTGATCCTTGACCGTTATCCTGAGAGCTCACCCCTCATCGGACTGCTTTCTGTTTTTGAAACGATTTTGGGGGATGCGTGCTTTATATTGAGTGTCGATGCCCCCTTTGTGGATGAAGCAGTGATCGCAAAACTCTATGAAGAGAGCAAAGACCAAGCCTATGACGCCATCATCGCGCAAAGTCCCAGGGGAAAGCAGCCTCTATGCGGTATCTATAAACGATCGATCATCCCCTATGCCAAAGCATTTATCGCAGAGGATAACCATAAGCTCAATGCACTTCTGCAGGCAGCAAACAGTCACTTTGTCATGTTTGAAGATGAAGCGCTGTTTGAGAACCTCAACCATCCTCACGAGTATGAAGCGGCACTGAAAACCGTTCAAGGTCAAAAATAGAGAATTCGCCCCTATCGGGCATCAAGCATTTGCGCCATCATTGTCTTGGAAAAATAGACAAACTTTTCAAAGAGGCCGCTATGATACTTGTCTTTATGATAGATCATCAGAAAATCACGCTTGCACTCAAAATTTCGCAGTTTTACCTGATGGAGTCGCCCCTCATTGATTTCACCCTGTACTGCAATTTTGGAGATACAGGTCAAACAGCTATTATGCGCCAGGATACTCTTGATCGATTCCGTATGCCCCAGCTCCAGAAAGATATCAAGTGACTCCATCTTATCCTTGATGTAATCGAGAAAGACTTCTCTCGTACCGCTGCCCTCTTCTCTGAGCACCCATTGCTGATCGGAAAGAGAGTCGATATAGTGCACATCCTGATAAGCTGTCGGATTGGCGGTGATGACGATCAACTCATCTACCCCTATCTTCTCTTCGATGATCTCATGGTCAGAGACGATCCCCTCTATGAAACCGATATCGATACTCCCCGATTTGATCAAATCAATGATCACTTTGCTGTTTCCCTCTTTGAGTGATATCTTTACATCCGGATAGTTATTCATATAGCTGCAAATAATCGGCGGCATCAAATAATCTACGATCGTCGTACTGGCTCCCACACGTATCATCCCTTTATTGAGAGAGTTTCTAAACTCATATTCGATATCTGAAAGCTTTTTGAAGAGAGGGCTGATCTCCTTATAGAATGCCCGTCCGACTTCGTTAAGAATGAGCTTTTTATTGATACGGTCAAAGACGGGGCGGCCCAGAATATTTTCCAACTCTTTGATGGACATGGAGACGGCCGATTGGCTGAGCTTCATCTCTTTGGCAACATTGGTCAAGTGCCCGGAGTTGACAACATTGAGGAAGATTTCCATTTGACGCAGGGTTATTTTCATTGTAGCTCTCTATATGAACATAAATTTTGATTATGCTCTTCGATTATTTTGATTTGATGATTGTATCAGAATTATAGTATACTTTCCTAATAATTATCAAAAAAACTGAAGGATTTTTATGGCTTTCTCCAAAGAGAAACGAAAAGGTACCATCAGCGGTATCCTTTTTGTCGCTATTTTTGCAGCTGCTGCAACCTATATATCCGACCTGGGTCCCATCAAGGCATTGGGGCTTTCACCCCTTGTTATCGGTATCGTGATGGGTATCTTTTATGCCAATACCCTGCACAATCAAACACCTGAGGCATGGCAGAGCGGCATCACTTTTTCAGGCAAGAAAATATTACGATTTGCCATTGTCTTTTACGGATTTCGCATCACCTTTCAGGAGATATTGGAAGTGGGAATGGATGGATTCCTTGTATCCCTTATTATGCTCACCTCAACACTGATCATGGGCACTTGGCTTGGCACCAGAATATTCGGCATGGACAAGGACACTTCCATCCTGACCGCATCCGGTGCATCGGTCTGTGGCGCCGCAGCCGTACTAGCTACTGAGCCGGTACTCAAAGCAGAGGAGTACAAAACCGCCGTAGCCGTATCGATGGTCGTACTCTTCGGTACGATCTCTATGTTCCTCTATCCGGTGCTCTACACTATGATCATCGAAAATGCGACAGGCTTTCTCCATATGACAGCCAGAGAGTTCGGTATCTATGTGGGTGGGACCATCCACGAAGTCGCACAGGTTGTCGCTGTACCGGCTTCTGTTCCCGGCTCCCCCAAGGAGATGGCAGATGCAGCCGTCATTGTCAAAATGACGCGTGTCATTATGATCGCGCCAATGCTCATCGTCCTTGGATTCTATCTCGCATGGGAATCAAAAAAAGCAGGTGGCGAGAGTGAAGGCAAAATGAAGCTGGTCATCCCCTGGTTTGCTGTCTACTTTGTGATGGTTGCAGGTTTCAATTCACTGCATCTCGTTCCGCAGAACATCGTCGATATCATCAACGAAATCGACACTTTCCTCCTCACTATGGCAATGACCGCTCTCGGCATGGGAACCGTCTTTTCCAAATTTAAGGGATTGGGATTAGCTCCCGTTTATACAGCAGGCACTATGTTTATATGGCTCGTTGTGGGTGGTTTTGTCGTTACAAAGCTTATTGTAGAAGTACTTTAGCGTATCGTCATCCTGAACTTGTTTCAGGATCTCACAGTGTCTCCAGCAGATGTACGGGGTCCTGAAACAAGTTCAGGATGACGATGAGACACATTTAGCCACTCGTATAGCACTCACCCACGCAAAGTGGAAATTGAATCCTCCTCTATCTCCATCTACATCGAGTATCTCTCCTGCGAGATAGAGATTTTCAACTCTCTTTGACTCCATTGTTTGAGGATTAACATCTCTCGTATCCACGCCGCCCGTCGCCACCTCAGCCCCCTCAAAGCCCCTCGTATCAGAGATAGAGAGTTTGAGGTTTTTGATCGCATAAACCAGCTTGCCTATCTCTTTGCGATCCAGATTTTGTTCGGTTTTGGCTCTGCATTTGGATTGCTCAAGGATAGTGGGAATAAGTTTTTTATTGAGAAATCCCTGAAGCCAAAGCATAAGAGGCTTGGAACTCTCAGGATTGATCCGATGAAGCAGTAGATTTGTCAATTGCTCTTTGCTCTGACTGGGCATAATATCGAGACCCAGTTCACAATAAGCAAATGCCGCAAGCTGCTGGCTCACCTCGTAGCTGATATCAAGTATCGCCAATCCGCT
>Ga0209013_10004066_pt1 | contig 12897 bp, 9 predicted proteins | sample Cruoilmetagenom2_FD_187291 | JGI IMG/M metagenome (GOLD analysis project Ga0209013, IMG submission 187291) | Oil polluted marine microbial communities from Coal Oil Point, Santa Barbara, California, USA - Sample 2 (SPAdes) (version 2) | ecosystem: Environmental > Aquatic > Marine > Oil seeps ... | reverse complement strand
TCCGCCAGGTTATGAGTCGTGATAATAAGAATGCCCATTACAAACAGGGATTCATACCTGATCATACCTGGTTGAATTATGATATTCATTATGCTATTATCAGGATAGTACTTACACAAACCCAGTAAAATTTAAACCACTAACAGGGAAATGGACAATGCTATTGGTCACAGGCATTGTTCTATTTGGTTCCCTCGTTGCCAGGTAGTAGAGATTTACTAAACTTTCGTTCATTACAAGGAGGAAGACCTCATGCATACCTCTGAGGAGATTCGTCCCATATCTTATTTTCTGCTGTTCTTGGTCGTCTTCCTGCTCTCGTCCTGTAAGTACCCACCCCCGACTCCGATCGATCTACCGGATGGAACGTGCACATCGGATGACGACTTTTTGTTGTTCTTGTTAGAGCCAGAAGACGACGCCTTGGTCTATGCCATCGAATCCGTCGCCGGCAGACCGCCGAATTTGCGCTGGTTTTTCGCTGCCGAGTGCACGCCGGGTGGTTTTCGCGTTCTGGTGGGCACCGATCAAGAATTCAGTGCGCCTGTGATCTCCGCAGAGCTTGATTCTGAAGTGCGCCAGTTTCAAATCGAGGTCGATTTGGAAGTAGAAAGGGAATATTACTGGACAGTCGAATTGCTGGCTGGTGAACTTGTAGTTGGAAATCCGCCGCCGTTTATGTTCCAAACGCTTCCCATCCCGGAGGGTCAGCCAGGTGTGATTGCCGGGCGAGTGTGGGAGGACGAGTGCGATTTTCCAGGTGGAACCATTGACCCCGAAAACCTGCCGGAAGGCTGTGTCGTTGTGGAGGGAGGAGTCCTGGCTGACGGCGTACTGGACGAGGATGAAGGTGGCATTCCCGACCTGGAAGTGCGTATTTTCCGGGGCGAATGTCCCCCGTCTGGGACTGGAGTGCTGGCATCCTCCGGCCCGACTGACGAAAACGGCTATTACTATTACTTTGGACCCGTGAGAACGTACTGTGTCACCCTCATCCCAGAGGATCCCGGCAATGATGCCATCCTGCTCCCAGGCACGTTTTCATATCCTTTACATGAGTACATGCCTTTAGGGACAGCGTATGCCGAGGTGACGATTGAAAGCGACGGTCAGATCATTGAAGGCATCAACTTCGGCTGGGATTACGTCGAGGATGAGAAGCTGGGCGGCATCGACGGCCCTGTCAGCGAAGGTGTTGATACCACAGAACTTGAATTCCTGTTCAGCTGTATCAGCAGCCCCGGAGATGCCTGTGAAAATCATTATGGGAATACGAGTCAGGATTGTGCGACAATTGATGAAAAATCTCTGGAAAAGTGTCCCCAAACTTATCAGGGTTATGAGGCTGTAGGTGTCTGCGATGTCGACCGGGGTCACGACATATATGTGGAGTGGGTTCCGTACGTGGTTCCCCCCGCTATAGATCCAGTAGGGGAATGTGAAAATATCCTAAATGGCACCTGGTCAGATTTGTATACCCCATGACTGGCCGCAACTGGGATGTTAGTCTGTAGTTTATTCAGCTCTGGGTTTCCGGCCGGGGCGGCGGCGCAGATTATATTAAGCGCTATATAAAACCTGAAAGTATGGTTGGTCTGGATTTTTCAGAAAACGCAGTGCGATTTTGCAACGATAAATATAATGTGGAAGGGCTTTCTTTCGAAGGGGGCAATGCTGAATCCCTGCCTTTTACAGATAACAGTTTCGATGTTGTGCTGAATGTCGAGTCTTCCCATTGTTACAGCTCAATGAATGCCTTTCTTGCCCAGGTTAAGCGGGTGCTTCGAGAAGGTGGGTATTTTCTAATGGCTGATTTTCGGCGGAAAGAGGCCCTGGAAGATCTTCGAGAATCACTCAATGAATCAGGATTAACTTTGATCAAAGAGACGGACATCACTCAAAATATCCTTGAAGCCATGGAATTGGATGATGATGTTCTGGAATTGGCTGCCCACTTGGGTTTGGATCGATTTGGTGCTATGGGCACATCCGGAGGAGGCCCTCCAGTGATTGCCTGCGCCTATCGCCTAAAGGATCACCTGGATTTTGCGGCCGTATTCGGGAGTGCCGCGCCGATCTATACAGATCCAATTGCATCAAAGGAGCTGAGTGCCTTTGACCGGATCACAGCAAACATGAGTGTAAAGCTTCCCCGCTGGTTATTTGTTTTCTTGATGGGGTTGATGATCAGCACCTTCAAAAATATCAACACCAGCGACCGCTACAAGAAGATCTTTGGCAGTTTGCTATGTGACGCTGATCTGGAAATCGTTGATTCGGAACCAATATTTGTGCCAGTCATGATGACCTCGATCATGGAAGCCTTCAGGCAGGGTGCTGGTGGGCCCGCGGATGATACTGTCGCCATTGTCAAGGATTGGGGATTTCACCTAACTGAGATCGATTTTCCAGTTGTGCTGGTTCATGGAACGGAAGACAAACACGTGCCGTATTCATTTTCCGAGTATATGCGGGCTGAGATTCCCAACAGCAAGCTGGTACCGTTGGAGGGAGAGGGACACTATACTCACTTCATCAATCCGGCAAGATCATTTGATATCATCGAAGGAATCTACCCAGAAGGATAATTCGGGGAGGCATTACCTCGCTGTGCTTGGGACCGGCGAGGCTGTCCCTCTGACCGGATGCTCGTTTTCACTCGCGACCGGGACAGGTGCTGCCTGCGACCGGTATACCTGAATACGTAAAACTGATCTTTATCTTATTTAGATTTGGCGGGGCCTACCTGACCAGGAAATAGATCAAAAACAGGTCATCCTTTTCTTTCTTAACCCAATGATCGATTTCCAGACTGGCTGCTTTGTCGATCAAGGGAGCAGGCAGGAAGGGAGCGACAAGTTTATATATTTTTCCAGCCGGCATGCCCTTCAGATCGGCCATTACCTGGTTTACCGGCTGCTCTCCGGTTGAGAGCATTTCTCTGGCATCAAATTCATTTTCAACCAGCTCTTCGCCAAACCAGTCAGGTTGGGAGAAGTTATAAGCTGTGTCAATACCCTCTGCAACCAAATCCTGGCCGACATCTTTCCGCAGTTTGTTGATCAGATCGCCAACTTTCACATCTCCAATGCTGGCAACCTGCTGCAGGGTGGTGACCCTGGCCACGGTGTTCCTCAGGACAGGATTTTTAAGTTTTTCAAACGCGGGTATATAAGATATCAGCACATCCTCTAATTTGGGATAAGCTTCGATCACCTGCAGGATCTTGGATTGGGGGGTGATCATCAACTGGGTCTCATTCATCTTTTTCACCATAGGATAATATTCTTTGTTCGCCTTCCAGCGCTCTGTATCGGGACACATCATGAGATACTTCAAGCGTACCCAGATATTCACCCTGATCGTTTCGCAGAGCAAAATACTCAATGTGGATCATTTTGCTTCCCATATCGATCCAGAATGGGGCTCGGCTTTGTTCTCCACTCTTAAAATCCTCGATGATCTTGTCGACAATATGTGCGCTGGCAGGAGGGTGGCAGTTTCTGACATCCCGGTTCAGGATGGCCCGGTTGCGCTGGAATATCCTCTCCGCCCCCTGGGAGAAATATTTAACCTTATCATCCTTGTCCACAAAGGTCATATCCAGCGGCAGGGTATTCAAAATGCTCAGTAATTCTTCTGCCGAGAAGCTGCCGGAATGCAGCCGGATCTGGCCGCCATCTTGCTGGGCGTCATTGAGTGAGGTTTCTGCTGCACCCCGCGGTGCCCATTCAACTGGGGGATCATAGAGGCAGTATCCGATCTCAAGGGACTGTTTGCTGATCTCATGCCAATCTGCATCGGTAAGTTTTTCAAGCGCCATGGGAAAGAGGATCTCTTCTTCCTTGGGGATCATTTCGTTGATCCCGGCAAGGGCAGGGCGAATGACGATCTCAGCTGAGGCGAGCAGTTCTTCTCTGGAGATATCAGGAGTTTTAATGATTTCCAGGCTGCCGTGGATCAATTCCCTGATCTGATCATGTTTTCCCCACATCACCTGGGGAGGTCCGGTTATGCCCTGGTTTTCAAGATAAGGGAATACCAGATACTCTTTCCGCAGGTAGTGTTTATCAACATCAAGCAGGTCGTTGAAGTGGCCTTGCAGTTCGAATAATAAAGTTTGCAGACCACCATCCGGGTCGTTCTCAATCTTTTCCAGGGTCTCAGCTGTTTTGGCGGTCACCTTTTGCAGCTCAAGATTTTCTTTGCGGAAAACATCGATCGGATGGCCATCGGGAATCGCTTTAATTGTGCTCAGGTCAACAAATCCTTTCAAGACTGCTGAGTGAGCATCACACAATTTCAGGATCTCCTCTTCAGGCAGCCCCTCGGCAATCAGCTCCTGTTCAACTTCTACAACTTCTCCATATGGAATCAGCCTTAAGCTGTCCTCCAGCTCCTTTCTGATCTGTTTTTCAGACTCTCCCTCGTGAAGTCTTAAGATCAATCCCTTTAACTTTTCTTTTCTGGCTAATGAATTATTGATCAGTTCGCTCATGCGTTTTCCTCAATAGGATATTGACTAATTTATTTGTCCGGGTTTTTGAAATTTGTCAGGCAGACCGGGTTATTATCTTGGGTTGGATAGTGCTTATAGTAGTTCATTTTGATGGTTTTGGATAGGTTGAGTAAACTGTGGTCTTTTGATATCTTAATCGATTTACTATTTACTATTTACGTCCTTCCCCATGATACAATCCCCTTAAATGAACACAAAATTTTCCCTTACTCTGATCCTGATCTTAATTTCGTCAGCTGCGCTGTCCGGCTGCAACTTGCCCTTTGGCCAGGCGCCGGAGCTGCCCCAGTTCCCGCCCACCCAGGAGCTGAACCTGCTGGCTACTTTGACCCAACAGGCCATTGAACATGATGTCCAGCAGACTGCCACCGCCCCAACCGCAACCCTGGCACCAACATCTACGCTAACGCTGCTGCCTCCGGAGACGCTCAGCCCGACGCAAACACCCCTATTTGCCTCCCCCTCCGAGATCAAATTCAACCCCGGGGGTACGATCTCCTACCACAAGGGCATAGTTAAAGCTGGTCAACAGATCACCTTCACATTGGGGGCTGGTCAGGGCCAGACGCTGATTGCGCGAGTCTCTTCAGGGGAGGATCAGGCTTATTTTGAGATCAAGGGTCTTGAAGGTGGGGAGGTGCTGGTGCCCTTCTCCGACAATGCCTCTTCGGTGCAGGTGGATCTGCCCTGGACCGGGGATTATCAGATCACTCTCACCAGTTCTGTAGACCAGGATTACTTCTTTTCCGTTGAAGTGCCTGCCAATCTGGTAGTCTCTCCCGGACTGGGGGCGGCAGTGGTAGATGGATATATCGATGTGCTGAGCGCTTTCCACCCCGACTCCTTCACCCGGGTCCGCTTCCTGATGGGTCTTCAGGCCGGCAGCATCCTTGATATCAGGCTCAGTTCCCAAGCCATAAATGGTCTGGCATTAGCCTTGATCGGGGCCGATGACGGCCAGCCTTACCTGCGCCATGAGGTCCAATCCGCTTCGGTGGAAGGCTTTGTTGTGCCGGAGACTCAGGCATATTATCTGGATGTATACTCAGTATCAGGGGAATCGGCGGCGTTTTCACTCACTATTGATGTAAAATAATTGACCCTTCGGCTTTGCTGCGCCTCAGACCGGGATGGAGAGACCGGGGGGAAACGAGACGGGGAAAACGTAAGGCGTAAGTTGTAAGTTGTAAGTCGTAATGCGATTAAATATTAGTATTAGAAAATTCTCCGATTATTAATAAGGAATCCTTGGATGGTGAATAACTTAATCGGCTTACTATTTACGACTTACTAATTACCCATCACGCACACTGCCACCAATCTTCCCCTTCCACTAACGCTAACTCATCCAGTTGAGCCTTAATCAGAGGTGCCGCTGAGCGCGCCCTGACCGCAGTCAGCAGGATTGGGTTTTGATACTGATCCCACAGTTTGGGGAGATCCTCCACAGAAACGATCGGCTTCCCACGCCGGGTATTGCCGATCTTCTTTTGATCGACCTCCACGAAGGCGGCCAGCGGCAGTCCCTCCCTCACCAGGTGTTTGCTCAACCTGCGTCCGGTCATGCCGGCGCCCCACACGAATACAGCGTCCCGCTCTCGAGCAGGTCCTTTGGCAATGTAGTGGGCCTTGGCCCGCAGGAAGTTCTCAACTGAATATCGTGAATCCTGATGGGTCAGCCGCCCGGGATGTTCGCGCCATTCCAGCAGTACCTCAGGGATCTTGGCAAAGCGTGCTCCAGCCAGGTAAAAACGCAGCCACAGATCATAATCCTCAGGCCAGCCCTGGTCCCGGTAGCCGCCCAGCTCCCGGATCCAGGACCTTCGAAAGGCGGCGCAAGGATTAGCGATCGGGCTTTCCACAAAGATCTCACGGGTGATGTCCTCATGGCTTATCAATGAATTCAGCCAGTCATAATAGAGCTGAAAACCTTCCCCGATCTGCCCCTCCGGGAATCCTTTCACCAGCGATCCCACTATGGCGACCTCGGGGTTCTTCAGTAGATATTCACGCTGGAGTTTGATCCGATCAGGATGGCAGCGGTCATCGGCGTCCATTCGCACCACGATCTCCCCCCGGCAGAATTCCAGTCCGGTGTTCGCGGCCTCGACCACCCCGCTGTGCTCTTTAGGAATGTAAACGAAGCGAGGGTCTTTCTGCGCCCAGTCGGTCAGCAACGCGCCGGTCTCATCGGTCGAACCGTCATCGACACAGATCACTTCAAAATCAGGATAGGTCTGTTTTTGCAGGGAGTTTAAGGTTTCCTCGAGGGTTTCCGAGGCGTTATAACAGGGCAGTAGAACAGAAACGTCTGGCATTCCTCACTCGTCTGGATGCAGTATCTCGCCTGCCAGCTGGTTGAGGGATTTGATCTCGTCTTCCGGTGTCTGACTGGTTATCCAGTACTGGTCCAGCAGCTCTTCCGGCGTCAAGGAGCCGATAGCCTTCCCCTTGGGGAGTCGGATCCTGGGCTCGTACTGAGGTTGCTTCAGGAAATGGAATTCAAAGCTATCCTTAAGCAGCTCCCGGATGGCATTTTCGTCGATCAGGGGATCCCAGGCCTTGGGATATTCCATAACCAGGCGGGCCACCGCGCCATCCAGTTTTTCAGGCGCCGGCAGAGCTTTTTTAACCTGGTCGGTGATATTATCACTGGAGCTGAGTGTCAGACTGACATCCACGAAGGGGCGAATGTTTTTCAGTCTGTGCCAGTCCAGTTTGGTCTTGCCTTTCTTCACGTCCGCGATCAGAAAATATTTATCATCGGCCGCTTCCCCAAAATTCACCCGTTCGATCGATCCCGGGTAAACTACCGGGGGATGTTTCCCGGGATTGAGCTCCTGTTTTTTATGGATATGACCCAGGGCGGTATAGTCCAGCCTGGAATCACAGGTGATTGACTTTGGCAGGATGAAATCATTCCCCAGGCTGATCGAACGTTCGGCGCCGTAGACAGCGCCCTCCACAGAAGCATGGGCGGCCAGGACGGTTGGTACCGCCGGGTCTGCATCTTTCAGCCAGCGGTCAATATCTTGGGAGATCTTTTCCTCCATCGCCTGATAAAGGGTTTCGGTATCCCTGGTTTTCAGATCAAGTTTGATTGCCATGGCTGAGCGCGAAATCCAGGGCAGGGCGATCAGCTGCAGATCAAGGGTTTTACCTTCCGGAAGAAGTTTTGAGAGCGCTGTACTCGAGAAGAAACCGGGCTGATCGATGATCAACACATGCGGCACCTGCAGGGTGCTGAATTCGGTCAGGGCGTGGGCCCGTCCGGCTGCTGGGGAGATATCATGGTTGCCCACCAGTAGAATTGTAGGGATGCCTGCCTCACTCAGGCGCATCACCCGCTGGCCCCATTCTCTTTGGAAAGTGGGAGCGGGATTCTGATCCTTGTAGGCGTCCCCGGCGAATAGTACACAATCCACTTTCTCTTTGATAGAGGTATCAACGATCTCGTCCAGCGACTCCAGGAAATCCAGTATGCGCAGCGGCAGGCCGCTGGCCGGATCCCTGCGTCCGTAGTTGGCGATATCGATATGGGCATCTGCAAAGTGGATTATGCGGGGCATATTATTCCTATAGGGACGAAGTCTTTCTGAAAGGACTTCGTCCCTGTTTGTTCAAAGGACTCGATCCCTATTCTTAATCAAAACTCCAGGAGTTGATCCTGTCCCAGCCGGCCTGAAAATTCGGGTTGAGCCACACTGCGTTGTACAGATCCTGTCGTGCCAGTTCTTTTTTTCCGAGGGCATAATAGGCCAGGCCCCGCCAATAGAAGCTCTCCTCCAGGGTGTCCTCATCGATTGTACTGAAGGTGAAGTCCGCGAAGTTTATCACGTCTTGATAGCGGCCGCTATAGTAGTAAGCCCAGTATGGCCAGGTCTGGTACCAGGTGATCCGGTAGGGCCGGACAGCATCGTCATCGACCATTTCGGCATAGATCTGGTATGCGGTGTCGAAGGCCTCACCGGCATCCAGGTAATGCTCCAATTTCACCAGGCTGGTACCCTTGTTGAACCAGGCGAAAAACAGGTCTACCCCGGTGAGAGTCTGGATCTCGCCCTCAGCGATTTCCAGGGCATGCTGGTAGGACCAGGCTGGATCCCCATAAGGACCCAGGATCTCGTAAAGCTTCTCTTGTTCGGCAGGAGGATAGATCACCATGAAGAGATAATCGAAGGACCGCCAGCCTTCCAGGTAGGTCTCATAATTCAGCTTCTTGTTCTTAAAATTTTCCAGCGGTTCATCCTTAAGCCAGTTTGAGTCCTGGACGATGAACACACCTTCAGCGTCGTCGTACCCGGTTGTGAATTGATAATGTCCCAACCAGGCATAATTTTTCAAGTAATCCACTTCGTAGTAACCCTTTTCTACCAGCACAGGATAGCCGTTGGCGATCAGCTCCTTGAGGATCTCAAGATCCCCCCCATACCGGACAACAATATTGTAGTCGGTGTAGCTGGCAACGAAATCGACCATCTCGGAGGGCAGGATATTCTTGTCCAGCCGACCTTGCTGGATGAAATCCAGCTTGGGGTCGTTGATACCCGGTTTGACGACAGCGGCGATATCATCCCGGTTCCCCGACCAGCCCCAATAGTTAAGAGCCATAGCCAGGTTGGACGGTCCGCAGTAGTTCCAGCGTTCCCTTTGATCGACGTAGACCACGCCATCCAGTATGGCCCGTTCGGGCAGGGGGGTAGCCGTCAGAAGAAGGGATTCATCAGTAGCTTCAGTGGTTGGGCTGTTCAGGGTAGGTTCGTTTGTAGATGGCACAACAACCACGACCGGTGTTGCCAGGGGAGTTTCTCCCCCCGGAATAAAAACAGCTTCATCAGGGGGATTGAGGGCGTAGGCCAGGCGCGTTTTCAGCTCATCGATCCGCCAGGACAGCCGGCTTTTCACAAAGGGAATTTGGTAGATCAAGGCTGCCAGTGCGATCAGGAGGGGGATCAGGAGCAAATAACGGGTCCTGGAAGGTTTTTTCATGATGTGGAGATTATAACATCTAGAAGGGATTGACTCTTACAGGGTGCTTTGCGTAATCCCGAGAGGGTAGGTCCTTTATACTGTCATTGCGAGGAGCTTGAACGAAGTGATGGAGACGAAGCAATCTCGCAAATCGGGAGCGGGATTGCTTCAGATGCTCTGCATCCTCGCAATGACAAGTTGGTGATAGTAACCCTATTAGAAAGAGAGCGAAGATTTCTCTCAGGACTTCAGTCCTTGAATAAGGAAGGGATTGAAATCCCAAGAGGGGACATCCAGCAGAAGTAGCTGGACGTCCGAACGTCGGCAGTTGCCGACGTGAAAATCATTTATGCGAGAATGAATTTGGAAAACTTATTGAGAAATCCTTAATACGGTAAATTGTCTGTCTCTTTGGGGACGTTTGGCTCTGCCTTTCTCAGGACTTCAGTCCTTTCTCAACTACCTCTTGAATACTACAACATGAGATGCTAGATTATAAAGTAGGGGAAATCATGGGAAACAGAAAGCTTGTTATCTACTTCCATCTGATCTGGAGTACACAGGATAGTGTACCCTGGATTTCATCAGATATCGAAAGATCAATCTACCGATGCATTGTTAACCAAATCCAGAAATTGAATTGCGAGGTATTAGCCATAAATGGAGTTCCGGATCATGTTCATGTGGTCGTAAAATTGAGATCAACTACATCAGTGGCATCTTTAGTTAAACAAGCTAAGGGTATATCATCTAAATTCATAAATGATCAATTGAATTTTGGAGGGGAGTTTCGCTGGAGTTCTGGTTATGGTGCATTTACAATTAGTCGCTGAGATTTGGCAATGACTATTAATTACGTGAAAAAGCAAAAGATCCATCACTCTGACGGATCTGTCTCTGAAGAGTTAGAATAATCAAATGTATACCTCTTGAATACTGAGAAGAGATTGAAATCCCAAGAAGAGACTTCCAGCAAAAGCAGCTGGATGTCCAAACGTCGGCTATTGCCGACGTGAAAATCTTTGATAGGTGATAAATTTAGGAAAATCACTGAATTTCTTGAACTACGAGAATTTAAACGTCCTCGCTAGAGGAAGTTCGGCTTCGCCCCTCTCAGGACTTCAGTCCTTTCTCAACGGATCCTCAGGTTTATGGTCCAGCACCTGGCGGGCCTGGGGGCCGTCCTTGGCGGGGCCGATGATGCCCTCAGCAGCCATGGTATCGATTATACGGGCTGCCCTGGTATATCCGATCCTCAGCCGGCGCTGAAGCATGGAAATCGAAGCTCTGTCCTCAGCCCTCACAATTTCAACCGCATCGTCCCAGAGTGGATCGAATTCGGTTTCCTCTGCCATATCCTCCCACATCTCTTTCTGTTTGAGGGGGATGGACGGCATCTTGGCATCTGGCTCTCCTGATGCGCTGGTGCCGCCGATGGGCCCTTTGATCTGGGCGCCCAGGACGCGCCAGTATTTCACCAGTTTATCTATTTCGGTATCGGAAACATAAACACCCTGCAAGCGAACAGGTGCTGCGGCGTCCGGGGATTGGAAGAGCATATCACCCCTGCCCAGCAGGGTCTCTGCCCCGGGTTGGTCGAGGATGACGCGGCTGTCAACGCCGGAGGCGGTGGCAAAGGCAATCCGGGCCGGGAAATTGGCTTTGATAAGGCCGGTCACCACATTGGTGGAGGGGCGCTGGGTGGAAATGATCAAGTGGATGCCTGTGGCCCGCGCCAGCTGGGCCAGCCGCGTGATTGCTTTTTCGGTTTCGGCCGGAGCCAGCATCATCAGGTCAGCCAGCTCGTCAATGATTACCACCAGGTAAGGCAGTTTTACTCCGCCACCTTTGACTGTTTTCTTGTTGAAATCGATGATATGGCGGGCGCCGGCTTCAGAGAACTTTTGATAGCGCTGGTCCATTTCACGCGAGACCCACTGCAGCACGCCCACTACTCTTTCCAGGTCTACAACAACAGGCGCCAGCAAATGGGGAATGCCGTCGTAACCGGAGAGTTCCACCCTTTTTGGGTCGACCATGATCATGCGCAGGTCATCAGGGGTATTGTGGAGCAGGAAGCAGGAAATCAAGGAATTGACGCAGACGCTTTTACCGGAACCGGTGGTTCCGGCAATCAGCAAATGCGGCATATCGGCCAGATCTGCAGCTATTGCCACCCCGGAAACGTCCTGTCCAAGCGCAAAACGCAGCGGGCTTTTATTTCTCTTAAAATGGGGGCTTTGAATGGCATCCCGCAGGGCTACCAGGGAGATCTCTTCATTGGGCACTTCCATACCAACATAACCCTTGCCGGGAACAGGCGCTTCCATGCGGATGCTTCTGGCAGCCAGGGCCAGGGCCAGGTCATCTGCCAGGCTGGTGATCTTGCTGACGCGGACGCGGCGTTTTTGGCCCCGGACTTCGACGAAATCCGGTTCGACGCCAAATTGAGTGATGGTAGGACCGCGGTTGATCTCCACCACGTGCCCGGGAGAGCCAAAGGAATCGAGGGTCTCTTCTATGATCGAGGCCCGGTGCAGATCAAACTCCTCGTTGGGTTCGATATCAACACCAATATTCAGGATATCTGGTACATGGGGCAGGACCCAGTTCAGATCTGGGATCGGATCATGGAACATGGAGGGTGTATTGCTTTTTCCTATAGTAATTTTCGGAGGAGGTGTCTTAAGGTCCGGGACAGTAATCCGCTGCGGGGGAGTTTGTATGATCGGGGCTGGTTTTTCCCGCCCCGGGAATAATTTCAGATAGAGATTCTTGACCGCGTTCAGGGCTCCTGGCACCCATTGAAAAAGCTCCAGGACCGGGATTTTCAGTGTCAGCGATAGGCTGAGCAGGATCAAGGCAAAAAGGGCAATGGCTGTACCGGCTGTTCCAAAGGTGGACTGCAGCGGCGCTAGGATATAAACCCCCGCAAAGCCACCTCCGATGCCATTGGATGCGATGTATTTGGAGGCCTGGAAATCCAGTGGGAACGTGAAAAACTGCATTGTGGTCAATCCCGCCAGGAATAACAAACTGATACCGGCGGTTTGTTCTGGAGCGAATTTTGGTGCGCCCTCAACGTTTCGGAGCAGGATCAGAACGCCGCCCCCCAGCAGTAGGATGGGTAGGAAATAGGATCCCCAGCCAAACCCCTTGCGGATCAGGGTGTATAGATCAGCAATCAATTGAGTGCTGCGGCTGGAGAATAAAATAATACCGGATAATAAACCCAATGCGGTCATCATCAACCCGGTCAGGTTCAGGTTGCGTTCCGGGGAGGGATTCGCCGCTGTTTTGGGCTTGGTTTTTGGTTTTGATTTCGATTTTGGCTTGCTTTTTTTGCGTGCCTTGGCCATATTATTGCCTTCCTGCAGTGCTTTTGGAATTATAGCATGATTGTTTTA
>Ga0209013_10004064_pt1 | contig 12898 bp, 12 predicted proteins | sample Cruoilmetagenom2_FD_187291 | JGI IMG/M metagenome (GOLD analysis project Ga0209013, IMG submission 187291) | Oil polluted marine microbial communities from Coal Oil Point, Santa Barbara, California, USA - Sample 2 (SPAdes) (version 2) | ecosystem: Environmental > Aquatic > Marine > Oil seeps ... | reverse complement strand
TGGCTCACCGGCTGGGCCGTGACCCGATTGACTTCCGGCTCCAGAACTGTGTCCGCGAAGGCGATCGTGTGATGTCCGGCAACAGGGTAGAGCATGCAGTGGGGCTTGCCGACTGCCTGCGTTGGGTCCGCGAGGAGTCCGAGTGGGATCGAAAACGGGCGGCCTATGCGGATCAAAGCGACGACCTGCGGCGGGGCATCGGAGTTGCCTGCTACATGCATGGCTCCAGCCTGGGCGGTGAAGGCGCGGATTACGCCAACTGCACATTGCAGATTGACAATGACTATGGCATCACACTCACCTCGGGCCTGACGGACTATGGACAGGGAAGCCGTACTGTGTTTACGCTGATTGCGGCTGAGACGATGGGCGTGGAACCGTCGCGGATCCACATGCTCCGGCCGGATACCGACACGGCCATAGACTCAGGTCCTACCGTTGCATCCCGCTCTACGATGCTTGGCGGCAACGCTACCCGGGTCGCTGCCGAGAAACTCGACCGGCTGCTCAAGTACGCTGCAGCCAACGTACTTGGCTGTACACCGGCGCAGGTTTATCGCTACCGAGATCTGTACCTCGGCCCTGAGGAGGATGAGCTACCCTTCGAGCAGGCGGTCGACAGAGCCCGCGAGATGGGGCTGACCCTGTCGGTGCATGGTAAGTGGAGTATGCCTCAAGTCGAATGGCATGTCGAGACGGGGACAGGTACGCCTTACTACTGCTATACTTTCGGGGCTCAGGTTGCCGAGGTACAAGTCGACACCCGTACCGGTCAGACGGAGGTGCTCAAGGTTTGGGCTGCTCACGATGGCGGCAGAATCGTATTCCCGCAGGGCGCCTATGGGCAGATGTACGGCGGCATCGCGCAGGGGTTGGGCTACGGGCTGTTGGAAGAGATCAAGTACCACCAGGGCTACCTGCAATCCATCAACTATGATACCTATATGGTCCCCACTTCGCTGGATATGCCCGAGATTAGCGCAACCTTTATTGAATCCAGCTTTCCTGAAGGCCCGTATGGCGCCAAGAACCTGGCCGAGCCGGTCTTGGTGGCGACGGCGCCAGCCATTGCCAATGCGGTGTTTCACGCTACTGGTACTAGGCATTACACCCTCCCGCTCACGCTGGAGCGGGTGCTGCTGGGCCACGATCTGCAGCCCGACAAGGGGCAGTCCCAGTGTCGTCGCGCCTTGGGTTTTGGGCGTGAGCTACAATTGAAGATCTTGTAGGAGACCGTCTAATGTCTGCAACCCTGATCCTGGGGAAAATGCTTTGGGCCGACACGACTCAACCGCCCGAGTCGGCCTGGGGCATAGCTATCGAGAGAGGGCGGATACTGGATACGGGCAGTTGGGCAGAGCTCAGGTCCTTGTACGCAGAGGCGGAGGTCGTCGATGCCCGCGATTGTGTGATCACCCCTGCTTTCGTCAACGCCCATCACCACATGTACGGCGTCCTGGCCCACGGGATCCCCCTGGAGAAGGCTCCCAGCGGCTTCTGGCCTTTTCTGGAGGAGTTCTGGTGGCCGTTGGTCGAGGACCAACTCAGCCACGAACTGATCGCCGCTGCTGTGGATTGGGCCTGCCTGGAAATGGTCCTCTCAGGCGTGACGACCTTCTACGACTGCCTGGAAGCGCCCCACGCTCTGCCCGGCGCACTGGATGTGGAGGCAGAGATTGTGCGCCGGTGGGGTCTGCGCGGGGTGCTCTCTTTTGAGGCCACCGAACGGGTCAGCCCAGAGAACGCTGGCCTGGGCCTTCGAGAGAACGCGGTGTTTATCGATGCCTGCCGGGCGGCGGGCGGCCTGGTGTCCGGCATGATGTGCTTTCATACCACGTTCACCTGCTCCGCCGAATACATTCAACGCGCCTTTGCCCTGGCCAGAGAACGCGATGTCCGGGTGCACATGCATCTGGCTGAGGGAACGTATGAACCCAAGCACTGTCTGAGCAACTATGGCGCCCGTACCGTGGCTTACTATGATCGTTTGGGCGTGCTGGGGGGTCATGTATTGGCTTCTCAATGCGTCCAGATCGACGCCGACGAGATCGCCATCCTGGCGCAGAGAGGCGTGCATGTTTCCCATCAGCCGCTATCCAACTGTGAGGTAGGCGGCGGCCTGGCGCCGGTGCCAGAGATGCTGGCAGCGGGCGTCAACGTGGCCCTGGGCACGGATGGCTACATCAACAACTTTTTTGAGGTGATGCGGGCTGCTTCACTCATCCCCAAGGCGCGGCTTCTGGATCCAACTACGATGCCTGCCCAGGCTGCGTGGACCATGGCCACGCAGAATGGGGCGCGAGCGCTGCGATTCAACGATCTGGGAAAACTGGTTCCTGGCGGTAAGGCCGACCTTCTGCTCATCGCTGCGGATCTGCCGACTCCGCTGGCAGTGCACAACCTGGCCGACCAGTTGCTCCTGTGGCGGAATCCCGACAACCTGAAAGGCGTCATGTGTGCCGGTAACTGGCTCATGCGCGATGGAAGAATCGGGGGCATTGACGAGCCTACTATCCGCCGGCGGGCGGTGGAGGCGGCCACGAAATTGTGGCAGAGGGCTAGAACTGGAGTGTAGTATGGCTGACGTAAGTGTGAATCTTTGTGGCATCGACCTAGAGAACCCATTCGTGGTGGCATCCGGTCCTCTCACCTGGAGCGCCAAGGGCATCCAGGATGCCTATGCGGCGGGCGCCGCAGCAGCAGTCACCAAGACCATCCGTCCAGAGGCCACCGTGAACCCGGTGCCGCACATCGCCTCGCCTCGCCGCGGCGGCGGCTTGCTCAACACTGAGGGCTGGTCGGACTTTTCAGCCGGCGAGTGGTTGGAGCGAGAGCTTCCCCTTCTGACCAAACGCGACGGAGTGCTAATCGTCAGTCTGGGGCACACGGCCGCTGAGGTAGAACAGCTCGCTCGGCCGCTGGCAGAAGCGGGTGCCGACATCCTGGAATTGGTCTCCTATCGCGCGCAAGACGCGGCACCAATGGTAGCCGCGGCCAAGCAGGCGGTTGCGATCCCGGTCCTCATCAAAGTCACCGCCAATTGGCCAGATCTGCTGCTTGTGGTTGCCGATTGTCTGGCAGCGGGGGCCGACGGCGTCACGGCCATCGATTCAATTGGTCCAACGCTGCGTGTAGACATCGACGAGGGGGAGCCGGTGCTGGGTTCCTATGCCTGGCTCTCTGGAGAGGCGATACGGCCCATCTCATTGCGAGTCGTGGCTGATATCTGTCTGCGGCACGACGTGCCGGTCGTGGGGACCGGGGGAGTTGGGAGGGCCGAGGATGCCGTAGAGATGATCATGGCCGGCGCCACAGCCGTAGGTGTCCACACGGCGCCGCTCCTGAGGGGCCTGGGTTGGCTGGGCAAGACCGAGAAACAGTTGAATCGCTGGTTAGATGCGCGCGAGCACGCCAGATTGGCTGACCTACGTGGCATTGCCCTGGCTTCCTTGCGGGCGGCTGAGGGGCACGAGTCTCAGCTTCCCGACGTGCCGGCGCCGCTCTCATTCGACTTTGATGCGGATACGTGTACCCAGTGTGGCCGCTGTGTGACGGTCTGTGCCTACCAGGCTCGCGAGCTCACGGCGGATGGCGGCATGCTACTGGATGCGGTTGAATGCCGCTCCTGCGGGGTGTGCGTCACGGTATGCGCTCCCCGTTCACTGACGATTCGCGAGGAGCGGAAGGCTGGCGCCTGAAGGGTTCAAGGAGTTGTTCACCGGAAACAAGCGCTGGCTGATGGACTCTGGCTCCACTTCGGCCGCACAGCGGCAAGCCCAGCCACGAGCACATCCACCCCACCTGTGGTTGTGTAAGCTCAGTCTCTATGCTATACGTGTCACCTTCACGAGGTGTCCGGTCCGCGTCAACATCCGGGCTCCCCATAGTTTCCGCAGCAGTCGGACCGCATCCGGATTTTGCGCCAGCTGTTGCGCGCAACCAGGCGGACCTTCAAGTGGAGTGGTATGGGCTGTCGCAGGTTCTCCAGCGATTCCGACACCGTGCCATGCCTCCTGCCGTCGCACATCTGCTTCTCCTTCCCCCTTGTGAGGGGCCATGCCTCTGCTATCCTGACTGGCCGACCTCATAGTAGGTTCCAGTCGAGGATCACGCCTATCTCTGCCGAGCGATCTTCCACGAGGCCAGCGTACAATTCGGGGGCATCGGCGGGAGAATAGAGACTGGTGATGAGATCCGAGACCTTCATCCGGCCCTGAACCAGATAGTCAAAGAAAAGATGAAAGATCTCGTTCCTGGTCCAGGGATTGAATTCTGATGCCTGGGCTGGGGTCATGGTGCCGTGGATGCCCAGGATTGCAATTGAGTTGCTCACCACCCCCGGACCCAGGTGTTGTTGTGAAGGGGTAGGCGTGTCTCCCAGTAGGATGACGCGGCCAAGCTTCCGGACCAGTTGCAGGCATGGCGCCAGCACGGCGGGATGTCCGGTAACATCAAAGACTACGTCCAGCATGCGCCCCTGGGTAATCCTGTCGATCTCTGGACGAGCGCTGCCCACATCCAAGGCCAGGGTGTGGGTTGCCCCGTGCGCTCCGGCTGCGTCCAGGCGGCTCTGCACAGGGTCGATGGCGAGGATCTTTCGGGCACCCGAGAGATATAGATACTGGACAACCAATTGTCCCAGCGTGCCCAGGCCGACCACTCCGGCGGTCTCTCCGAGCTGGAGCGCCGCCCGGCGTACCGCCAGCTGGGTCGTGCCGGCCAGCGCTGCCCACGTGGCTTCTTTGTCGTTGATTCCTTCAGGCACCACGTGCGCTTCAGCCGCCGGCGCCTTGAAAAACTGCTGATGGGCGAACCAGCCGGTCACCCGATCTCCCTCCTTGAAGCCGTCCACGCCCCGGCCCACGTCCACCACACGAGCAGCCATGCTGTAGCCGGGCCTGAAGGGGTACTGTACCCAATCTGCCCAGTTTGTGCCCGGCTCGAAGGCGCCCCGCAGGCAGGACAGCTCCGTGCCGATGCTGATCAGCGTCTTCTCGGCGGCGCAGAGTATTTCCCCATGGTCAGGCGGGCCGACGTCTTCTTCCCGGATCTGAACGCTACCCGGCTCCGGAAAGACGATATACTGTGATTTCATGAGTGTCCCCCTGATTGAAATCTGTACCAGCAAGCTCTGCAGGAACGCTTGGTCGATCACCTTAGCATGGTAACGATCAGGCGGGCAGGACCACGTCCGGGGGTACATCCAGGAGGAGGTCGTTCCATACCCTTCGCAGCGCCGCATCATGGCCAAAGGCCAGATAGATAGTCTGGCTGGTCTTGGCGTCCAGGGTGTAGATCAACCTTAGTACCTGCTGGGGTTCCGCGCCAAAGTAGAGATACCCCACGTCCAGCTCAGAGATCATGGCTGGTTGGAAAAAGACGTACCACCACCCCAGCTCGTCAACGGACCAGCGCCCAATCTGCAGATAATGGGAGGGCCGGACGCGACCCAGCAGGATGTGTTCCCGAGTTGCCACCGTCTCGAAATCGGCATCCAGGTCCATGTAGTAACGATCCCTGCCCTCGACGCTGAACCAGCCACTGGCCCGTACCGGAATCAGCTCTTCGGGCCGCAACGGAGGTTCGGCAGCTGCACTATGGCCGATCGCTTCCACAAAGGGCTGGGATTCATAGTGGATGTACTCTCGCCGCGATGACCAGGCAAGGATTAGGATGTATGCCACGTAAAGTATGCCTATGAGCACGGCAGCCCACGGACGGAGCCAGGAGACCAGCAGCGAGCTCAGCGCGGCAGCCAGGAGCAGCATCCCCAACCAGCGGGACAAGGGCGATTCCGCCCACAAGTGGCGGCGCAGTTTGTAGCTCGACTTGAGTATCACACCTTTTGTGCTCAAAGCAATGATGCCCTCTCGACAGGGTTTTCCAGACTGGAGTATAACATAGCCCCCGGGACGTGTCAAAGGATCCGGATTCTTGTCGTATCTAGTCTGGTTCTCTACCGATGACTTTGACAAGGTTTTCCTTTCGTGGTATACTGGCGTCGCAAAGTCATAGGGGAACGAGAGGTTACTTGTGAGCACACAATCGGCTATTCGATCGGCGGCACTCGCCAACCCTAGCAACTATCCTCTGCCGCCAGACCTCCGGTCTGGATAGCTTGTTCGCGCCCTCGGCGCCGGTCTCCTAGGCCAGCTCTCCAGACCAAGGGAGGGGCTGGTTTTTTTGTTGTGTCTGGCAGAGGCCTGTCCCATAGGAAGATATGAAAGTCTTGGCCGTAAGCGACAAGGTAGATGAACTGCTCTATAGCCCGGCCATAAAGCACCTGTTTGATGATGTAGACCTGGTGCTGGGCTGCGGGGATCTGCCGCATTACTACCTGGAGTTCATCACGACCTTGCTGGGTGGGCCGCTATTCTATGTCGTCGGCAACCACGCCAATGAGGTCAAGCACTACCATCAGCCCAGACCTCAATGGGAGTACCCAGGGGGTTGCGAGAACATCGACGGGCGGGTAGTCCAGTACAAGGGCTTGCTTGTCGCCGGGTTGGAGGGCTCGATGCGCTACAACAACAGAGAGCACTTTCAGTACCGTGAAGGGGAGATGGCCCGGAAAGTGTGGGGCCTGGCCCCCTCGCTGGTGTTGAACAAGCTGCTCCATGGCCGGTATCTGGACATCCTGATCACCCACGCCCCACCCAAGGGCATCCACGACAAGCCCGACCTGTGCCATCACGGGTTCCGTGCCTTTGTGACGCTTATGGATCGCTTCCGTCCGCGCTACCTGATCCATGGGCACGTCCACGTCTACAGCCCGCGCGAGACGACGGAGACGGTGTACGGGGAGACGACCGTAATCAATGCCTATGGCTATCGGACACTGGAGATTGACGCTGATGGAGAATAACGACAGGACAATCGCCGTCTTTGGCAGTGGCAGCGCCCCTGTGGACCATCTGGTACTGGCCCAGGCTGAGGGGCTGGGCAATCTGCTGGCCGGAGCCGGATTCAGCCTGGTCTGCGGAGGTTATGGCGGAACAATGGAGGCTGCCAGCCGGGGCGCGCGCCGTGCTGGCGGGCGCGTGGTAGGCGTGACTCTGGACCTCTTTACGCCTCGCCTGGCACCCAATCCCTGGCTGACAGAGGAGCATCGGGTAAGTGATTTCTTCCCGCGGCTGAAAAGGCTGACCGATGTCGACGGCTTTGTGGTACTGCAGGGTGGGATTGGGACGCTGACCGAGGCCACACTGACGTGGACCCTGCTGCAGACAGGGCAGATCGCGCCCAAACCGTTTATCTTTGTCGGTGCTGGCTGGCGTAGGCTGTTCGATGCCTTTCGCAGCGAGACCCTTATGACCGAGGCTGCTTTTTCGCTGGCCAGAGTTGTGGATACGGCGGACGATGCCGTCGACCTACTGAAGGAGCTTATGGCGCCTGCCTCTTGATGCCCCTCTTCGCCCGGGCCGGAGAGGGGGATGGGGTGGGTATAGGTGAAGCAATCCACCTGGCCGTCGTTGACCCATATATTCGAGACTATGATCGTGGAGGAGAAGATGGCTGACGAGAAGAAACTTACACCGCGGAGTGATGATTACTCGGCTTGGTACAATGAGGTTGTCGTACGCGCCGAGTTGGCAGATTATGCGCCGGTGCGGGGCTGCATGGTGGTGCGCCCCTACGGCACGGCCTTGTGGGAGAACATCCAGCAGGGCCTGGACCGCCGCTTCAAGGAGACGGGTCACCAGAACGCCCTGTTCCCCATGCTGATCCCTATGTCCTTTCTACAGAAGGAGGCCCAGCACGTGGAGGGTTTTTCGCCAGAGCTGGCGGTTGTGACCCATGGTGGTGGCAAAGAACTTGAGGAACCCCTGGTCGTGCGACCCACGTCAGAGACCATCATCGGTCACATGTATGCCAAGTGGGTCCGCTCCTATCGCGACCTTCCCATCCTGATCAACCAGTGGGGTAGCGTGATGCGCTGGGAGCTGAGGACCCGGCTGTTTCTGAGGACGGCCGAGTTTTACTGGCAAGAAGGCCATACGGCTCACGCGACCTTTGAGGAGGCCCAGGAAGAGACGATCCGGATGCTGAACGTCTACGCCGACTTTGCCATCAACGATGCGGCCATCCCTGTGATCACGGGCCTTAAGAGCGAAGCGGAAAAGTTTGCCGGGGCGGATGCCAGCTATAGCATCGAGGCCATGATGGGCAACAAGTGGGCCTTGCAGGCTGGGACCAGCCACAACCTGGGTCAGAACTTTGCCAAGGCCTTTGACATCCAGTACCTGGACCGCGGCAATGAACTCCAATACTGCTGGACGACGAGTTGGGGATTGAGTACACGCATGGTCGGCGCTATCATCATGGCCCACGGCGACGACCAGGGGCTGCGGCTCCCGCCCGTGTTGGCTCCCTACCAGGTCGTAATCGTGCCCATCTGGCGTAAGGAGCATCAGAAGGCGATGGTGCTGGAGGCCACGGAACGGATCCGCGCCGAGCTGGCCGGGCAATTCCGGATGACGGTGGACGATCGTGAGGGGATGACTCCAGGTTTCAAGTTCAATGAATGGGAGCTTCGTGGCGTGCCGCTGCGCATTGAGATCGGCCCGCGGGACGTTGAGAATGAGAGCGTGATCCTTGCCCGGCGCGACATTCCTGGCCGGCCGGGCAAGTCGCCCGCGTCGATGGCCAGTCTGCCCGGCGCCGTAGGCGACATGCTGGATCTGATCCAGGCCGATATGCTGGCCACAGCCACGGCTTTCCGCGACGCCAACATCCACGATGCTGAGAATTACGGCCACCTCCAGGAGATCGTGGCCGGAGCCTGGGCCAAGGCCTACTGGTGCGGTGATTCCGGCTGCGAGGCCAAGATCAAGGACGACACCAAAGCCACCAGCCGCAACATTCCCCTCGACCAGGGGGATGGCGGGCCAGGGGCCTGCATCGTCTGCGGCGAGCCAGCGGAGACATGGGTCTACTGGGCCCGGGCCTACTAGACGTTGTACGTGATGCGTGTTCCGTCACGGAACACGCATCACGTAACAACCACGGACCCGGGTGACTATGAGCGCTATCTGACAGGCTAATGCCGTACCGGACTAGGAGCTGGCAAGCGGTGGCCCTGAGTGAGGGCCCGCCAGAGTAGTATCGAAAAGTCCCTCCCCAATCCGGCCTGACAGCTACAGTGGATCAGGGTCCTCTCTTAACGAGGGGATCCTTTTTTTGTCTTCCCCAAGATGAGGTGGGTTCTCGCCCTGGCGCAATGTCCCAAGAAGAGCCCGGCGCGTAGGCCCAAGCTAAGGGGCACGAGCCAGCTACGCGCTGCGAAAGGGCGGATCGCAAGGCCGAAATACTGTACGAGAACGATCTGTTGTCCAATATACAATGGAGAAAGATTAACACCTTCGGCTAACCCCCACAAGATACTTGACATGTGTCCACTAATATAGTAGAATTAGTCCATCATGAATAGCATGCTTCAATTACTCAGTCCTGAGTAATTGCCCTTGACCAAGGAATGCTAGCAAAGGAGCGATACTATGGAGCAAGAACTTGAGGGCCAGGTAGCTGACACCGATGGACCACTTCCCGAGGGAGACAAGAGAACTGGTCTCTCCCGCCGGACCTTTCTGAAGTCCGGCCTAGGCGGCGTCCTGATGGTCGCCGTCGGCAGCAAATGGATCCCATTTTCTCAGGCGATGGAGCAGGTCGAGACTGACTATGTCATGATCATAGACCTCGAGAAATGCACGGGCTGTGGTGCCTGCGAGCTGGCCTGCAATCAGCGAAACGATCTCCCCGAAGGCAAGAGTTTTATCCACCGCGTCTCCAAGGGCGACGACCCGGATTGTTGGTGCCTGCCGGTCCAGTGCCAACACTGCCAGGATGCGCCGTGCGAGGAAGTATGTCCTGCCAGTGCCACCTACCATCACCCCAGCGGTGTCGTCCTGGTCAATGAAAAGACCTGTGTGGGTTGCAAGTACTGCGCAGTGGCTTGCCCATACGAGGCTCGTATCTATGACGAGGATACAGGTGTGGTGAACAAGTGCTGGCTTTGTCTGGACTATGTATTGGGCGGCGGTCAGCCAGCCTGTGTCCAGGCCTGTGTCAAAGGCGCACGGATCTTTGGCCGCCGGGACGGCCTCGAGATCGCCGAGATCCTGGCCTCGGGCCGCACTGAGGTGCTGCACCCCGAGTTCGGCACCAAGCCGGGCGTCGTGCGCTACATCTTTCCCGGCAGCTAAGCGTAATCGCTGGAACGGAGGCAACGGTGTCTGAACATCATTGGGGCTGGTTGGTGGCGATCTATCTCTTCCTAGGAGGCATGGGCGCGGGCTCGTTCATTGTCGCCGCGCTGGTGGAGCTTTCCGGTGAACGGTACAAGCACAAGTACTGTCCTACGACCATGGTCGGCGCTGGCGTCAGCGGCCCTCTGATCCTATTGGGCACGGTCTTGCTCATCTTTGATCTGGGTGCGGGCCTGCGAGAGCCGTGGCGTATTCTTAACATGTTTACCAATCCTCAATCCGTCATGACCTGGGGCATCTGGATCTTGAGCCTGTTCATACCCATTGCCTTTCTCTATGGGATCCTGGAGATCATGCACGTCTATCCCGGGATCCTGGCCGGGGCGCGCAAGCGACTGCACTTCCTGCCCGAGACACTGCCCTACCGTAACATCAAGCGCATAGTATGCAGTGTCGGGATTGCGTTGGCCCTGGGTACGGCGATCTACACCGGCGTATTGCTCAGTGTGGTCAGGGCCGTTCCGCTGTGGGCCTCAGCTATCCTGCCCGCCCTCTTTCTCGTGTCGGCTATCTCCACGGGGATGGGGTTGTGCATCGACTTGGCAGCCACTCTGGCCATCCCCGACGTGCACCGCCGCTTCAAGAACCTGCCCCTGATCCACATGGTTCTCATTGGCCTGGAGATGGGCCTGTTAGCCCTTCTGCTTGTCACGGCCTTGAATCAGGGCGGAGAGGCAGCCAGGTCCGCCAAATTGATCCTCACTGGCGACGGGAGCATCGCCTTTTGGGTGCTCGTCATAGGCTTTGGCATGCTGTATCCGTTCATGGTCCACGTCTATGCCTTTGCCCGTCACAGTCACGGCTACGTATCTGGCATCCTGTCGGGGGTAGGCATCATAATCGCGGGTCTGTTCGTGCGCTACATCATCGTGGCGGCTGCCATTCCCGTGGTGGTGTGAGTGTTCGAAGGTCAGAGTCTGGGGTCCGGTGTCACCCTGCGAGCATCGGGCTGATCGAGGAGGATCAATGAGTCAGAAGCTCAGTCTTCGTAGCATCAGAAAGTGGCCGAGGTGGGCGATCATACCCATCGGCTTGGGCCTGGCCGGACTCGCCATCGTGCTGGGGCTTCTGCTGGAGCCCGCTGCGGGCGCTCTGAGTCCCACCATGGTCGCGCCGACACCGACGATGCCGACTATCGCTTACAGTGGCGCTCAGGCCAACGGCTGTCAAGACTGTCACTTTTCGTTGAGCACGCTGCAGGCCAGTGCCGCCGACCCAGATGCCGCCGAGACCTACCTCATCGAGGCTGAATCAATGGTGACGCCCCATGGCAGGCTGGGATGCCTTGCCTGCCACAGCGGCGACGGCGAAGCGCTGGACAAGGAGACGGCTCACCAGGGCCTCATGGCCGACATGAGTGCCCAGGAGCCCGACAAATGCCTGATCTGCCACGAGGATCTGCCCGACGAGATTCCTGGCGACCGTCTCAAACTGCCGCATGGCGCCCTCGTCGAACGCATTGAGCAGGGCCAACCTTGTGATGTTCACTGCAGCGACTGTCACGGCGGTGTGGGTCATGGCTTCGACCCGTTGTCGGGAGAAAAATACTGCTCCATGACCGTCTGCCTGGATTGCCATCAAGAAAAGAACCTGGAAATCCAAATGGCCGACTGTGACGCCTGTCACCTCGGACCCCACGACGTGGCTACATCTCTGACCTGCAACGACTGTCACACGTCTACGGAGGTGTGGCACGAGGTGGGCCTGGGCATTCACCCTGTGTCTCTGCCGGGCAAGCACGGTGAGACTGCATGTTTCCAGTGTCACCAGTATCCTGATTTCAAAGGGCTGAACAATGTCTGCACCGATTGCCACGAATCAGGCCACTCAGACTGGGGTGATCATGATTGCACCCAGTGCCATGACCCGGGTGGAACTTGGGATATGACTGCCTCTACGTGGGAGGGCCACATCGATCACTGGGATCAGTACAAGGGCCAGCACGTGAACGTGGCCTGTGCTGGCTGTCACTTTGAGACCTACGACTTCGATCCGAATTGCAGCACCTGCCATCAGACACCGGATAACCATGCTGATGGGCGATCCGAAGGTGACTGTGTAGCCTGTCACCAGGCGGATCAGCCGTGGGTGGAATAGAGATTGGAGAGGCGAACCTTGTCCGCATTGCAGCCAAGAGAGAGACCTATGCGTAAGAGAAAGTGGTTGTCAACAAACTGGGGCAGCGTCACGGCAGTGGCCCTTCTATTGTTCCTGGCAGCGCTGGCCCTAACCGGCTGTGGCGAACCAGCGGCCATTGCTGCAGTGGATCCAACCCCGACAGCCTATCCTCCCCCACCGACTGATATTCCGCCACCTACACCGGGACCGACGCCGGCGGCCCTGAGCTTTCCCTTACCAGCTCCTACGGATGAAAGTGAGGCGGAGCAGGTGGATGATCAGAGCTGTGTGGACTGTCACACCGACGAAGAGACGCTGAAAGCGGTAGCAGAGGAAGCGGAAGAGGACCAGGAAAGCCTCTCCGAGGGTGAGGGCTGAGGGGGCGCTCTGCCTCCGTTGGAGGCATGGCAAAAGGTCCTTCTGAACCAGGAGCCCTTCTTTGAGACGATGCACGGTCGCTATGGCTGCATCACCTGCCACGGCGGGACCGGCGACACAGATGAGAAGGAGGCGGC
>Ga0209013_10004063_pt1 | contig 12899 bp, 11 predicted proteins | sample Cruoilmetagenom2_FD_187291 | JGI IMG/M metagenome (GOLD analysis project Ga0209013, IMG submission 187291) | Oil polluted marine microbial communities from Coal Oil Point, Santa Barbara, California, USA - Sample 2 (SPAdes) (version 2) | ecosystem: Environmental > Aquatic > Marine > Oil seeps ... | reverse complement strand
AAGAGTTCCAATAAGATCCGCAACCTTTTGAATATTATTTTTGATAAGAAATTCTTCAATGCCTTCAATTATATCTATGGTGGCATTTGGGTTAATAAAATTAGCCGTACCAACCTGAACAGCTACAGCGCCGGCTATCAAAAACTCAAGAGCATCCTTATGTGTCATAATTCCACCAACACCGATTACCGGAATTTTAACTTTCTGAACAACCTGCCAGACCATACGAAGAGCTACCGGCTTAATCGCAGGGCCGGAAAGGCCTCCGGTAATATTAGCAAGCTTTGGACGACGGGTTTTAATGTCTATGCTCATACCTGTTATAGTATTTATCAATGATACGGCGTCAGCTCCCGCCTCTTCCACACTTCTTGCAATCTCTGTAACATCGGTCACATTCGGCGATAGTTTAACCATAAGAGTTTTTGCAGTGCTTTTTCTAACAGCTCTGACAACATTAAACGCTGATTCAGGATCAACGCCAAAGGCCATTCCTCCTGCTTTTATATTAGGGCATGAAATATTGACTTCAATGCCTGAAATTCCATCAATATCATCTATTCGTGATGCAAGCTCCGCATATTCTACTATATTCTTCCCATAAATATTCACAAAGATAGGTGTTGAAAGTGTTTTTAGGAAAGGAAGTTTTTCTTGCAAAAAAACTTCAAGACCAACGTTTTCAAGGCCAATTGCATTCAGCATACCACAAGGCGTTTCAACGATTCTTGGAGGTTTGTTACCCTTTGAAGCTTCAATTGATAAACCTTTTACAATAATTGCCCCAAGACGATTTAAATCAACAAGTTCCTCGAATTCTCTTGCATATCCGAATGTGCCGGACGCTGTCATTACAGGATTCTTAAGTTTTATCGCACCAATACTGACTTCAAGATCAGGATATTTTTTCATAATAGCGGGCTTGATTTTTAAGTATAATTTCCGATTTTGTTAATTTACAATAATATGATATAATATTTTTATAAGATAAATCTTGATAGATATCAAGACACTGTTTTAATATATCAGAAAAATGTTATGAATTTGATTAAAAACCTTATAAAATGGTGAGTTTTAATGGGTCATAACGTCAACTACAATGAAAAGTATCGACTTCTGCAACAAAGATTGGATCGCAATATTACTGGTGCTCCCGAGTCCCCTGTATTTATGAAAATATTGAAACTCCTGTTTTCTCCGGAAGAAGCAGACCTCGCCAGAAAAATCCCAAGGCAGCCTGTTTCTCTGAATGCTCTTTCAAAAAAGCTGTCCATAGGTTGTAAAGAACTTGACGAAAAATTAACTGAAATGGCTCAAAAAGGTTTAGTGGTAGATCTCGAACACAAAGGAAAACGCTATTTTGTTCTTGCACCGGTTGCAATAGGTTTCTTTGAATTTACTTTTATGCGTACTCGCAATGACATGCCCATGGCAGAGTTAGCTCGTTTATTTGACCAATATATAGAACAGGATAATAAATTCATCCACTCGCTCTTCAATGGACAAACACAAATAGGTCGCACGCTTGTATGCGAAGAGGCTATTACTGAAAGCGATCATACTGAAATACTTGACTGGGAGCGCGCAAGTCATATTGTGAAGTCAGCAACTGCTGTTGGAGTATCGTTATGCGTCTGCCGTCATAAAGCAAGTCTTCTGGGGAAAAATTGCAAACGCCCTAAGATGACCTGCCTTTCTTTCAATTACGCTGCAGAATCAATGATACGTAACGGTCTTGCCCGACAAATTACAAACACCGAAGCAATGAAAACTCTCGAAAAAAGCAAGGAAGCCGGGTTAGCCCAAACCGGAGACAACGTCCAGCGCAAGGTAGCTTATATATGTAATTGCTGTGGCTGCTGCTGTGAAATGATGCAGGCAATAAAAATTTTTGACATCCGCAATGCAATTGTAACCTCAAACTGGATAATGGAAATAGACATTTCCAAATGTAAGGGGTGCGGGAAATGCACTAAAGCATGTCCGGTTAATGCGATAGAGATAATACAAGAACTTAAAGAAAAAATTAAACAAAAAAGAGCTGTCTGTGATGAAAGCCTGTGCCTGGGCTGTGGTGTATGCTACTCTGCCTGCGAGTTTGGGGGAATTACCATGAAACCTCGTATGCAAAGGGTCTATACTCCTGAAACCATATTCGACCGTTTTGTATCCATGGCGATCGAGCGTGGTAAACTGGCAGAGCTTATCTTTGAGGAACCTGAACGTCTCAGCCATCGTGCAATAGTACGGATCATACATGTCCTCGAAAATTCCTCTCCTTTTAAGGCTGCAATGTCGGTCAAGCCATTGCAGTCTGTTTTTCTGAATGCAGTTGTTAAGGGGCTAAAGAAAAAAACCGGAGAACTTACTAAAGTCATTAGTTAATCAAAAAATAATTTAACTTAAATAACAAATTTCTTGACAATATAAATAATAATACTTAATTTTTTGGGCATATTCTCATAACGGAGTTTTTATGGTAAGGCCCAAAAAAAATCGTATTGTTGCATTCAAACCGGACGTCAGCTATTTCAAGCCGAGAGGCATACCAATGATAGACTTGTCAGAAGTCCATTTAACTGTTGATGAACGTGAATCAATAAGACTTGCGGATTTCCTTGGGATGTCCCATGAAGAAGCAGGCAAGCGTATGGGAGTATCCAGAGCAACATTTGGCAGAATTGTCCAGCGTGCACGAAAGGCTGTTGCAGACGCACTTATTAACAGCAAGGCTATTAAAATAGAAGGCGGAAATTACAGCTTAATCGGCGACAAAAAAATATTTATATGCATTAATTGTGATAACAGGTGGGAAGAACCCCTTGGTACGGGAAGGCCCCAAAACTGTCCTGCCTGCAATGATAAGAATTTTTACAGAATTAGAGATAAGGAGATAATTTGAAATTATGAAAATTGCTGTTACATCTTCAGGCAAAACTCTGGAATCCAATGTTGATCCTCGCTTTGGAAGAGCAGCTTATTTTATTATCGTTAACCCTGAGACCATGGATTATGAAGTCGTAGAAAATACGCAAAACCTTAGCCTTCCCCAGGGAGCCGGCATACAGGCCGGCCAGACAATTGCTGGAAAAAATGTTGATGTTTTGCTTACAGGCAATTGTGGACCTAAAGCCTTTAAAGTATTACAAAGTGCGGGCATAAAAATTATAACTAATGTGAAGGGAAGAGTTCTCGACGCAATTTCCAGGCAAAAAAAAGGCGAATTGGAACCAACAAATGAACCTAATGTTGAAGGACACTGGGTATAAAAAACGTAATCTACAGGAGATATGTATAATGGATGAATGTCAAAAGACTAGTTGCGGTATTTCTGATCAAAAAGACTTGCAAGATCCTCTAGACCTATCTGTTAAAGGCTCTTTAACCAAAATAAAAAACAAAATAATCGTCATGAGCGGGAAAGGTGGTGTTGGCAAAACCAGCGTTTCAGTAAATCTTTCCATAGCTTTAGCAAACAAGGGTTTTAAGGTTGGACTTATGGATGTTGATTTACATGGGCCCGATATTCCCAGAATGCTTGGATTTAAGGGTATGCTGGACTTGAACAAGAATCAGAAGCTGGATCCAATGAAATACTCTGAAAACCTGAAGGCTGTTTCAATTGAATCACTTACATCAGATAAGGATGAGGCAATAATATGGAGAGGCCCGATTAAACATTCTACAATCAGGCAGTTCATCGGAGATGTAGAATGGGGCGAACTTGACTATTTAATTATTGACTCCCCTCCCGGTACCGGCGATGAGCCGCTGTCAGTTGTACAGACAATTCCGGACGCAAAGGCTATAATAGTTACAACACCCCAGGAAATTTCTCTTGCTGACGTAAGAAAATCTATCAGCTTCTGCAAAACAGTAGGTATGAAAATCATGGGACTTGTCGAAAACATGAGTGGTTTTACATGTCCTCATTGCGGCGAAAAACTCGAACTGTTTGGATATGGAGGTGGAGAAAGGACCGCAAAGGAAGCAGGATTAAAATTTCTGGGAAGAATTCCTTTTGACCTGAACGTTGTCTCTTGCGCTGATTCAGGCACCTCTATCCAGGATAAATATAAAGACTCCCAGGTAACCATGGCATTTTTAAGTATTGCTGATATAATATCTGAAATAAAACAAAATATACAAAACAGGAGATCCAATACGATGAAATTTGCTATACCTTTAGCTGATGGCAAGCTAACTGCTCATTTTGGCCATTGTAAAGAATTTGCGCTTATAGATGTTGAAGAAAATATAATTAAGCAAAAAGAAATCCTGGTACCACCTCCTCACGAACCGGGTGTGCTTCCCAAGTGGCTGCACGAACAAGATGTTAATGTAATAATAGCAGGTGGAATGGGAAATAAAGCACAGGTTCTTTTTACTGAACAAAACATAAAAGTGGTTACAGGAGCACAGCCTCTTGAACCTGAAGAGCTTATTAACAGCTATTTAAACAATACTCTTATTACAGGCGATAACCTTTGCGACCACTAGTCCGAAAATTTCACAACAAATATCGTAACCGTTAACGGCTTGAAACTCAAAATTGGAGGATTTTGCTGAAAGGAGAAAATTATGGAGGATTTGACCAAAAGTATTGTCATTCCACTGGACGGTTCCAGGAATTCTTTGAGATCACTTGAGTATGTTAATTTCATCTACGGACCAGGTCACAACCTTGAGGTAACCCTCATTCACATTCTCCCCTCTTTGCCCCCAATATTAGCAGATAATAAATCAATGGATAAAAAAATCAGGGCCAGGTTAAAGTCTGTAGAAAAAAAGAACGAAGAGATGGCTGAACAAATTTTATCAGAAGCCAAAAATATACTTCTAACCAAAGGTTTTAATGAAGAAAAAGTTAAAACGTGCTGTCAAAAAAGAGGGATCAGCGTTGCTCAGGATATCTGCAACTGGGGAGCAGTTAAACAGGTAGATACTATACTTCTGACCAAGCGTGGAAGAACTGAAATAAAAAGTTTCTTTATGGGTGAAGTCTCCACCAGGCTGGTTGAATACCGCAGAAATAATCCTGTATGGATATTAGAAGGTTGTATTGATTCAAAAAATGTGCTGGTCTGCGTTGATAACTCCGAAAACGCTCTAAGGGCTGTTGATCACGTCGGTTTTATGCTCTCCGGAACCGATTGTCATATAACCATTTTCCACACTATGAGACATTTAAGTCGTTTTGTTCCAATGCAGGTACTTGAAGAAGCTGAGGATCTTGAAAAACTCTGGAGAAACAAAGCGGGCAATGAAATTGCTCCTTATATAAAAAAAGCCAGGGAAATGCTACTTAAAGCCGGACTGAGCGATGAGCAAATAACCACAAAAATCACAGAAGGCACTCGCTCAGCTGCTGATGATATTTTAAAGGAAGCGCAGGATAACGATCATGGCACGATAGTTATGGGCAGACGTGGCCTCTCAGGAGTAAAAGAGTTTTTCATGGGAAGTGTCACAACCAGTGTTTTAAATCGCGCAGTAAGTTTGTCAATCTGGATTGTTTAGGAATGGAGATGACATCTTTCATTGTTCAATACACGTCGTATAATTTTTGCTATATCTTTTCTAAGAATAGGTTTCATGATAAACTCGCGAATGCCGATAGCTTTTGCTTTTTTTTCAGATATTACTTCGCTGAAACCAGTACAAATAATAATTGGAATATCAGGACGAACGGCCAATATTTCTTTGGATAAATCTTTACCTGTCATTTTTGGCATAGTCATATCCGTGATAACCATGTCGAAATTATTGGGCTGCTCCTTGAAAGTTTCCAATGCCTCAACGCTGTTCGTTTTCGCAATCACTTTGTAGCCAAGACTCTCCAATAATTGTTTTCCCGTTTTCACCAAGGCTGCTTCATCATCAACAAAAAGAATTTGTTCTTTTCCATGAAGGACCGGCTCATGGTGTTCGGATTCCACAGTAATTTCGCTTTCGATTTCTGGGAAAAAAACCTTAAATGTTGATCTTTTTCCTACTTCGCTATTTACCGTGATCGCACCACCATAATTTTTTACGATTCCATGGATCACAGCAAGTCCCATACCGGTTCCTTCTCCATGTTTTTTAGTCGAAAAAAACGGATCGAATATTCGCTCAATAACTGAACTGTCCATGCCGCAACCTGTATCGTTTATGGTGAGTATCTGGTATCGTCCCGGATTCAGATCTAAATTTTGGGCAGCAGTTTTTTTATCAATCTCCATATCAGATAAACACACTTCCAGAACTCCACCATTTTTTTGCATGGCATGAGCCGCATTAGTGCAAAGATTCATCAATACCCTGTGTATTTCTGTAGAATCAGATAGAATTGGAGCTAACCCGGTTTTGATGTTTTGGCGTATTTCGATGGTAGTCGGCAATGACGCCCGCATCATTTTAAGTACTTCTTTGACAATAAGCTCGATTTTTATGGGCTTTTGCTTCGGTTTGGTCTGGCGGCTGAAGATCAGAATCTGTTTTGTAAGGTCTTTTGCACGATTGCTGGCTTTTAAGATTTCATCCAGATAACTTTTTAGTGAGTCACCATTCAAACTCTCTAATAATGCTAACTCTGTGTAACCCATAATTGCAGCAAGGATATTATTAAAATCATGAGCTACTCCTCCTGCAAGGGTACCAATGGCCTCCATTTTTTGGGTATATCTGAGATGCTCTTCAAGAACATATTTTTCCTCCTCTCTTTTTTTTAGGGATTCAGACATATTATTAAAGGCCATTGCAAGTTTCCCGATTTCGTCTTCTGTCTCAACAGGTACCTTCTTGACAACTCCGCTCTCCCCCAGCATATTAACACTTTTAGTCAATCTATTTAACGGCTTTACTATCCTCCTTGCCAGGATATATATAAACGCAGAGCCGATTATCAGAAATATAATTCCAATTGAAATACTTTTTGCCAATAAAGCATTGAGCCTTTTATTAAGTATTATTTTATCTATGGTTATGCAGATGAAACCGATAATTCGATTCTGACCCTGGAATTGATTTTCTTGAAAAAAAAGAGCCTCTTCGTTTAAATAACTTGAGCTTACAATAACCGGCGACCAGAAATCTATATTGCTTTTGTTATCAATGTAAAAGGAAGATCTATATGTCTTGAGTTTTTCAAATACATTATTGCTGCTATTAATATCTTCAAAAATTACTTTTTCCTGGTCCCATTTTCCAGGCTTGTTTTGATTCTTTAATATTTTTTTTTCCAGGTTAAATACAGAAACTTCAAGAACTTCCTCCTGTTGAAAGATTCCACCAACAGCATTATTGAGTAGTTTTTCATTCTCTGAAAAAACACCCAGCCTTATATCATAAGCAAGCGTCCTTGATAATAATTTCCCGTTTTTTATCAGATTATCTGTTAAAGATTTGCTCTGGTGATAAATAAAAAAAACAGTAAATGCAGAAGATATGATAAACATGAAAACAGTAAATGCAGTAAAAATCTTAATGCCGAAGTTTTCATGAAGAGTTTTTAAGAATTTTTTCATTAATGATTTCCAAGTTATTTTATTATGCAGGCTTCCTTGATAACATTATTATTGATATCAATCTCTAATTTTTTTGCTATATTAGTATTAATTGATATTAATGACTTTCTTGCATCAACTTTTTTAATATTTTCAATATCTCTCCCTGTTACTATTGCGGTTGCTATTTCTCCTGCCTGTTTTCCTATATCGAAGGGATCTATGCTGATTGACATTAATGCACCCAGTTCTACATACTTTTCTGAAAATGCGAGAACAGGTATTTTATTTTTGAAAGAAAAAAGCAGCAAAAACTTAATTGTCGCGGGAGTAATCAGCGTTAGATCCGGCAGCATCCAGAAAACATCTATATTTTTTCTCATAGTCAACAGTTTTGAAGGAACATCCCTGGAGTTTTGAATTCCTTTTGCAATCAGGTTAATATTCATTTTACCGGCAGCGATCATAGCATTTTTTGCTATATATCCGGTTCTATCCGGATCATATAAAAGACCTATATTTTTCACATGTGGCAAAACCTTCAAAAATAAATTTAACTGCTTTTCAGGAGGTATGCTCATGCTAACGCCAAAAATATTTTTTTCACCGGAAATTATGGATGCGGGATTTAAGACCATCATGTAAACAACGGGTATATCTTTGATCACTTTTACTACTTCTAAGGCACCCATCCCTATTGCGAGGACAATATCAGGTTTGAATGAATTAATTGTTTTTATAATATTTGCATCATTTAATTCTGAAATAACAATCCTTTTGATCTCAAATCCCGTTACACTTTGAAACCCTTCAATTGTCTTTTCATATGGATTAATCCTGACGCTCTGGACAGCTACTATCTTATGGCCTGCTTCGGCTAAACCGTAGTAAAGAAATATAAATATAAATATAATGTTAATATAAAATCTTTTTGTCATGGAATTCGGATACGTTTTGCTGGAATTTTTTTAATTATTAGAACAATTACTTGAATATCATAAAAATAAATGATATCATAAAAAATTAAAAGAGTAAAATATTAATATTCAGGACCCAGATGAATCTATATTTTATAAAAAGCAGCATTTATATATTATTTTTCTTTGCCTCGCTGTGCTTTTGCACATCAGTTGTTGCCCAGTCTGGAGAGGAGATGGATCTTCTCCGATTATTTTATAAAGAAAAAGACCTTGTAGTATCCTCTACCAGATATCCAAAGCCGATCTCTCAGGTTGCGGAAAATATAACAGTCATTACCGCAAAAAATATTGAAAATATGAACGCCCATACAGTAGCAGAGGTTTTAAACAGAGTATCGGGCATCCTGGTTAATTTTAACCAGGACTTTGGCAGCACTTCTATAATCTATACTCAGGGCTCTAAGATAGAGCAGGTAATTGTTCTGCTTGATGGTGTTATATGGAACTATCTGAATAGCGGTGATGCAGAGACAAATTCGATTCCGGCAGGAATAATAGAGCGTATAGAGATAATCAATGGCCCGGTCTCGTCTGTCTGGGGGTCATCACTTGGAGGCGTAATAAACATCATTACGAAATCTGCCGGAAATGAAGAGAAACCGGCCGGATCCATAAGCGCTTCTTACGGCAAGAGAGATTCCCTGGATTACAGGGTCCAGGTTGCAAGCAAGGCGGGCCCTGTTGGATATTATTTGTTTGCAGGTCACCAGAAATCAGATGGTCTTAGGGATTCCAGAAATTTTGATAATACAAGCCTGTATTCAAAGTTTAAGATTCCTGTTTCAAAATCTGTGAATATTGGCCTTACAATGGGTTGCAGCACGCCGCAAATTGACTTGGGAGACTTTCCAAGAGGTGATATAACGCAAACAGGGGATACTCGTACTTTTTTTATGACCGCCTCTCTTGATGCTTTGCTAAACAAAGACTTCAGCTTAAATTTTTCTGTTTACAATTTTAAGCAAAAATCCGTTATTACCAGCAATTCGCTTGGTTTAGGATTTGCCGGATATGCGGGAGAGCTTTTTCTGAAGACAAGTTATACTGAGGAAACAACAGGTGGAAGCGGCAAACTGGTCTGGAGGCATGGGATTCACACTGCAGTACTTGGAGTGGATTTAAGCCGGGGAAAACTTGCTCAGACTATTACTGCCGGTTCTGTGCTTCAACTTTATGGAGTGCTCCCAAGTTTCAGCACACAGCCGGATATTGATAAACGGGCTATATATATAAATGATACAATTATAATAGACCGGTGGGCAATAACTCCAGGTATTCGTTATGACCACAACAGCGTTACAGGCTCGTTTGTGAGCCCCAGCCTTGGTGTTACCTACAAGCTTGGCGAAAATTCAATATTAAGGGCATCTGTTGCCAGGGGTTTTACCATACCCCCTCTTTCATGGACATCAGGAGGTGCATTGTATCTTGATCCTAATCCATCTCTTGATTCTGAAACGGTATGGTCATACCAGGCAGGCGCGGAAACAAGCGTTATAAATTATCTACGGTTAAAGGCGACTGTCTTTCATAATGAACTAAAAAATGCCTTGACCGTAGACTATTATGGGGGAGGACCGCCAGCTTATAATGATATTATTATCAATAAAGGAAAAGCAAGGCGTAATGGTTTTGAAATAAAGGCTGAAACGTCTTCCGTCTATAATATGTCAATGTCGGCTGGTTTTGCTTATGTTGATATAGACCCGACAGATGAAAAAGGTATTGGTTATAATTATACCTGTAACATTGGTATAAGGTATGATGATCAAAAATCCTTTATGGCTGAACTTTTCGGCCATTATGTGTGGCGGGATCTTGATGGGTCTTATATGGCAAAGTATGATGATTTTATATGGGATTTTAATTTAAACAAAAGAATCCGGTCTAAAGAAAAAACTGCAACAGAACTTTTTTTTACCGCTCATAACATATTTAACGGATCACAGTACATTCTTGGTGACAGCAAAAACCCGGGAACATGGATTGAGGCCGGGATAAGGTTTAAATTTTAATATTGCTTTTTAATAAAATAATTTTAATATGTTAATAAAGTTTTTTTGACTTTCAATACATTTCAAACAAGGGAGGGAAATGATGAAAGAGCAAAAAAGAAAAGAAGACAAAGAAATTGTGGTATTAGATAAGGGTATTGATACTGTTGAATTTTTAATTTTCCTTTGTTGTCGCGGGGCATTCATTGCTTTTAGATAGTGCCTGAACGAAAACTGCTAATTTCCTCAATTTTTGCGTCAGGCTTAAATTTTTAATCCTCAAAATACTCCAAGTGTTTCCGCCGTTAAAGTTTGTGCCTTCCTTGAACTTGAAAAAAATTTCCAGTTTTTGTTTGAACACTATATAATTTTTTATCTTTTCTTTTCAGGCCCATTTCTAAATTTTATGCTTTCTCATTATCTAAAGATATATCCATGCGAAGATAAACCGGATTATCATCTTCTTTTTTCCACAAAAAATGCATCAAAAATACTTATAAACAAAAAAACATTGCAGGCCGCTGAAAAAGGTATGCTTTCTCCTGCGGACGAGGAATTGCTATCGAAACTGGGCATGATTATTCAAGACAGAAAATCTGAAAAGCAGGCTGTGTTCAGTTTTTTTGACAAAATTAATTCAAATAATCCTGCACTGCATATCATAGTTGTTCTCAATCTCGACTGTAATTTTTCATGCAGATACTGCTATGAAGGTGACATGAAGGGAAAGCTCTACATGTCAGACAGCACAGCGGAGCGCTTAATAAGTTTTATTGAAGACAGGTTTACTCAAGACAAGACTTCTCTGCTTATAGATTTCTACGGGGGTGAGCCCCTGTTAAGTTCCGGTCTTATTAAATCCATTTCACATGATCTCAAATCTTTTACTGAAAGCAGGGGAGCTTCCTTTAGTTCAACTCTTGTCACAAATGGATCTCTCTTTAAGAGGAAGATAGCAGAGGAGCTGGTTTTGCTTGGACTTGAAAGCGTTAAAATAACCCTGGATGGACCGGCTGAAACACATAATATGTGCCGGCCTTTTAAGTCCGGAACCGGCAGCTTTGATAGCATAATCAACAATATTGAGGAGACCTGCAGTCTTGTAAAGATAGGTATCGGGGGCAACTATGAAAAAGATAACCATAAAAAGTTTCCATTGCTTCTTGATTATCTGTTAGAGAAAAGTCTGACTCCTGATAAGCTTTTTATGGTGAAATTTGATCCTGTAATTAGACAGCCGGAAACAAGTCGTTATATGTTCGGCTACATGGGCGGCTGTTTGTCTGTTAATGAGCCATGGATAGCAAAGGCTGAAGCAATGTTAAGGGAAGAAATTTTAAGTAGAGGCTATAATACGCTAAATATGGCTCCTGCCTCATGCATGCTGGAGATTAAAGATGATTATGTAGTGAATTTTGATGGTATGATTTACAAGTGCCCCGGCTTTATCGGAAAGACTGACTTTATAGCGGGAGATATTAAAACCGGTATAAAAGATTATACTGATTCTTACAAATTGGGCGTTTGGAAAAATAAGGAGTGTGCGGACTGCGAGTATTTGCCTCTTTGTTTTGGAGGATGCAGGTATATGACATTTGTAAGGAACGGGAACATAGATAAACCGGATTGTAAAAAATCCTATTTTGAGGCTTCACTTGAAACTCTGGTCAAACAGGACATAAAATATAGATTGAAGGCCGACCACCATTGAGTATACATAGCGAAAGAAACCTTCTTATATTCACTACCGTCAGTTCCATATGGGCAGTAGTGTTCGGACTTATAGGCCCCTTTTATGTTATTCATGTAGAAAGACTGAGCGGCGGGATGGAAAAACTGGGAATTGCTTTCAGTATAATGGTACTTCTTCAATCCCTTACATCATATTTTGCAGGTCATTTCTCTGACAGACTCGGCAGAAAACCTTTCCTCTTCCTTGCGGCATATATAGATGCATTTATTCTCTTTCTTTATACCATTATAGATGAAACATATCAGTTGTATTTTCTGCAGGGGATGCTTGGTATTACCAATGGTGTGGCCGACACCATACAAACATCCCTGCTTGGAGATCTGACAATAAAGGAAAAGAGAGGCAGAGTAGTAGGGAAGTTTAATGCTATTGTCAGCCTTGCATCAGCGGCCGGTCTTGCATTAGGTGGTTATATGGTTAAATTATACGGACTTGAATCCCTGTTTTACCTTGCCTCAATTGTTGTAGTGCTATCAACGATGCTTTTACTCTTCATAAGAGAAAATGATGAGTTACAATGAATTAAAAACCTAAACCGATCCTTAACACATTTTGAGGAATTCATGGTAGGTTGGGTTGAGCGAATATTGTTGACCGCTCAACCCAACCTATGATAAAAAATAAAAATTACTTTTAGGTTGTTATGGAGGATGCTGAAATTTCTATACTATCAGGTTAATAAGTT
>Ga0209013_10004062_pt1 | contig 12900 bp, 4 predicted proteins | sample Cruoilmetagenom2_FD_187291 | JGI IMG/M metagenome (GOLD analysis project Ga0209013, IMG submission 187291) | Oil polluted marine microbial communities from Coal Oil Point, Santa Barbara, California, USA - Sample 2 (SPAdes) (version 2) | ecosystem: Environmental > Aquatic > Marine > Oil seeps ... | reverse complement strand
ACCTGGTCGACCAGCTCGGAGGTGTAGATTACGCTGTTGGTATTGGTGTCAGATGCAAGCGGGGTGCTGGTTCCGGGCTCTTCCAGGATCACCTCCAGGTCGTACGTCCCGTCCGAAAGCGAGGCCGGAGCCTGGATCACCAACCAGTACTGCTCCTGGATAAAGCCGCCGCCCGTTACCGGGGCATCCACGCCATCCACCTGCGCCACAAAATCGCTGTTGGTTAAGCCGGCGACCACCGGTCCGGTGGGGGAGCCATCGGTTACCAGCACCTGGGCCAGGAACTTGGTGGAGGGTTGGACACGCGCCACGGCAACGCTGTTGGGGAGTTTGATATCCAAGACTGGATTGGCGCACCCCAGGGTGACATCCACCTGCGAGGTGTTGTCCAGGCTGCCCAGGATGGCCGTGATCTCGCTGATGCCATCGTTCAGGAACGCCTGCGTCCAATCGGGTCCACTGCCCTGGACGTGCGTGTTGAATGCGCTGCCGTTCTGGGTGATCACGTGGTAGAACGCCGGACCGGCATCGTCCCTGTGGAAGGATGCCGAGACCACCGGGCAGTTCGAGCCAATATCTGCGTTGTAGTATCTGATCCCGTAGCGTTCCACGTTCTGGTTGTTCCACACGGCTGGCGAACTGACCTGGATCGTACCCCCAGAAGCGGGAGACAGCGGTCCGTAGGCTCCCGGATTCCCGGACTCGTCCTCGTCGATGTAGTTGTAGGATGCATCTGGCACACCCGTCAAATCCTTCGTCCAATTCGCGACTGCGAATTGTTTGAAGGAATTGTTAAAATTGGTGCCTGTCCCCATCGAGCTCAGGGCCTGGTTGACGGCCGCGATGCCGCTGAAGCCGGCCGTGTTTTTATTGTAGACTTCGCGCACAAAGTCGATCCCCCGCTCGGGCTCGGTAAGTGTCGTTCCGTACTGCTCCATGGCGTATTTCCACCACAGGCAGGATCTGTAGCGCATGCCGTAGCTGGTAATATCGTTGTTGGTAGCTGCCAGGTAATTGTTGGTCTCCTTGTTGAAAGAGGAGTTCGAAAGTGCAGCGGCCCAGTGATCGATGTTTGTGAACCAGTTGTCCTCGGTCGCCCGGGCTGTACCTTCCTTCAAGAACTTGGTCTGGATCGGTGCGCCAGTCCCTGTATCGTACGCGTACTGCACGCGGTGGGTTAATTCGTGACCCAGGACTTTCTGCGCCAATAGGGTGACACCGAAACAGCCTGCATAGGTTGACATGGCATTACTTGACCAACCGGTGCCTCCATTGCAGCCGCCCGTATCCGTCAGGTGTACTTGCAGCTTCGTGCTGTACTTGGGTTCGTTGAATCCCAGCGCCACGAAGCGATTCCAATAATCCTGCACCGTGTCCGCAGCCCAATCGGCTTCCGTCTCCGAGATGCTTGCGGTGGTGTAGTAGACGCAGAACTTGGGCCGTTCAACACACTTGTCCAGCCCGCTGGGTGCGCTCGGGCAGGTGGTGGCCGTGCAGTTAACGGCCGTGTCCGGATTTTCGGGTCCAGGATTCGGGGCAAGATCTCCCGCGAACTGCGCCATGTCCAGATTTACCACGCCTGTGTCCCCCTCAAACGCTGGAGCAGCCAGCCCTCCTGATGTCCATTGCCCCAGTGCAAAAAGGGCAATCACGATGCAGATCCAGGGGATAAAACGCAAGCGTCGAACTGTGGTAGCCATTAGGTTTCTCCTTTGTTCTATAAAACGAATAGACCTTCGCCAGGCTTATTTGTCATCACGCTGATGACCCGATTGGATTAGTGTTCGATATGGCGTTGGTATTTACTTTACCGCAGCAGTGGGTATCTAAATATACTACCTCCTAGTGTTCCGTTAAACATGATAGTTAAAATTTATTAGTTTGTTCCCGTAACACTTTAAGCTTAAATAAGCAGCTTTGTCAAGCGGCCTGCCACCGGATTATCAAATACTATACTCATGCTTGATAAAGCACTAGGCTGCCCCAACCAGAAAAGCGTAGCCTGCCGCCAATGCAAAGTAAGCCAGGTTGGCAAGCAGCATAACCAGCATGTACGCTCCAAACGCTCGAGACTTGGGCACCTGCAGCTTTTTAAAACTGGAACGGCTGAAAATGAATGCGTTCACCAGGCCCAGCCCGGCAATGCTGAAAATTAATATTACCAGGGCCATTACCATTTCATAGATCATTTCAAAACGAATTTCCTTTTCACCTGTAAAAAAAACAGGCGTAGATGACATCATTTCTCCCGCACCAATTAGCACAAACATTATGGCTAACGTAGTTAAACTTATTAGCTGGTAAAGCAGCAGCCAGCCAAACGCATCCTTCCATAACCTGGCTTCGCGCCACCGGTAATTCCGGTTCAGGAAGCGGTTCATGACCCAGCGCCAAAAAATCAGCCACACTGAAAGAGTAAAAGACACCCCAACCACCCAGGTCCATTTTTTTACAATATCTTGAAATCTAATTGAACCCTGTATGGCCTCGGTTTCGCGTGAGATTTCACCCAGTTGTGTGACAACCACATCCTGTGCCGAGTTGCTATTGACGTACGTAACCCGCCAGACTCGCCCGTCTTTCCCATATGCCTCGTCTACAGCATATGCTGGGCTTTTATTCTCGTCGTTTTGATCATAGTAGCTTCTTATACTATAGCCACTATTTGCGTTGATTTCTTCTCCTAATTTGGGGTAGCTGACGCGGAAATCATCTCCAGGCTGAGTAACTACGTATACGCGGGTCAGCTCAATCGGGTTTGCCCAGGCGCTGCCCGTGCCTAATGGATACGCATAGCTCAATCCGCCAGATTGAGGTACAAGGGAGGTTTTCCAGGAAATATGAATACCCGGTTGTGTTTGCTCAAGATAAGAGAGCTTCGACTGTTTATCACCTTTTTCAGGTGTTTGAGGTTGGGTTTTTAACTTTATTACTGCCATCTGCTGACCGCGGAACCTGGTCAGTGTGTCTGCCACAGAGGAGTTTATATCTTCAGTCTCAACCAGCGTCTGGACATCCGTATCGGCGTTCAACTCGTAAATAGCGATAAACGAATTGGCGGTTTCATAGGTATCAATTGGAATTAGACTTGCACCAATCCCCGTGGAACCTGCTAATGAGGGGTTCAAAAAAAAAGGAAAGGCAAAGAGGGGGACGTACCAGTAAATCGGGATCCCACCTAGGATCAAATATAGCTGAATCAAGCTTGAGTAGTCGGATTGCCTGTGGCGGTAATCACTAATATGCATATCAATTTCTTCAGTCAACTTCCTGTCAAAATCGAGGGCCGTCCCCTCAACGACTTTGAAATCACTCGCCGCGATCCCAAGCGGGAGGAAGTAGGTCACCTCGTGGGATTGTTCGGTTTTGTCCACCATAGATATGAACAGATCTACCTGGGCAGTCTCGTCCTGATTGAGGTGGATCACCGCAATCTGCTGCCTCTCGTCAATCCTGGCCCACAGCTCCGGATCAGGAATTATGATCCCGCCATCAGCCGACGCCGGTAGCGGAAGCGCCAGACAAATCAAAGTGACGATGATGGCGATGTAAAGCAATTTTTGAGAGGTATGCACTTTCATTTCCGTACTCCGCCACAAAAACCACTTATAGACTGAAACAACATATGCAGGAACAATTAAATTTAGACTGGTTTCACTCGCATGACATGAATCCGCTGATATTTTTTCAGTGAAATATCAATTCCTCGATGTGATGTTCTACCAATCGTCTCGCTTACCCCACCAGCATAGTGCATCGAGCGGAATTCAAGTGTTTACCTCTTGATTATACAGAAGTTTTTAAATGTGGTCAAATATGTGCTGGAAGCGCTATTTTCTCTCTGAACCCCCGCCTGACACGGGGAGTAGTATATCTGGTGTTGCGGGATTCAGGGTAAAACTTTCGCGATTCCCATATCCGTTTTTTTGTATCACTGATCATCAGTACTCCTGAACGCCTTTCCCCTATTTACTGATCCTTGTTTTGAAGGCTAAACCCAATCAGCGATAAAAACAACGGGTGAGACATTTATTGACGTTTACCAAAGTTGGCTAAGGTTGAGCCGAGCATAACGAAAACATCCCAACAAAATATCGGGGCGCCGTTCTGCCATTTGCTTACGAGTAAGGTTTTTGGGTTGCCATATCATACCACTATCTTACCCGATTTTCGTCTACGTCAATAGTAATTTATACAACGATCAGTAAATCCCCTGTTTGGGGATGACATCTACCCCACAAACGGGCTATACTTGCGGGCATGGTCAACAAGCTGGTTTTTTTTCGGCGCGTTTGTAAGAAATTACAGGTTTAGGACCGCTGGAGTCGTTGAAGTATTAAATGTCGGACAAAGAAGAGAAGACAAACCTTTCGCTCAAACTATACTGGAGTCTGCTGGCTGAGTACCTGAAACATCAAAAACTTCAGGTATTTCTTCTGGCCGTTTTATTGTTAACCAGTATTGGACTGGCATTGGTCAATCCGCAGATCGTGCGCTATTACCTGGATGCCGTAGAAGCGGGCAGCGATCTGGAAACGCTGCTGGGCGCCGCTGCTCTGTTTATGGGTGTTGCACTGCTGCGCCAATTCGTGAACCTTGCCGTCACGTATATGGGCGAAAATGTGGCCTGGACGGCCACCAACTCTCTGCGCGCCGACCTCGCCCTGCACTGTCTTAAATTGGACATGTCCTTCCATAAGCAGTATAAGCCCGGCGAGCTGATCGAGCGCGTGGATGGGGACGTGAACCAGTTGGCAAATTTCTTCTCCCAGATGGTGATTCGGCTGGTTGGCAACCTGCTGCTGGTAATTGGCGTGCTGATCCTGCTGGCAGTGCAGGATTGGCGGCTTGGGTTATCGATCACAGCGGTCGCACTCCTGGGTGTAATCGCTCTCAACTGGCTGAATAAGCGCAGCGTCCCCAGGTGGCAGGTTGTGCGCCAGGTAGAAGCGAAGCTGTTTGGCTTTCTGGAAGAGTGGCTCAACGGGACCGAAGAGATACGCACCAATGGAGCCGAATCCTTCATTTTGCTGCGCTTATACCAGGTGATGCGCGAACGGTACAAAAAGATCCTTTCGGCGATGCGCATTTACGTGCTGGTAGAAGACCTGCACCTGGGCGTCTTTGCACTGGCTTACTCCGCTGCGCACATCCTGGGCTACACATTATTCCGCGATGGTAGTTTGACCATTGGGGGTGTCTACCTGATCTTCTACTATATTGACCTCTTGAAAGGAACCTTGTGGGAGATCTTGCGCCAGGTGGAAGACTTGCAGCGCGCAGCAGCCAGCATCAACCGCATCACTGAACTTCGCCAGATCCAGCCAACGATCTCCGATGGTGAAGGAGTGGCGTTTCCGGCCGGGCCACTGGCGGTGGCATTCAAGGATGTCTCCTTTCACTACGATGACGATGAAGAGACGGATATATTGCAGCACGTCTCCTTTGAACTGCAGCCTGGCGCCGTTCTGGGGTTGCTGGGGCGCACGGGCAGTGGTAAATCAACCCTTACAAAACTTCTCTTTCGCTTCTATGACACATCCAGCGGATCGATCCACTTAGGGGATGCACCTGATTCTCGGAGTGACTCCCAGCTGTTTGATATCCGGCAGGCAAGGCAGTCGCAGCTGCGCAGCCGCATCGGCATGGTGACCCAGGAGGTGCAGCTGTTCCATGCCACCGTACGCCAGAATTTAACCTTGTTTGACGATTCGATCCCGGATGAACGTGTCATGCGGGCGCTGGAAGACATCGGTTTGGGAGAGTGGCTGGCGCAATTACCGGATGGGCTGGATACACCGCTGGAGTCAAGCGGCAGTGGGCTTTCCGCAGGAGAGGCGCAGCTGTTAGCCTTTGCACGCGTCTTCCTGGCTGATCCGGGATTGGTTATCCTCGACGAAGCCTCCTCCAGGCTCGACCCGGCCACCGGGCGGCTGATTGAGCGGGCAGTGGATAAGCTGCTGTCCAACCGCACCGCCATCATCATTGCCCATCGCCTGGGAACGGTGCAGAGGGCCGATGATATTATGATCCTGGAGGATGGTCGCATCGCCGAATACGGAGCGCGACCGGAGCTGGCCAGCGACCCTGACTCGCGTTTCTCCAGCCTGTTGAGAACAGGCCTGCTGCAAACCGGGTTGGAGGAGGCGGTGGTATGACCGAGAAAGTCCGCAAGCAGAAGACTTACCGCTATTACTGGCGCCTGATCCAGTACAGTCCCTGGTATTTTATCGCCGATATATCCACCGCCACCATCTTCTGGTTATCGTTTACCGTGAGCGGTCTGATCCTGCGCGCATATTTCAACTACCTGACCGGTGAGGGGACCTTCATGCTGTCGGTTGCACCGGCGGTTGTTCTTCAAATCGTGTATGCCATCATCGCCGGGCTGGCGGTGACGGCGGCGATTATGGCCAACACCACCTTCCGTCAGCGCAGTATGGCGTTGATGATCAGAAATATGTTCGCACGCATACTGGAGATGCCCGGCGCCAGACCTCTGCCCATCGAAAAGGACGGTAAAGCCATGTCGTCCGGCGTGGTGATCAGCACTTTCCGCGACGATACGAACGAGATCGTAAACGGCATTACGGTGGTTGAAGACACGCTGGGATTGGGCATCGCGGCCTTGATCTCCTTGATCATCATGCTGGGTATCAGCCCCCTGGTGACGATCGGTACTTTCGTGCCGCTGACCTTGATTATCATCGTGGCACGCCTGCTCGGTCCTCGGGTGGAAAAATACCGCAGAGCCAGCCGGGAGGCCACCAGCCAGGTGACCGGCATCATCGCCGACATGTTCAACGGCACCCAGGCCCTCAAAGTTGGGGATGCAGAAGAACACATCGTGGCTCATTTCCGCAAGCTTAACGATCGGCGCCGGGTGACGATGGTCAGAGACAAACTGCTGACCGAGTTCATCAATGCCCTCAGCAGTGGCACCATAGACATCGGCCTGGGTTTAATTTTATTGCTGTCGGCACAACTTATGTACAGCGGTAGCTTTACAATCGGTGACTTTGCCCTCTTTTCGGCCTATCTGTGGCCCTTGACCCAATTTATGCGCATGACGGGCTGGTTGATCACGCTCTACAGGCAGTCTGGTGTCTCCTTCGAGCGCATGGAAACCATGATGCAGGGCGCCGAGGTCGGACGACCGGTGGCGCACAATCCGATTTATATTTCAGGGGAGTTCCCCCAAGTTCCTTACACGCCCAAAACCGGGGCACATCGCCTGGATAACCTGCTTGTCCAGGGGTTGTTTTACAGCCATGACTCAGGGAATGGTCAGCGGTCCGATTTGACCGATATCCACTTTGAGCTGCAGCACGCTTCCTTTACGGTGATCACCGGGCGCATCGGTTCGGGCAAGACCACCCTGCTGAAAGTTTTATTAGGCTTACTGCCCTGCCAGGCGGGTGAAATTCGATGGAATGGAGAACTGGTCAACGACCCGGCCTCCTTCTTCACACCCCCGCGCTGTGCATACACCGCCCAGGTGCCGCGTTTGTTCAGCGAAACCGTACGCCAGAATATCTTGTTAGGATTGCCGGGTGATAAGGTGGATATCGATGGCGCAGTCAAAACCGCCGTGCTTGAAAAAGACATCCTCGATATGGAAAAGGGTTTAGAGACGCCTGTCGGACCGCGAGGCATCCGTCTATCCGGTGGACAGGTTCAAAGGACGGCCGCCGCGCGCATGTTTGTGCGCGACGCGAACTTGCTGGTTTTCGATGACCTATCCAGCGCCCTGGATGTGGAGACGGAGCACCAGTTATGGGAGAGTTTGTTTGCCGGACGAGATGACCAGCAGACGACCCCAACCTGCCTGGTGGTTTCTCACCGGCGTTCGGTGCTGCAGCGTGCTGACCAGATCATCATCATGAAGGACGGCAGCATCGACGACACGGGCACGTTGGATGAACTGCTGACGCGCAGCGTGGAAATGCAGCACTTGTGGGAAGGAGAAGTCCTCGCTTGATCTTGTTCGTTAACTGTGTACTTACCCCGCCAAACCGGCAGGTGATTATCCAAGCATCAGCATGGTGAAGCGACCTGGCATCTGTATTTCAACAGGACACGCGGGATGAAATTTTCGCAGTGCTATTGACGGTGGCTTACCGAAGGGGTACAATGTCAATTCGTGAACATGGCTTGAGGAGAGTGACTCTTGCCCGACAGATGGCGACACAAACAATTTAACACCTTCGCAGCAGCGACGGTAGAGGCAAATAAAAAGGCCCCGGAATTTCAAAACGGAAATCCGGGGCTAAATTATTTAAAACAAACATCTTGCAGCCCGACCATGATTCTATCTCATAGTCGGACCGTTGTTTCAAAAGGGGGTGATCGTATGAAATAAATGCGCAGCAATGAGCCACAGTTTAAAAAAACCGTTTGAGTAAGATGTTACTCATCCATACTGGATTCAATGTAATAAAGGAATGAACAAATGAAGACCAACACAAGCGACATACTATCGTATTACGCCACGCACAGCGCGATCACCGATCCTGGTCCGTATGCCTTTCTCTATGACGATCTCCCGGATGAAGCAAATGAATTAATCCCGGTTATCCAGGGTCTGCTGCTCCACTACTATACTGCTCAACACATGAAACTGCAGCTCAGCAGCCTCCAGCGCAGAGAGCAGTACTTGCGCACCATGCGCCAGAGGCTGGCACAGATAAACAAACATGACCCTGCACCACTCACGGTGCCGCGGGAGCTGAAAGAACTGCAGATCGGACGCTGCCGTGAATATGCCGTGTTCCTGGTATCCATGCTGCGTCACAAGGGGGTCCCGGCAAGGATGCGAGTCGGGTTCGAAACATATTTCGTCGATGAGCCGTTCAACGGGGATCACTGGATCACGGAATATTGGGACACGCATCTGGGCCGCTGGCGCCTGATCGATGCGGATATTGGCGGAGCTGAGCCTGGAGCCCTTGAAGAAAGGATGAGGAAGAAGCTGAAACCAGGATTGGATTTCACAGACCTGCGCCCCGCAGTGGATTTCAACGTGGCGGCGAACATCTGGAAACAGGCCCGGGCCGGGGAGGTAAAGCCCGACCTTTACAGAGCCAACAGGGAATGGAAGGGCTATCCGTGCATCCGGGGCAATATGCTGCACGACTTCCAGGCGCTCAATAAGACCGAGTTAACCCTGTGGGATTATTGGGACGAGTTGAGCAGGAAGAGCGAGAGCGAAATTAACGCCAGAGACAGAGAACTTCTAGACACGATTGCTGAACTGACGCTCCACCCAGACGACAGCTTTGAAAAAATGCGATCATTCTTTGAAGAACTTCCTCGTACACGCGTGATCCGCTCCCGGCTGCACCTGATGGGCGTGACAACAGATGAACCGTTCTCTGTAGCAGATGGCTTGTTTGAATCAGATTGGACCCGTTTGCTCACCATGGCGGCAGGGGGCAGTGGAACACAGGATGCACAACCCGAAGAGCTTCCTCCCGAGATTGAAACACCTGCGACCCACGACGAAGTTCAGCAGGAAAGACACAGTCAACATGAGGGTGCCGATGGGATCTGGGTGCTCGGTGCGCGGCAGAACAACCTCAAGAACATCGATGTCCACATCCCGCGCGATAAGCTGGTGGTCATCACCGGGGTAAGCGGCAGCGGCAAATCCTCGCTGGCGTTCGATACCATCTACGCCGAGGGCCAGCGGCGCTACGTGGAGAGCCTGTCTTCCTTCGCACGCCAGTTCACGAAGCAGATGGAGAAGCCCCAGGTCGATAAGGTGATCGGCCTCAATCCGGCAGTGGCTATCGAGCAGCGCACCATCAGCCCCAATTCTCGCTCAACGGTCGGCTCTATCACCGAAATAATCGACTATCTGCGGCTGCTCTTCGCCCGCGTTGGGCAGATGCACTGCCCACAGTGCGGGCGCGCCGTCTCCCCGCTGTCTGCTCAGCAGATCGCCAGGCGTCTGGTAAACCTACCTCCCGGCACCCAGGTACAGGTTCTGGCGCCGGTGAATCGCTTCAGCAGGTTAGATGCCTCCCAGCTATTGGAACAGGCGCATATAGATGGCTTCAGCCACGCACGCCTGGACGGTGTCTTGATTGACCTGGAAGAGAGGGGACGTTACCTGGATGGTGAGCAGGGGAGCGAGCGGCAGATCGAACTGCTGCTCGCGGAGCTGCATGTTCCAGTGGAGTCTTCTGCCGGACCGGGGAGCGAGTTTTATACCCGCACACAACAGGCGGTCGATGCTGCGCTCGAACTTGGCAAAGATATCGTGGTCCTGCTGGTCGAGGGCGAAGAACTGCGCCTGGGTGGAGAGCGTGTCTGCCCGTACTGCGCCATCAGCCTGCCCAAGCTGGAACCGCAGCTGCTCAACCCCAACACGGTTTACGGCATGTGCCACGAATGCGACGGACTGGGGCTCAAGCTGCAAGTTGACCCGGACTTGATCATTACCAAGCCCCACCGCTCGCTGCTGGACGACGCATCTGGTTTCTATCCATATCGCAACATGCGCAAGAGCACCAGTGATTGGTGGCGCGGGCAGATTGAAGCCATTGCCGAGTACTTCAACGCCGACCTGGAGCAGCCCTGGAACGAACTGCCTGAAGCGTTCCGCCATGCGATCATCTTTGGCACTGGTGGTGAAAAGATCCCCATTGAATTCGGCGCCGAGGATGGGTCATTTTCCGTGCAGAGGAATCGGGAGCTTCAAGGCACCATCCACCACATCAACCGTCTCTACCGGCAGACGAAATCGGAGTCGCAGCGCCGCCGCTACATGCAGTTCATGCGCCAGCAGCCCTGCCCCGCCTGCGATGGGGAGCGTCTGGGCAAGGAGGCGCGCTTTGTCACGCTGGACGGGAAGCGTTTCCCAGAGCTGACGGATAAGAGTATCGGTGCACTGCTTACCTGGATCCGAAGCCTGAAACCCAACCTGGACGAACAGCAGCGCGAGATTGGAGGTGAACTGCTGGCTGAGATCGAACAACGCCTGGGGTTCATCTGCGATGTGGGGCTGCACTACCTTTCACTGGATCGCCCGGCACCCACCCTCTCCGGCGGAGAAGCCCAGCGCATCCGGCTGGCGAGCCAGATCGGCAGTGAATTGATGGGCGTGCTTTATGTGCTGGACGAACCTTCCATCGGCTTGCACAGCCGGGACCAGAGTGCACTGCTTGAATTGCTGAAGCACCTGAGGGATGCAGGCAACACGGTGTTGGTGGTGGAGCACGACGCCGAAACCATGCGCACAGCGGATTGGCTGATAGACCTGGGTCCAGGCGCAGGCGTGTTGGGTGGCGAACTGGTGGCGGCAGGAATCCCGGCAGATGTAATAGCCGTGCCGGAATCGCTCACCGGGCAGTATCTTTCCGGTAAGCTTTCGATTAACACCCCGCAGATGGACCAGCTTCGCACTCCCAAGGGATGGTTGACCATTACTGGAGCTCGCCTGCACAACCTCAAAGCCCTCGATGCGCATTTCCCGCTGGGGACGTTCACCTGCATCACCGGGGTGAGCGGCTCCGGGAAGAGCAGCCTGATCACACGAACGCTCTCGCCAGCCCTGGCGCGCCTATTGCAGAACGCCCAGGACGTCCCTGGTCCCTTTGATGGGCTGGAGGGTGTGGAGCAGGTCGCGCGTGTGATCCACATTACATCAGCTCCCATCGGTCGCAACCCGCGCTCGAACCCGGGTACCTATGTTGGAGCCCTTAATGAGGTGCGTAAAGTGTTTGCGAGATCCGAGGCTGCCGCAGCGGCGGGGTATTCCGAAGGTCACTTCAGCTTCAACACCCAGGAAGGGCGCTGCGAAGCGTGTGAGGGCTACGGCGCTAACAAGATCAAGATGCACTTCATGGCGGACGTGTGGGTGCGCTGCAAGGAATGTCAAGGCAAGCGCTTCACCCCCCAGGTCCTTGAAGTCAGATACCAGGGGGTGAACATCGCCGATGTATTGGATATGGATGTGCAGCAGGCGCTTGAGTTGTTCAAGGATCACCCAAAGATCAGGCGCGTGCTGGGTACGATGATGGATGTTGGTTTGGGGTATCTCAAGCTGGGTCAGAGTGCACTGACGCTCAGCGGAGGGGAGGCGCAGCGCGTCAAACTTGCCAGGGAATTAAGCCGCAGCTCCACAGGTAATATCTTTTACATACTGGATGAACCGACCACGGGCCTGCACTTCGTCGATATCCAGAAGCTGTTGGACATCCTGCACCGCCTGGTGGATGCTGGCAACACGGTGATCGTCATCGAGCACAACCTGGAAGTGATCAAGACCGCCGACTGGATCATCGACCTGGGACCGGAGGGCGGTGATGAGGGGGGCTGCATTGTCGCTGAAGGCTCCCCACAGGATATCATCCTGGTTGAGGAGAGCTACACAGGGAAGTACTTGAAAGGTGTTTATGAAATGACGCATTAACTTAAACATCCTGATGATCCAATCGCACCTGTCAAATCAATCTTTCATGTTCTTTTGCGATGTATTAACTGAACGCAGTGCGGAACCGGGAGCGGTAATCAATGTGGTGATGCCTTCTCAAAAACAACTGGATTTCTATGCCCGCCTCGGACTTATCAGCGATCCAAGAGGACACGCGTTTTGATTCTGTCGAAGAAAAATGAGGGCTGGTGCTTTGGGAATTATAATCTTCAACAGAATACCTAAAAAAGGGGATGACTAATACGATCTAGTCATCTATGATATGTATAAATTATTCCAGCTTAGGATAAAAGTTAGTTGAAAATCCTTCAACAATAAGCGATGCTGAATACCAGATCCGTGTAAAGGGAAGGTTGGATCCTATATGGACAGATTGGTGGGCAGCTATGAGAGCGGCGCAAGCTGGTGCGGCGCGCTGGATATGGCCGGCAACGCGTGGGAATGGGTAGCCGACTGGTATG
>Ga0209013_10004061_pt1 | contig 12902 bp, 10 predicted proteins | sample Cruoilmetagenom2_FD_187291 | JGI IMG/M metagenome (GOLD analysis project Ga0209013, IMG submission 187291) | Oil polluted marine microbial communities from Coal Oil Point, Santa Barbara, California, USA - Sample 2 (SPAdes) (version 2) | ecosystem: Environmental > Aquatic > Marine > Oil seeps ... | reverse complement strand
CCATGAACTGGCGCGCTATCAAAGCCATCGTTCGCAAGGACCTGAAAGTGGTCCTTCAGAACAAGGGGGTATCCATCCCCTTGATCGTGTTGCCGGCGCTGATCTTGGTACTCTTGCCAGCTCTTGCGGCATTGGTTCCATCTCTGGAAGGCTTGTCTGGGTCGCCTGCCTCAGAACTGGATGCTTTACGGGAACAGTTACCAGCAGGCCTGCAGGCTGAGCTGGCAGGGTACAATTCCACTCAGGCGGGGATCATTCTGGTGTTCGTGTACTTGCTGGCACCGATGTACCTCATCTTGCCGCTGATGGTGGCCAGCGTCATCGCTGCCGACAGCTTTGCTGGTGAAAAAGAACGCAAGACCCTGGAAGCGCTGCTTTACACGCCGACTACCGACAGGGAACTGCTACTTGCCAAGCTGCTTGCCGCCTGGCTGCCGGCAGTAGCCGTAGCCTGGGGTGGTTTTCTCCTCTATGCTGTGGTGATCAATGGGGCCGCCTGGTCTACAATGGGCCGCATCTTTTTCCCCAACACCATGTGGTTCTTCCTGGCATTGTGGGTTGCTCCGGCTGTTGCTGCTCTGGGACTAAGTGCCACTGTGCTGATCTCGGCCAGGGCGCAGGGTTTTCAGGAGGCTTACCAGCTTGGGGTCATTGTCGTCCTGCCTATCCTGATGCTGGTCATTGGCCAGGCCACAGGCGTCGCATATTTCAGCCCCTGGCTGGTATTCTTGCTGGGCCTGGGATTCTGGATCATAGATGCCGCACTGTTGTGGTTTGGAGCTCAAAGATTTCATCGCACTGAGCTAGCTGTCCGGCTATGATTGAGGAGAGAGGCCAGGGATGAGTTGAGACTGAGGTCGAGATCTCAAAGGCTAGCAGGAGGTTACAAGCACAGATGAATCTATACGATCTAGGTCACGTACCTTGGCTCGATTCACAGTTGATCTATCACGCCCTGCCACGCCTGGAGACGGAGGGCTTGATCTTGCTAGCACCAGCTGAACCATACGTGTGTATCGGCTACCACCAGGACGCTGAGCGCGAGGTTGACCTGGCTTACTGCCGGGAGCAGGGAATTCCTGTCTTCCGTCGGGAGGTAGGAGGCGGCGCGGTCTACCTCAACGGGCAACAGCTCTTCTACCAGTTGATAGTGCATCGTGACAACCCTCTGGCATCCAGGGACAAGGACGAGTTCTATCGAAGGTTTCTGGCCCCGGTGGTGCAGACCTATCGAGATCTGGGCGTTGAGGTGCGCTACCGGCCCATCAATGATATTGTCACGACAGAAGGACGCAAGATCTCGGGAAATGGTGCGGCCGAGATAGGCGACTACTTGATCCTGGTAGGCAATCTCATCGCCGATTTTGACTATGAGACAATGGCTCGCGTTCTCCTTGTACCAGATGCCAAGTTCCGCGACAAGGTCTTCAAAAGCATGCGCGAGAACTTGACCACCCTGTGCCGCGAACTGGGTCAGATGCCGGCGTGGGATGCGATGACAGCCGCCTTGATCCAGAATTTTGAGGTGGTGTTGGGAGGTCTGACGCCAGCGACTCTGCCGGAGAGTTTGGGATCCCAGGTAGCCGAATTGACCCAGACGCACACCTCAGACGATTGGTTGCTCAAACCAGGCAATCGTCTCCGCGAACGCGCTAGCGCAGATCGAAAGGTCAAGATCGCCGAGGGCGTGGAGGTGACGCAACGGGTGCACAAGGTCACTGGGGGTCTGCTGCGGGCCACGGTCGAGATCCACCAAGGGCAGATTGGTGCCGTCGCATTGTCGGGCGACTTTTTCTTCTACCCTGCCAATCAGTTGGCCGGACTGGAGCAGTGCCTTGTCGGCGCCAATTCGAACGAGGTCCAGGGTATCATTGAGGAATTCTACCGGATCCATGAGATCCAGTCGCCCGGCGTGTCGCCCGGCGACTGGACCGTGGTATTGGGGGCGGCTGAGCTCCGCACGTGATCAAGCCGGCTGCATCCAAAACTCCGGTCTTTCCAGTTCGTTATCCCTGTTCCAGCTTTGCTTGCCGGTTGCGGACTTTTCGAGTATAATGCGAAGCACCAAGATCAACTTGCAGGCTTATTATGTCTGGTTTCACCTTGGGACAAAAGGATCGGAGGGCTGGGGTAACTGGGATGAGCTGGAAGATCATCGGACATGACTGGGCAGTGGACCTACTACGCCGCAGCTTGACAGCAGGCCGGGTAGCGCATGCCTATCTTTTCTCAGGCCCGCCCCAGGTTGGCAAGACTACCCTGGCGCTGGCCCTGGCTAAGGCTCTGAACTGCACACAAGCCGATCCGCCCTGTGGCCGATGCCCTTCGTGTCTCCGGATCGCGCGGGGTGTTCACCCAGATGTTCAGCTGGTCCTGGGAGAGGGCGCGAGGGATAGCATCAAGATTGAGCAGATCCGGGCACTTCAGCGGGAGGCGGTACTGGCGCCCTACGAGGGTCGCCATCGGGTCTTTGTCCTGCAACGGATAGACCGGGCCAGCGTTGAAGCAGCCAACAGCCTGCTCAAGACCCTGGAGGAACCGCCAGGTCACACAGTCCTGGTCCTGACAGCTCTGGATCCCGAGGCGCTGCCTGCCACAATTGTGTCACGCTGCCAGCGTCTGGACTTGCGGCCTGCTGCCCATGACATCGTCGAAGTCGCATTGCGCGAGAGGGGAGTCCCATCACCCACGGCAGAGCTCCTGTCCAGGCTCTCGGGTGGAAGGGTGGGATGGGCATTGTGTGCCTGTGAGAACGATGCCACACTGCTCTCTCGCCAACAGGGTCTGGATTCGCTGTCTGGACTCTTGTCGGAGGACCGATTGGGGCGCCTCGAGTACGCATCTAAGGCCAGCCGTGAGCCGGTGACGGTTCGTCAGCACATTGAGCTGTGGATCTCTTGGTGGCGTGATGTGCTCCTGCTATGCAGCCAGAGTGAGACCGGGATCGTGAATGTAGACCAAATCAACGAGATCCGACAGCTATCAAGACAGCTAACCTTGGCACAGGCAGTGGCTGGGCTACAGGCATTGCAGGCGGCAGCAGACCAGATGGAGGCAAATGTGAATGCCAGGCTGGCCATCGAAGGACTGCTGCTCCAGCTACCGCGGAGCTATCCGCTGCCTCATAGATAATCCAAAGAGCTTGAACGAAGGGCGATGGCACTTTGAGAACCCGTCTTGGGGTGCGCAGTACAGCGACAGGCTGCAGTCCGTACCATCGTGGGAGATTTGTTTCCCCTGGAAAGGCTCAAGATGACTTTAGTAATTGGAGTTAGATTCAACCCGGCGACCAAAGTGTACTACTTTGATCCAGCTACTGTGGAGGATCTGAGGGCTGGGGAGTATGTCGTTGTAGAGACGTCTCGCGGTGAAGAAGTCGGCAAAGTTCTTTTTTCCCCTCGTGAGGTGAGTGACAAGGAGATAGTGGGACAACTCAAAGGAGCCAAGCGCCGCGCATCCGCCCTGGACCTTGCCCAAATGGCTTACTTTCGGTACAAAGAGCGGGATGCCCTGGCCCGTTGCCAGGACAAGGCACAAGAGCACAACCTGCCGATGAAGATCGTTCGGGCCGAGTACAACTATGATGGCAGTCGATTGGTCTTTTTCTTTACTGCAGAGAAGAGAGTGGATTTTCGCAGATTGGTCCAGGATCTGGCCCGCTCGTTCAGGGCTCGCATCGAGCTACGCCAGATCGGAGTACGTGATGAGGCCAAGCTCATTGGCGGCATGGGCAAGTGTGGCCGCAATCTCTGTTGTGCTTCCTGGCTCACAGAGTTCAGTCCGGTTTCGATCAAAATGGCCAAGCAACAGGAGCTTCCTCTTAGCCCAATGGAGATCTCGGGTGTGTGTGGGCGGTTGCTTTGCTGTCTGGCTTACGAGAACGATCTGTATGCAACGATAAAGGGGAAACTTCCCCGTCGGGGAAGTACCATCAATACCTCTCATGGGCGTGGCAGGGTTGTTCAGGTCAACGTCCTCCAAGAGACGGTCCAGGTAGAGCTCGAGAACCAGATTCGAGTTGAGGTAACACATCAGGAACTAGTTGAGATGAGTCAGCCGCAGCCTGAACCCTCGCCCCGCAAGCGAGGGCGGCGCCGGCGACGGTCCAGACCGCGTTAGTCTCTTCTTCATCCGGTTTGGCTGCGCCGGTGTGGGCTGGCTAGCGAGGCTCGACTGCGAATCGGATCGCTGTCCGCTCTAGCCCGTCAATCTCTACATCTATGAACGAGGGAATGCATACCATATCGAAACCATCGAGAAGTAGAAACCCTCTGGCGATGGCTATGGCTTTTACGGCCTGATTGACCGCCCCGGCGCCGATTGCCTGGACATCCGCTCGGCTGTTCTCACGGACAACCCCGGCAATGGCTCCGGCAACTGCGGGCGACCTGGACTTTGCTGAAACCCTGATTATATCTGCCATCTCGATGCCTCCTGGACCTTTCACGGGGGATTTCTTTCAAATGGCCCTTGGCTGTGTCCCATGCTACTGAACCCATACGCTGCTAAGATGACGCACCGAGGAGACTAGGTCACTGCTCTCTATATTCTACACGATCCTCCAAAAAAACGCAAACCCCCAGTTCAATCTTTGTGCCAACAGGATGAGAAGGACTATTTTGCGAAATCCACAGCCCTCGTTTCACGAATGACGGTGACCTTGATCTGCCCAGGATACTGCAGATTCTCCTCCACGGCTTTGGCTACATTCTTTGAGAGATGGATTGCAGCTAGATCGTCGATCTGCTCAGGCTTGACGATGATGCGGATCTCCCGGCCGGCCTGGATGGCATACGTTTCAGCCACGCCGTCAAAAGAGTCGGCCACCTCTTCCAGTGCTCTGATACGCTTGACATAGGCTTCAAGTGATTCTCGTCTTGCTCCCGGACGCGCCCCCGAGATAGCATCCGCCGCCTCAACAATGACAGCCTCCAGAGAGTCTGAATCGGCTTCGCCATGATGCGCTGCAATGCAGTTGATGACGGCCGCTGAGATACCATATCGTTTGGCCAGGTCAGCCCCAATGAGGGCGTGTGGTCCCTCGACTTCGTGGTCCACCGCCTTGCCCAGATCGTGCAGGAACGCACCCGCCTTGGCCACCTGCACATTAGCGCCCAATTCCGATGCCATGATAGCAGCCAAGTGGGAGGTTTCGACGGCATGATCCAACTGGTTCTGCCCATAACTGGTCCGGAATTTCAGGCGCCCCATGAGCCTGAGGAGCTCGGAGCGCAAGCCGGGCACGCCCGCCTCAATCGCAGCTTGTTCGCCCGCCTCCCGGATGATCTGATCGACCTCCTTCTTCGCCGCAGCCACCACCTTTTCGATGCGGGCCGGGTGGATGCGCCCATCGACAACAAGTCTCGTGAGCGCTACCCGAGCTACCTCACGCCGTACCGGGTCAAAGCAAGACAGAAGGACCGCCTCGGGTGTATCATCCACCACCAGATCCACCCCAGTTGCTTTCTCCAGAGCGCGGATGTTGCGGCCCTGTCTGCCAATGATCCGCCCCTTCATGTCATCACTAGTCAGGGGCACTGTCGAAACTGAGATTTCAGACACCTGGTCCGAAGCGATCCGCTGAACAGCCAGAGTCACGATCTTTCGCGCCCGGCGCTCACCTTCCTCTTTTGCTTCGGCCTCGACTTCGCGAATGACCCGGGCCATATCCTGTCGGGCGTCCTGCTTGACACTGTCAAGAAGTAGGTTCCTGGCCTCGTCCTGATTCATATTGGCCACCCGTTCCAGCTCGACCATCCGTTCCTGCTCCAATTGTTGCAGCTGGTTCTGTCTTTTGTCCAGTGCGCTCTGACGTTGGCTCAGGCTGCGCTCTCGCTTGTCCAACCGCTCAAAGCGGTCGTCAAGAGCTGCCCGCCTCTTCTGAATGCGGTCTTCTTCCCGCCGCAGCTCCCGTTCCCTGGCCTTGATCTCCTTTTCAGCCGCACCTCGCATTTTGTGAGCTTCATCTCGGGCTTGGACTACCTGCTCTTTGGCCTGCGTTTCCGCATCGGCCAAGATACGCGCTACCTGGTGCTCAGCACTATCGACCTGTTGCTGGCTTCTGTGCCGAAAATAATAGTAACCACCAACCGCGCCCAGAGCCAAGCCGATCAAAGCTACCAGGATTGCAACGACCGCTGTATTCATGTCTTTTTCATCCTTTCCACATTTCGTTTCACTATTTCAACCGATCGCCCACTTGAGGCAATCGGGCCACCGGTTTCAGATGGGCATTCAGTCGCCCGTCATCAAGTCTTCCCAGTGACGCTCTGCAGTTTCCTGCGCCACTCCGTAATCAAATCCCCGTCGTGCCAGATACTCGACCAGCTTCCGCTTGAATGTTGGCTGATCCAGGTGATTCAACTGCTGTGCCTTCCTGCTGGCTGCGCGGTGGGCGCTTGCTGAAGCATCGACCGAGGCCAAAGCTTTATCGATCAGGGAATCCGCGATGCCCTTGGTCCGTAACTCGTAGCGCAGGGCGCGGGCTCCACGTGGCCGGAAACGCTCTCGGTTTTCGATCCAGTACTGCGCAAACGCCTCGTCATCCAGCAATCCCGCTCTCTCCAGCCGGCCGATAATGGCCTCGATCTGGGCTTCGGACAACCCACGTTTCTCTAGATACCCAACTAACTCTGCCCGGCTTCGAGGCCGATAAGACAGATAGTTTAGGATTCGACCATAGGCTGTCTCGGTACTCCCCTTCTCCTGCAGTGATTCGATCTCAGCATCCGACAGGAACTGACCTTGCCTCAGGCTGGCGACCACAATGGCGGGAATGCCGAAGGCAAAACGACCTTCTATAAAGACACTGGCCCGATCCCGGTTCTTCTTTTGATATTTGAGCGCTGTAATCTTGCCTGCCATTCCACCACACAATACTCAGGAAACATAAAGCGGCCATGGTGATCACTTTCACCACAGCCGCAAATATCCATCACGGATGCTAACCCGCGGAATAAATTGGCCGAGCAATTCCCGGCCCAAGCCGATATGGAGTGCTAACTAGTTGTCAAGCAGGAGTGGAAACAGACAAGCAGGTGCTAGCCTTCCCCTTTACCAGACGCAGCAGACCTTCTCCCTAAACCCAGTCCAGGGGTTCTCTGGGTTTCTACCATAGCCCTTGGAGCTTCGGCGGAGCGCATGAAACACCACACAGCATAGTTACCAGCCCCTCCTTAGCCTACCTCCACTCTGTCGCTAAACCCCATCTCCAACTCGCACTCACGAACATGAAGAGAATCAAAGCTCTAGTGGTCTTGCCCATCACTGTTTGGATGCATTTTGGGCACCCCCCTTGAGAGCATCAGAGTGCCACCAGAACTCGGATGAGCAGGTCTTAGAACCCGAACTCTCTCTCTCGGCGTGTCTCTTCCGGCTTACTTTGCGGCGGTGATGTAGTCCAATGCCTGCGACTATCAAGCACCACAACTTGCTATTCACTTGTGAACAACTCTGGTTCAGAGAACCGCAACAATTCCCTTCTCTGGCTCCAGCTTGAGCCAGAGAGCCTATTCCTCTTTCTCGTCAGCGTCGCCCGTATCAATGGGGACAGGCACCTCTTTCAAGCCTGACTCGCGGCGGATGGCGTTCTCAATCTCAATGCACTGTCCCGGCTTCTCGCGCAGCACCTGCTTGGCATTCTCTCGTCCCTGCGCCAGCCGCTCCCCATCGTAGGAGTAGAATGAGCCCCGTTTTTCGATCAGATCCAGTTCCACCCCCAGATCCAGCACATCCCCTTCCTTGCTGATCCCCTCGTTGTACATGATGTCAAACTCGCACTCTCGGAACGGCGGCGCCACCTTGTTCTTTTTGACACGGACGCGCGTCCGGTTGCCGGTCACCTCTCCCCCTGCCTTGATCGCCTGGATCCGCCGGATATCCAACCGCACCGACGCGTAGAACTTGAGCGCCATCCCTCCGGATGTCGTCTCTGGACTGCCGAACATCACCCCGATCTTGTGCCGCAACTGGTTGGTGAACACCACCGCCGTGTTGCTGGTCTTGATCGCCCCGCTCAGCTTCCGCAGCGCCTGGCTCATCAACCTCGCCTGCAACCCGGGGTGGCTCTGGCCCATGTCCCCCTCTATCTCGGCCCGGGGTACCAGCGCTGCGACCGAATCCACGACGATGACCGTCAGCGCCCCGCTGCGCACCAAGGCTTCCCCTATCTCCAGGGCTTGCTCGCCCGTGTCCGGCTGCGAAATGTACAGCTCGTCCACATTCACACCACACTTGCCCGCATAGAGTGGGTCCAGCGCATGTTCCATGTCGATGAAAGCTGCCACTCCCCCCATACGCTGCGCTTCCGCCACAATGTGCTGGCAGACCGTGGTCTTGCCCGAACCTTCAGGACCATAGATCTCGGTGACACGGCCCCGTGGGACGCCGCCTACGCCCAATGCCAGGTCGAGAGCCAGGGAGCCGGTAGGGATGGTCTCTATCTGCAGGTGTGTGGCTTGCCCCAGCCGCATGATCGCGCCTTCGCCATATCGTTTCTGAATGCTGGTCAACGTCGTCTCCAAGGCCTGAAATCGTCCGTCCTCGCCCATTGTGCATACCTCCATCGTTCCGGTTCTCTGAAGACTAGTATAGCACAAATGTTCTAGGATGTCAACTTTGATTCAGGCTAGGGCGGAGGCGCCGCAGATCCGGGTAGAGAAAGCGAGTCCGCGCCCTGCCCCTCTCGGGCAGGCCACGGACTCGCCGGAAGTTTGCCTATGAATCTGTGGGGAGGTGTGCTAGAGCACGATGGCCAACCAGGCGACCCCCATGACAGACAGCAGGATGCCCAGAAGGAACAGGACGATGAACGGCGCCAATACTGCCAGGATGGATCTACCGGCATCCAGATCCGTAGCGATCGACACGGCCTTGATATAGACCACGATGCTCCAGATAGTACCTATCAACGCCAGCAGATAACCCAGACAGGGAACGGGGCGCAATACTGCCAGCAACCCCGGGATGATGTACAACGACGTCATCCCCAAAAAGTGTGGCAGCTTGGCCGACCCGCCCAGCAGGTTGGCCGCGATCAGGACCAGGGCGCCATAGAACAGCCAGCCGCCCAACGCCGCCAGGACCCGGCCCAGATACGCACCTGTGGCCTGGAAAAGGCCACTGATACCCCGGGGCAAGGGAGCTTCAATCGAGCTAATGTCGGAGACCATGGGGACAATCAGCTCGATCATGGTATCCATCATCTCCTGGACCTCGGGCGGCATGTTCTGCATGGCAGGGTTGAACCGAGACGACATCTCGAATCCTTGCCGGATCTGCTCCTCTATCTGGCCCAGATCTGGTGCCCTGACCAGGTTCACCAGGTTCACGGCAAACACGATGAGCCCGGCCACGAGTATGACGATGGCGATCAGGACGATGCCCCTCAGAAAGAGGTTGGGGCGCTCGCGCCACTCTTGGTAGGCCGAGTCGTCCAGAGTGATCGTCCGGAGCAGGGTGTTTAACATCGCACTCATGACTGACCTCCTAGCGCCACACCCAAGATGGCTGAACCGAAGCAGCCCATCAGGATCAACACAGCCACAACCAGAATGAAGGGCAGCAGCGTGACCCATGCGGCCCGCGTCCACGACAGGTTGTGGGCAGTCTTCAGACCATAGTAGGCACAGAGAAGGCCCCACACGGCGACGATGCTACCCACCTGCAAGAAAGGTATGATCGTCAACACGTTCAGCGCCTGGGGTGCGACTGCCAAGGCCAGCACACCCAACGTCTTGCTCAGGCTACCGGATCCACCCAGCCAGCGGGCAAACACATAGGCTAGCAGGCCATAGATCAGCCAGCGGATGACCAGGCCCAGCGGGATCATGATGATCCCAAGGACTGCGGAACCCACGTCAGGGGCACCGAACAGCCGGGGAAAGATGTCCCAGCCACGTTGGTACCACTCCTCGAATTGCTCCAGGGCCATGGGATCTTCCTGGGCAATCGCGTCCCAAAAGGGCATTTGCTTCATGTAGAAGAAGGCCGTGTCCCGGATCTCGCCCAGATTCGGGATACTGGCCCACTCAAGACCCGTACCGACAAGGCCACATAAGGCGATTATTACGCCCACGACGACGATGAAGATGAGTCCCTTGACGACCGGGCTGGTGGATGCAGCCATCTCTTCATAAGCATCCTCTTCGAAGAGCAATGCATTCCATCCCAGCCGAAGGGAACCGACAATTCCATCCATCTAGCGCCTCCTTTCTCGAATTGAGTTTTCCACCAATACCAATGCTAGCTGTCCTGCACGATTCTGGATGGATCACCTCCTTCCCCATCACATGCAGCTACCGAGGATGGCAGCCGTCTCCATATCTACCGTAAGCCACGACTCTATTATACCACAGGTTGCGCATAAATGGCAATGCAGGGGATTAGTATACACTAGCCAAAAGGATAATCCATTGACATTTTTGGCAGCTATGGTATAATCTAGTTACCCTTGACGGAGGTGAAATGTGAGCTACGCGTACATGGGCAGAATTCTGAGGGTTGACCTCTCAAAGGCCATGATCTCCGAAGAAGAGATCCCCGCTGACTGGGCAAAGGCATTCATCGGCGGGCCCGGATTGGCGACCAAGTACCTGTATGAAGAGATGCCCTCAGGTGTCGATCCCCTTGGGCCCAAGAACCTGCTGATCTTTATGACCGGACCGTTGACCGGAACCGCCTCCCCAAGTGCCAGCCGCTACTCCGTGGTGGCCAAATCTCCTTTGACTGGCATCTGGGGCCATGCCAATTCAGGCGGCAGCTTTGGGCCGGCGTTGAAGAGAAGCGGCTACGATGGCATCATTTTCGAAGGCATATCCCCCAGCCCGGTGTACCTGAAAATCATTGATGGCAGGGCCGAGCTCTGTGATGCAGAGCATCTATGGGGCAAGACTGTTCATGAGACTGAGGATCTACTCCAAGGTGCTTGGGAAGAGCGGTTGACCATCGCATCCATTGGCCCGGCCGGCGAAAACCTCGTCAAGTATGCTGCAATCATGAACAACAAACATCGCGCCGCAGGGCGATGTGGATTGGGGGCGGTCATGGGCGCTAAAAGGCTCAAAGCGATCGCCTGCTGGGGTACGGAGCCTATCCGCCTCGCTGATTCGGACCGCTTCCGGGAAGCCTCCAGAACACAGGTCGATCTGCTGAACGAGTCGGTGCTGAAGGTCGGTTTTGATGCCTTTGGGACAAACATGGTCGCCGACATGGTGAATGTAAGAGGAGGCTATCCCACCCATAATTGGCAAGAGGGTCGTTTTGACCAGATCGAGGAAGTCAACGCCCAGGCCATGACCGACAAGGTCCTCGTCAACGGGGTGAATTGCTTTGCCTGTCCCGTCATCTGTGGTCGTGGCACTGAGATCAGGGAGGGCAAGTGGCAGGGGAACAAGGGGGAAGGTCCAGAGTACGAAACGACCAACACTCTGGGCGCCATGTGCGGGATTTCCGACATGAATGCTATCACAATGGCAAACTACCTGTGCAACGACTACGGCCTTGACACCATCAGTGCCGGATCCACAATTGCCTTCACCATGGAATGTTTCGAAAGGGGCATCCTAACCAGGGAAGAGACGGATGGTTTGGAGATCAAGTTCGGCGACGCAGACGTCGTGGTCGACTTGGTGGAGAGGATCGCCCATAGACAGGGAGTCGGGGACCTGCTTGCTGAAGGGACAAAGGCCATGTCGGAAAAACTGGGGCAAGGCTCTGGGCGGTTTGCTATGCACGTCAAAGGGCTTGAGCTCCCCGCCTACGACCCCCGGGCGGCCAAGATCTGTGGACTGGCTTATGTCACAGCCAATCGCGGTGGCGATCACATCACAGCCTACATCGAGGGCCCGACCTTCATCGATGTTCCATTCCTCCTGGTCGACGACAGCACCATACGCGACCCCTTTGTCGCCAATCCCAATGAAACCAAAGTTGTCGTCGATATGGAGGATGCGCTGACCACACTCGATGCCCTCGGCGGATGCAAGTTCATGGGCATCCTTCTGACGGCGGAGGACATCGTGGACCTGGTGGTCAGTGCCACTGGCTGGGAATTCGATGTCGAGGACTTTCGAACCAGCGGGGCACGCGCCTATAATCTCATGCGGGCGTACTGTGTCAGAGAAGGCATCAACCGGGATAAGGACATCCTGCCCGAGCGGCTGATGGCCGATCCACTGCCGGAAGGACCAGCACAGGGCATGGTGATTGAACGGGACACGCTGGAGATGATGAAGGACGCCTACTATGATTTTCGCGGTTGGGATAAGGAAACCGGCATCCCCACGGCACAAACGCTTCGCGAACTGGCACTTGACGACCTGATGGAAGATCTCTGGGGTAGCTGAAGGCAGCCCGCAGACCATGCCCGATCGATTGCGAGTGATGAGATGACCTACTTGGACAAGCCCTGGCTCAAGAGCTACAAGCTGGGCCCCTACAAGCTGGAGGAGAGCTTGGCTCCCTATCCCAGCGAACCTGTGTTCAGGGCGCTGGATCATGCCGCAGAGAAGCATCCAGGGCAGACAGCCATCCTGTTCCTCGATAGATCTATCAACTACCTCCAGCTAAAGACCCAGGCAGACAGATTGGCCGCTGCCCTGGCCCGGCTTGGGGTTGGACGAGGGGATCGGGTCTGTTCGTTCTTGCCCAATTGCATGGAGTTTGTCGTGAGCGATTGGGCGATTCTGAAAGCAGGCGCTGCGGTCGTGCCAACGAGTGCGCTTCGCACTGAGGAAGGTCTCCTCCACGAAGCGGGGGCTTCTGGTAGTAGGATCATTATCTGCAGGCAGGAGCACCTGGATCTAGTGCTAGGGGTCAAGGATCGGTGTGATGTCGAGCATGTGATCGTTACCTCCACGGGCGGCTACGACGTCGAGGAGGTCTCTGGTCCGCTGCCGGCGGGC
>Ga0209013_10004060_pt1 | contig 12903 bp, 9 predicted proteins | sample Cruoilmetagenom2_FD_187291 | JGI IMG/M metagenome (GOLD analysis project Ga0209013, IMG submission 187291) | Oil polluted marine microbial communities from Coal Oil Point, Santa Barbara, California, USA - Sample 2 (SPAdes) (version 2) | ecosystem: Environmental > Aquatic > Marine > Oil seeps ... | reverse complement strand
TGCCTTTTTAGCCGATGAATCAAATTTTAGAAAAGACCTTATCTATAGAATTAATACAGTGGAGATCCCTCTGCCGGCCCTTCGTGACCGAACCGGTGATGTTCCACTGCTGGCAGACCATTTTCTGAAGATCTATAGCCGGAAGTACCGGAAATCGATCCGGAACATCCAGTCCGCTGCCATTAAAAAACTGAACCAGTACACCTGGCCGGGAAATGTCAGGGAGTTGCAACACGCCATCGAAAGGGCGGTAATCATGTGCGACGGAAGCAGTCTTAGTCCCGATGATTTCATCTTATCTTCAGGAGTGAAAAGCAGTGGTGGACTGGAATTGGAATCTTATAACCTGGAGGATATCGAAAAGACAATCATCGAAAAAGTACTGAAAACAAACCAGGGTAATGTGACCCAGGCAGCCACCCAGCTTGGACTGACCCGTACGTCACTTTACAGAAGGATGGAAAAACATGGTCTTTAAGCAATTCCGCTTTAATATTGTCCTGAGGGTGCTGTTGATCACTTCCACGTGCCTTGCCCTGTTCATCACCCTGAACAGCACCTTCACCTTTACACCCATTCTGGTTGCCGGACTCATCATCTACCAGGTCTGGTCCCTGATCAGGTATGTGGACCGTACCAACAGGGAGCTGGCCAGTTTCCTGGAGTCCATTCGTTACTCCGAATTCACCCGCTCCTTCAAGATCAGTGACAATAGTTCATCTTTTGATGAGCTCAATCAAGCCTTTAATGATGTGATGAAGGATTTTCAGCAGGTCAGATCGGAGCGTGAGGAGCATTTTCACTACCTGCAGAACATCGTTCAAAATATCGACGTGAGTATCCTGGCTTATCAAAGGGACGGGACCGTTGAAATGATCAATCCCGCGGCTAAAAAACTCTTTCAGATAAATACTCTGAGGGATATTAACAAGCTGAGATCACTCAGTGACGAACTGGCCAATACACTGCTCGCCATCAATCCAGGCGAAAACAAATTGGTGAAGGTTCAGGACGAAGAAGATATACTGCAACTGGCCATCTATGCTACCGAATTCAAGGTAAAAGACAAGGTGATCCTTTTGAGCACCATTAAAAACATCCAGAATGTGCTGGAAGAACAGGAAACAGCAGCATGGCAGAAGCTGATCAGGGTACTTACCCACGAGATTATGAACTCCATCGCACCCATTTCCTCCCTCTCCTCCACCGTGGAATCCATGGTCAAGCCCTACGCCGCTGGTGAGAAAAGCACACCCGAAATAGAACTTGAGACGGTAAAGGAGATTCAGGCTGCCCTGCAGACCATCAACAAACGTAGTACAGGGTTGATGACCTTTGTGGAGACTTACCGGAGCCTGACCAAAATTCCGGAACCCAATTTTGCCCAGGTGAAAATGAATGATGTTATGCAGAATGTGCATACCCTGATGAAGAAGGAGGTTCAGCAGAAGAATATTGAGCTATCCACCTCCATAGAACCCGATACCATTGAGGTCCAGATGGATGAACAGATGATAGAACAGGTCATCATCAACATGGTTAAGAATTCGTTCCAGGCCCTTACCGGGTGTAAAGAGGGTAAGATCCAGATCAGGGGATTCTATAATAAAAGGGGGAGACCCACCATCCAGGTCATCGACAACGGACAGGGAATCCTGAGCGATGTGATTGATAAAGTATTTATTCCCTTCTTCACAACCAAACGAAGTGGATCGGGTATCGGCCTGAGTCTCTCCCGGCAAATCCTCAGATTGCATGGAGGAACCATCACCGCCCAGTCGATCCCCAACAAAGAGACCATTTTCACAATGACCTTCTGAGAGAATTTCTCTATCTTGTTTTCGCGATGTGCAATGTTCCCAAATGCACTCCGTTTTAAGAGCAGAACATTTCATTGATCAACCTATGAAAAAATACTTAAGTCAGATCGTTTTATTAACGCTGGTGATAAATGCAAACGCGCAGTTAAAAACTTACCTCAACCTGGAAGCGGGTCCCCAGTGGAGCCTGATCAAAGTGGCAGATCAGGGTGGATACTTCCAGCGCGCCAACGTTAAAAGTTCCATGGCCGGAATCACCATCGGACAGGAATTTATGCCAAACCTGTCACTCGTTACCGGGATTTATTACCAGACCTACGTGGATGGGATCAATATGATTGATGATCGCCCGGAGCAATCAAGGTGGCCAAACTATACCGCCTATCTGATTCCCCTGAGGGCTGAATACCGGGTCCAGTTCTCCGAATTTCCGGTTAGTTTTACTCTCAGGCTGGGATACATGTACGGAGTGATTTCCCAACCCGAAACAGGTTATCAGGCGGCTGGTGTTCTTTCGGCCCCCGACGGAACAGCCCTGGGATATGACCTGACCCATGAGTATGGGTCAGAAAGTCTGCATATGCTGGAAACAGGAATCGGCCTTAATCTAAGATTCTTCGGGAGCTGGCAGGCATCACTCAACCTCTCTTACCTGACTGGATTTTCCGAACCTGCATCCACTTCGATCACCTATTCCGGGGTGGGTGCACCTGTGAGTTCAGCCACCTATACCACCAGGGGGAATACCCTCTACAGCTCCCTTGCATTCAGTGTCCCGGTGAGCGATATTTGGCAGAACAAGGATTACCGAATCCGTGCCAGAATCGAAAATTCGGCCTATGCAGGAAAACCCACAGATTTAAAGGGGGAGGTTTATGTGGGAGGTGAGCTGGGTTCACTCTGGCGCCTGTTCCACATCACCAATCCTGCCATCGGAGCCAGACCCATGACTGACCGGGGTATTTTCCGGTACGCCAACTTGCATGCGGGCGGCTATGTGGGATATATGTTCAGCGATGAACTGGGAATCGATCTCGGGGTCAATTACCAGCGATCCAGTACTTTCTACGCACTCATGTACGATCACGAGGTGGACTTTGTGATGAATGTCCCGGCACCCCTGTTCCTGGAGGTTCCCTTAAGGATCAGGTATTTTTACAATCTATATAAGGAGAAGCTTCACTATGTGGTGTACGGCGGCGCCTCTCTGCTCACCCATTTCAGTTCGGGAAGCTTTAACCTGGGAGGGGGTGATTTCACTTACAACGACCCTGTATCAGGAGCCCCTGTTAACGCTTCTACCTCTTACAATGCTTCACGACCCTCAAGATTCAGGCCCGCCATGCGCATTGGAACCGGTGTTGAATATTTGCTACCCATTAATATTCCCCTGATTGTCACCCTCTATGTCAATTACATGCACGGATTCATCTCCGCAGACGAGATCCAGATCACCAACACGCTATCGGAGAGTCCTTCCGTAAGCATGGTTTACTATAATGGAAGTGGCTGGAGCCTGGATGTGGGTGTTAAGATTCCCTTCAGGTTTGGTGGAGGAGGCAGATGTGGCACGCGCCCTGAAAGAGAGTAGAGACCATGAGAGGAACCATGGTCATAACTCTCTGCCTGATCACTGTTTTAGCAGGAACCCATGGTGTGGTCGCAATGACACAGGATACAACACATCATGTGGTCGCAATGACACAGGATACAATACATCATGTGGTCGCAATGACGCAGGATACAATACATCATGTGATCGATTTTGTAGACCTGCCAATGGATCTGGTTGGGAAAGATCCGGACCCTGACAAAGATAGGGAGAGTGCCTGGTACATTGAATTCCAGGAAACGTGGAACATTTCCCCTGAGAGATCCTTCATACTGAAATCAGTGGTGAAATATACTCCCCGGGACCGCAATGCCCCAGCTTCTTCACCCGATACGCTTCAACTCAGGTTCACAACCCTGATCCGGCAACTACCTGTTGCAAAGGGAACCATGCGACTCCGAAACATCTCCTACGAATTCATGCTTCTGGATCACTCAAAGAGCAGGAAGCTTCAAAGAGACTTGATCTCACTGATTCAATCCCGGACCCCATCAGGAAACAGATTTGATTATCAGGAGCAGTTGTTGTCGGTTCATTTCCACGAAGATTGGGCCATCGATCCTGTTACCCATGAGATCATAAAAAAGGTACATGGGATTACCCCTGTGATGTGGCAACGAAGAGAAACCACCACCGGAGAACCCGTGAATGATGCCGAAACCGGACTTCCGGTATACTATAAGATCCAGCTAAACCGCATCGACTTACGCAACCCGTGATCGATTTTTCGCGTCATCATAGTATAGTTCATTGAACACTTAAACCAGACAGTTATGAAAAAATCAATAATGATGATAGCCGCAGTGGCTGCCATGATGCTTATATGGCCCTCGTGCACACAGGTTGAAGAGACCGGAAAACTGCAGTTCGGACTTGAATTATCGGATGATTCAACACTGAAATCTGCCGTGGAAGGCTACAATGTTACCGCCGCACTTGTCACCATCACCAGTGAAAGCGGAGAGTTGATTTATGACAAAGAGTACTTGCCCATTTACAGATTCGGAAATGAGTTCACGACCAAATCACTTGAACTACCCATGGGGAATTTTCAGCTCAATGAATTCATGCTGATCGATTCATCTGGTATAGTACTATGGGCAACCCCCAAAGCAGGTTCCAATTTGGCTCACCTGGTCAGACAGCCCTTGCCCATCCCATTTAGTATCAGCCCCGAGGAAATCACCAATCTGGATATCCAGGTCATTCGGGTATACAATCACCCTCCGTCCGATTTTGGATATGTGAACTTCGACATTGGATTCGTTGAGAGGTTTTGCCTCAAAGTGTTTTATTCATCCCGTTGCATGGAGGAGTGGCCCGACGACGTGTTGGGACCTGACGGTTCCGGGGCCCCTGTTTTCCAACCCATGCTGACCATCTGGTCGGGGGAACGCATGCTGGTCCACAAACCCCTCGTTGTGGGATTGAACAGGTATGCCGTACCCATAGTAACCGACTGGTACCGGCTGACTGCCACCGATTGCCACGGACAGGTCATTTATGAAGAGAGACTCCCCCTGTATGAACTTCTGGAACACCGGTGCCGGGACAACTTTGAACCCCTGATGATCTATCGGGATCCTGTCCCGGGCATCATCATCACCCCCGAAGGATTGAAGGAGCCCACAATCAGAGAGGGGGTATTCGGGAGTATAACCCTTCCGGTGGATGATACGCTGTACACAGAAAACGGCGATGTCTACCCGGTGATCAGGGATGTCTACTTCTATCCCTATTTTTCTATCATGGATTCGATCATGACTTTCGCTCCGGTCGATTGCTATTTCCCACAGGAATTTCTTCCAAATGAACCTGTGGCCATTGTCAGGTCCAACTCCGACGGATTTTTCCAGGTTCCCCTGCCAGAGGGTGATTACCTGTACCTGGTGAAGGAGGGTGACCGGTACTACATGGATGCATTCGTCAGCTCTCACCTCCCTGGCTTTGTGAAGGTCTATCCGGGAGAGGTAACATGGCTGAAGATCCATGTGATCGACTGCTCCATGTGGATGAATGATACGAACCCATGAGGCTGTCTCAAAAGAAGGCTTTTGAAAAATTCTGAGGGATGCTTTGGAAGCGAAAAAGTATCCCTCAGAAAAACAATGAGGCTGACCCTTTTAAGACAGTCTAATACGTTTCGCGAGATTCAGCGGGTTTTTCTATCTTTGGGAAAACCCGTTTTTTTATGTCCAGGGAGCAACTCCATAACACATATTCCAACCGGATTGAGCAGTTCCACGAAGCGTTCCGGGAGCGCACCAGGTTGGTCAATTATATTTCACTGGCCCGGTTTATTTCTCTGGTGGCCCTGGTCTGGTTCCTGGTACTAGGCATACGGAACCAGGGATTCCTTTTTTATACAATCTCCTTTCTGATGGTTGTTCTGTTCCTGATCCTGGTAAGCCTGCACAACAAACATAATGTACACCGGGAACTGCTCAGACAACTGAAGTCACTCAACGAAACGGAGCTATCGTGCCTGGACCACTCTTTTCATGCCCTTCCCGATGGAGGCCACCATGCCGAGGCCTCACATCCCTGGTCCCATGACCTGGACATCTTCGGCGTGGGATCTCTGTTTCAATACCTGAACCGCACAGCCACCCTGAAGGGAGATGAATTGCTTGCCGGACTGCTCACCACAGAACCTGAGAATATTGATGCCATTACATTGAGACAAAAGATCATCAGCGATCTAAAGGAGCGCATTGATTTCCGGCAAAACTTCATTGCCCGCGGACATCTGGTTAAAGAAAAAGAGGATGATCTTAAGGAGATCTCCCGTTGGTTGTCAGCATCATCCTACATTCAAAAGAACAGGTGGCTGTTCTACCTGGCCCTGCTGGTGAGCGGGATTGCTGTGACAATTATTGTTGGCGGTTTCTTTGACCCATCCAGATACTGGTACCTGTTGTACCTGATGGTGTTCAATTTTACCATGCTCTCTCCCTTCCTGATGCGTACCAACCGTTACCAGGCATCGATCTCCAAAAAACACCAACTCCTGGAGGGCTACGCCGAGCTTTTAAAAATCATTGCAAACACCAGATTTGAACATCCCGATCTGGTTAAAAAGAGCCAGCAGGCCCGTGTAGGAATGAAGGAGGTGAAAAAGCTTTCAAAACTGCTCAATATTTTCGATCAGCGACTCAACATGCTGCTGGGCGTGATGTTCAATGGTTTTTTTCTGTTTGATTTTATCATGGTTCACCTGCTGGAAAACTGGAAACAGAAGAACAGGAAGCAGATCATGGAGTGGATAGAGCTTACGGGGTGGACCGATGCCATGATCAGCCTTGCAGGCTTCGCTTACAATCACCCTGACTTCACAATACCCGAATTTGGTGCTGATCAGGATCTCTTTGAACTAAAGGGTCTTGGTCACCCGCTGATCCCGGATCACAAAAGGGTGGTGAATGATATCCTCATTGAAGGCGAAAAGGTGGTGGTCATTACAGGAGCAAATATGGCGGGAAAATCCACCTATTTGCGTTCCCTGGGGATCAATACTGTCCTGGCATATGCCGGTTGTCCCGTCTGTGCTAAAAAATATCAAAGTAAATTCATGGGACTCTACTCCAGCATGCGGACTGCCGATTCCCTCAGGGACGAGGAGTCCTATTTCCTGGCCGAGATCAAAAAACTGCAATTGATCGTTCGCCGGATGGAGACCGGGAAACCTCTGTTGATCCTGCTTGACGAAGTGCTGAAGGGCACCAACACAACAGATAAAAAACGAGGATCGGTGGGACTCATTCGCAGGTCCCTTAAATATCCCATCCGCTGTTTCATTGCCACCCATGACCTCTCCCTTGGAGATCTTGAGAAAGAACATGAAGGCGAGGTGGTGAATTACTGTTTTGAAAGCTATATCAATGGGATGGAACTGACCTTCGATTATTCGATCCGGAAGGGCATTGCCACAAACATGAACGCCTCCTTCCTGATGAAACAGATGGGGATCATGGATTAAGCATCGCACCATGCAGGCAGACGCAGATAGTATCACCACCGCAGTAACGATTGCCACCACTGAAGATATTTCCACCACGGAAGTTATTTCCACCACAGAGAGGATCATCACCGGTTTCTCGGACCTGGCCTGGGGTACCCCTTTGCTGGTGCTGCTGATGGGAGGCGGACTTTTTTTCATGGTCTACTCCAGGCTGCTTCCTTTCAGGTATTTCCGACACGCCATTGCCATTTTGCTGGGCCGGTATGACAATCCAGACGAACCGGGACAGATCAACCACTATCAGGCGCTCTCCACAGCCCTGGCAGCAACCGTGGGCATGGGCAATATCAGTGGTGTGGCTTTGGCCATCACCATGGGCGGACCGGGCGCCATCTTCTGGATGTGGATCAGTGCCATCCTGGGAGTCACTACCAAATATTTCACATGTACACTGGCTGTCATGTACCGGGGAAAAGATTCCAACGGTGAAATTCAGGGCGGACCCATGTATGTGATTGTTGAAGGGTTGGGCAAGAGGTGGATGCCCCTGGCCATCTTCTTCTCCCTGCTGGGAATGATCGGGGTACTCCCCATGTTCCAGGTAAATCAACTGACTCAGATTGTACGTGATGTGGTACTCATCCCCAATGGTGTGGAGGCGGGATTCTCTTCCAACCTGATTTCGGGTCTGATCGCCGCTTCATTGGTGGGTGTGGTGATCTTCGGGGGGATCAAAAGGATCGGGAAGGTCACAGGACGATTGGTTCCCATTATGGTGGTACTCTATGTGATCTCAGTACTATTTATTATTTTCTCCAATACAGAGAGAATCCTGCCCAGTTTTACACTAATTTTCACCGATGCGTTTCGTGCCGATTCGGTGCTGGGAGGAGCGCTGGGAGCGCTGATCATCACCGGGGTAAGAAGGGCCGCATTTTCCAACGAAGCAGGAATCGGCACCGCACCCATGGCCCATGGAGCAGCCAAAACAAATGAACCGGTACGGGAGGGATTGGTGGCCATGTTAGGTCCGGTGGTGGACACCATCATTGTGTGTACCATGACCGCACTTGCACTGATTATAACGGGAGTATGGGATGTGGGAGAGTCGGATGGGATCACCCTCACCGCAGAAGCGTTTGAAACGGCCCTGCCTGGCTTCGGATCCTATTTGCTGACCATCTGTGTCATCGTATTTTCACTCTCTACCATGCTCTCCTTTCCCTATTATGGTACCAAATGTTTCTCTTTCATCTTCGGGGCAAGACACAGTTATCTCTATAAATGGTTCTATATCCTCACCATCCCGCTGGGAGCCACAGCGACCCTGGGAACAGTGGTTGGCATCTTTGATGGAGCCTATGCCCTGATGGCTTTCCCCACCATGATCTCAGCCCTCCTGCTTTCACCGGCGGTTGTAAGGGCTTCAAAAGATTATTTTAAAAGATTAAAAAAGAGCAGCCTATCTGCTGATTAAGGTTGCAGTCTCTTCACAGCTCTTAAGAATTGCCTGTATGAGGAAGGCCTGGCCAGGATGGTTCGTTCGCTGTCCAATAAAAACAGGGAGGGTGTGGCATAAAGAAAATAGTTACCCGGAACCTTTCCGTTCCAGCCCAGGGGATCATGGGAGGTGATCCACTCAGGCTTCAGTGCATCCGTGAAAATCTCGAAATTTAAAGCGGAAGTATCAATGGAGATAGCCACCACCTCCATATTGAGGCTATTTTCATGGAGGTACCACTCATGCAGTTCGGGGAGAAAATCCCGGCAATGCTCACAGGTGGTGGACCAGAACAGCACCAACACATAAGGATGATCGAGATTGGAGAGCTGGTGATTCTTGCCATCTATATCCCTGATCACAAAATCGGGTGCCTGCGCTCCGGGAGCCATCTTCTTATACCCTTCCATCCTGGAGAGCACCAGTTCCACTACATCTGCTTCACACGATTCGTCAAGGTAGTGATCGGCCAGATGTATCTGGACCCTCTCCATCTCCAGTAACTCAAATCCTGCCAGCAGGAATTCAGTCACAAAAGAACGAAGATCCGGATCCTGTGATACATTGATCATGATCCGGTCCACAGCCTCAACAAACTGCTCCTCCTGTTGATCCTTTGAAAGTGTATCCACCTTGAATAGAGAGAGGTAATCAATCAGTTTGAAGGTATAGACAGGGGCAAAAAGTAATCCGGGATCATCAATGGCAGCCTGATCAAAAAAGCACCTCTGCAGGGTATCAATGCGTTCCCGGTGCGACATGGCACCCGGAATGAATGGAGCGCGAAATGCGTTCATGATCCGGATGGCATATAGATCGGGATAGACAGCCGACAATGAGTCCATGAAAAAGGTTCGGTGAGCCTGCAGTGCATCATACCTCCTTACAACTGCATCATAGTCAGTTAACCCTGGTTTTGGAGGGAAAAGCTGACCATAAACCATCATGAGCTGAGCCTCGTAATCCAGCTCATAGTTCATGAATTCCATGTACACCTGATTTTCAGGAGAGTTTTCAAAATGGGGTACCGGACCAAGCTCTCCGGAAGCCACAATGATCTCCAGGTTCTCCCTGTTAAAAATAAACTCAATGAACCTGTTCTCCGACCTGATCCCCTGAACCCTCTCCGTATAAATGATCCTGTAGATCCCTGCCGGCACTTTGTCCGAAAGCATGAAATAGAAAAATCCCGCCCCAGTTTCCATGCTGTCCACTACCCTGAACCGGTCACCGTAATAAGAGGCAAGCAATACCTGCCCCTCTTCAGCATGTTCAATCGTTCCCGAAACAATATAGGACTGACCTAAAACATCGGATAACAGCAGGAAAGAAAAGGCCAGAAGGAGATTAATACGTTTCATCTTGGAGTCAGCAACTGACATAAAATTAATAAAACCAGCCTTCAGATCCATCCCGGAATAGAAATTTTCATCACTTTTTCTCAGAAAAAAAAGTAATTTTCATTGGCTGTCAAAGGTATAGCGTACCTTTGCTGTTGATGTTAAAACAACCTAACAACAAAGCCTGGATTGGGATTGTCAGCCAATACAACCAGCCCGATCTGAAAAAAAGTATCTGGCAGATCGTCAATTCCCTTGGACCCTATATTATTCTGTGGGTTCTGATGTACCTGTCACTGGATATCTCTTACTGGATCACTCTGGGCCTTTCTGTGTTGGCCGCCGGCTTTCTGGTCCGCATGTTTATTATATTCCATGATTGCGGTCACGGCTCATTTTTCAAATCATCCCGGGCCAATAAAATTACAGGCACGCTTCTGGGAAGCCTTGTGTTCACACCTCATGAATACTGGCACAGAAGCCATGCGATACACCACAGCACAGTTGGGAACCTGGATAAAAGGGGGCATGGCGATGTATGGACCCTTACCGTGGAGGAGTACCAGGAACTATCGGTGTGGAAGAAATTCAACTACCGACTGTACAGGCATCCGCTCATACTCTTTGCCATAGGGCCCTTCTTACTCTTTGTGATCTGGTTCAGATTTCCCAGAAAATCAATGAATGCAGGTGAACGAAACAGTATCTATCTTACCAACCTGATTTTAGGGGTATACATCACCGGACTGATCCTGTTGATGGGATGGAAAGCTCTCCTGCTTATTCAGGTTCCTGTAATCTATTTTGCCACATTGTTAGGCGTCTGGCTGTTTTATGTGCAGCACCAGTTCGAGGATGTGATCTGGTCCCGTCAGGACGACTGGGATTATAAAAGAATGGCCATGGAGGGAAGTTCATACCTGAAATTCCCAAGAATATTACAATGGTTTTCCGGCAACATCGGCTTTCACCACATTCATCACCTGAGCCCCAAGATCCCCAATTACAACCTTGAACGTTGCCATAGGGAGAACGAAATGTTTAAAGTCATCAAACCGGTTACCTTCGTTCCCAGCCTTCGGACCATGAAATTACGGTTGTGGGATGAAAAGATGGAGCAATTAATAAGCTTCAGGCAATTCAGGAAGTCAGCAGCTTCCTTCACAAAATAATCCCATCCTGACATGAAGATCGATGTTAAAATAGATGCTATCTCGCTTTCCAAACAACTGGAACAATTCTGGCAGCTGGCTACTGCGAAAGTTCATCTGCTTGAAAAGGAGTATGATCCTTCACAGGGTTCTCCGGTATTCACTGTGGATGGGAAGTACTCGACCCGGGGATGGACCGAATGGACCCAGGGATTCCAGTATGGGATTCCGCTGCTGGTGTTCAGTGCCACCGGGGACAGGGAGATGCTTGAAACCGGTAAGAAGAATACCATTGACAAGATGGCACATCATGTGACCCATTTCGGGGTACACGACCATGGGTTCAACAACCTGAGTACCTACGGGAACCTGCTCCGATGTGCCAACACTGGTCTGTTTGATACATCCAGAGAGGAGAAAGAGTTTTACAAACTGGCCATCAAGGCATCGGGGGCTGTTCAGGCCCTGCGATGGACAGAGGTACAGGATGGCGGTTTCATCCATTCATTCAATGGTCCCCACTCCCTGTTCATCGATACCATGCGTACCTGCCGGATCCTGCTGAATGCACATACACTGGGGCACAGGATGCTTGTGGAGAATGACAGGGAGGTGGATCTGCTTGAACGTGCCATTACCCATGGAGTGACCACCGCAAAGTATGCGGTCTATTATGGAGAAGGCCGTGACAGCTATGATGTGCGGGGACGGGTGGCCCATGAGTCGCTCTTCAACACAACCGATGGCAACTATCGCTGTCCCAATACACAACAGGGCTATTCAGGATTCAGCACATGGACAAGAGGGCTGGCCTGGGCCATGCTGGGATTCTCAGAGTTCCTGGAGTTTCTGAACAGCGTTGATCCTTCCTATCCTGAATTGAGATCCATTAAAGCAATATTCCTGAAAGCTGCCCGTGCAACCTGTGATTTCTATTTGGAACAGACTGCTGCTGACGGGATCCCCTACTGGGATACAGGGGCTCCTCACCTGCACAAGCTGGGGAAATACCAGGAAGTTCCCGCCAATCCATTCAATGATTTTGAACCTGTGGATAGTTCAGCCGCCGCCATTGGTGCACAGGGGCTCATCCGATTGGGGAAATACCTTGAGAAAAGCGAACCTGCAGAATCCACTACCTATTTACAGGCCGGACTGACCCTTTTAAAAACACTGCTTTCAGAAAATTACCTTTCAACCTCACCAGATCACCATGGAATTTTACTTCATTCGGTATACCACCGTCCCAACGGATGGGATCATATCCCGGAGGGACAAAAGGTTCCTTGCGGGGAATCAAGCATGTGGGGCGACTACCATATGACCGAACTTTGCTACACGGTCCACCGGATGAACAGGGGTGATCACTACACCTTCTTCGAGGGATTATAATTCATACCTGATCCCGGTATGGATCAGCAATGAGGTGGGCACGGCGCTGCCGAATACCGGCTCCACCCTGAAACCAATGGGTACTTTTATCTGATCCGTGATGTTCAGATCATATCCCACTGCCAA
>Ga0209013_10004059_pt1 | contig 12904 bp, 10 predicted proteins | sample Cruoilmetagenom2_FD_187291 | JGI IMG/M metagenome (GOLD analysis project Ga0209013, IMG submission 187291) | Oil polluted marine microbial communities from Coal Oil Point, Santa Barbara, California, USA - Sample 2 (SPAdes) (version 2) | ecosystem: Environmental > Aquatic > Marine > Oil seeps ... | reverse complement strand
CAACCAGTGTGAAGATGCCCTGAATACCATTCGCTCCGTTTTTAGTCTGGTAAATGTAACCTTCAACCGTATTTACGGCGATGCGTTCGACTCGGATTTCTGCAAAGGAAATGTAGATCGGTGCCGGTTTACGGCAATTGGCAACGATGCCATTGACTATTCGGGCAGCTACGTGCATATAACTAACACCGAAATTGACGGAGCTGAAGATAAAGGCGTCAGCGGGGGTGAAGATTCGCACCTGACCCTGGAGAATGTAACTGTTTACAGGTCGAACATTGGGCTGGCTTCCAAAGATCTGAGTACGGTGGAAGTGAAAAACTCATCAGTAATTGATTGTAACTACGGCATTGTACTGCTGCAAAAAAAACCGGAATACGGACCTGCAAAAATGACACTGACGAACACGTCCGTTACGAACTCTAAAACAAAATATCTGATCGAAAAGGGTTCGGAAGCCGTCATCGACGGAAAAACATATAAAGGCGATAAAAAAGATGTGGCGCAGATATTTTACTAGTGTTAACCGAAAAAGTGCGGGCATATGAAGCATATAAAAATCTTCTTCTGCCTTTTAGTGATTTCATTCCTTACGGTTTCTTGCAGCAACGATGCATCAACGGACACAGATGATACCTATGCCTTTTTTGTGGCAGGACATACATATGGCAACACATCCAATAAAAACCCCGGGTTGCATCCGCCTTTTAAAAAAGAGTTCGACTCCATTCGTGCCTATCCACACATGGCGTTTGGTGTACTTGTTGGAGATATTGTGCTAAGGGGTGACAAGGAGAGTTGGGATGCTGTCGATCGCGAAATTGCCGAACTGGGGATCCCCTTATATCTTGTTCCGGGCAACCATGATGTGTATGATGATTATGAGTTGTTTAAGCATCGGTATGGCGACAGGGAGCATGAATACGCATCGTATCGCTCAATCCGAAATAACGAAGATTTGATGATTTTGCTGGATGGCAATCTTGACGACTGGAACATTACAGGCGATCAGCTGGCTTTTTTAGAGGAAGCATTAACTGTAAACAGGGAACAGGTAAACCATGTTTTTATTTTTGTGCACCAGTTAATCTGGTGGGATGAACATACGGTGTTTAAGAATATTGTCCATAACTGGCCCCCTTATACACCTGATACAACAAATTACTGGGGGACGCTGGAGCCGATGTTTCAGGATTATCCTGCACCGGTTTTTTTGTTTGCCGGCGATTTGGGGATTTTTGAACGAACCACACCTTACATGTACTATAAAGAAAATAACGTGACTTATGTTGCAACGGGAATGGGCTCAGAGGTTAACGACAATTACCTTTTTGTTACGGTACGCCCTGACGGAGAGGTGGATTTTGACCTGATAGCCTTACAGGGTGATCGGCGCAGGTTCGGGAATCTGGAAGACTACGTTTTGCCCTGATACTTGATTAATTTTTCTAACTTTGCAGCGCAAAAAACAGACTGATCTTTAAAATAATACCGGATGGATAACAGGTGGAACCTTTTTCAAAAGTTTTTGATCACACAGGAACAGCAGATTTCCGTAGTTGATTTTCTGATCAACTCGGGCGTGATCATCGTATTGGCTATTATTCTCGAATATACCTACATTAAATGTGCCCGAACAATCTCCAACCGGAGGCAGTTTGCCGGGGTTTTCCTGCTGATTGCTTTCACAACGATGTTGATCATCTCTATTGTGAAGTCTTCGCTTGCCTTGTCGTTGGGTTTGGTAGGGGCCTTGTCCATTGTGCGTTTCAGGGCAGCCATCAAGGAACCCGAAGAACTGGCTTATTTGTTCTTTGCCATTTCCATAGGCCTGGGTCTTGGCGCTAACCAAACGGTGATCGTGCTGGTAGCCTTTGCGGTGGCAATGGTCATTTTATGGGGACGGTATTTTATTAAAGGAAAACGATCGAGGCAACAAAATTTGTATTTGAATTTCTCAGCCAAAGCCGGCGAAGTAAAACTGTCGCAGGTGACGGATGCCGTAAAACAGGCTTTCGGCACCTCCTTCCTCAAAAGATATGATGAGAACGGGGATCTTCTCGAGGCTTCCTTTCTGGTCGATTCGCCTTATCCGGAAAAACTGGAAGAATTCAAGCAGTTGGTGGATAAGTACGGCGAAAGTGTACGGGTCTCCTTTGTAGAAAGCAAATCGTTTTAAAGCGTATCCATGTTTTTTCCTCCTTTTAATGAAAAAGCGGCTCGTTATGAACGTAAGTTCATGGTTGATGCCATGGATTATTATGCTGTCGAACAGCAGATCAGGATACATCCGGCTGCTTTCTCACCTATTTTTCACCCGCGCTACATCAATAATATTTACCTCGACACCAACGAGTTTGATTTTTATTTCGACAATGTGTCAGGCCGGTCGAGTCGGAAAAAAGCACGCATAAGATGGTACGGTGAAAAAGAAGGGTTTGTCGAAAAACCGGTACTGGAATTTAAGATCAGGGAAGGAATGCTCGGCAATAAGATATCTTTCCCCCTGAAATCGTTTCGTGTGGACGACAACCTGAACCGCGAAATGCTGCTGGATGTTTTCAGAAATTCGAAACTACCCGTGTGGGCCGTGGAAAATCTGCTCTTTATGAAACCGGCTTTGCTGAACAGGTACCGGAGAAAGTACTTCCTCAGTTTCGACAGCAAATTTCGCCTGACCATCGATAATGAGCTGGCATATTTCGGTATTGGGGCGAATAATAACCATTTTGTTGAAGAATACACAGGCGAAGATGTAATCGTGGAACTTAAATACGATCAGGCTTTTGATGAGGCTGCATCGTTTGTTTCCAATAAGCTTCCTTTTCGCCTGACCAAGAGCTCGAAATATGTGAATGGTATCGATTTCCTGAACCCTGCCTTAACATAGGAATCTGAAAATCAATCATTATTTTTCATTAAACATAACTCATGCAGGACCTGTAAAAGCATACAGCGTGACTTGATTTCGCTGGTCAGATGTTGTAACTTTGTAGGTGAACCCTTAAACTAATATACTATGAAAAAACTTATTTATCTATTTGGATCCCTTCTCCTGGGGGCCGTATTACTAATAACATCATGTAGTAAGTTAGATACGGAATTTGAAGCTACTTATGATGCCGATCTGGAAGTATCCGGCAGGGACATGAACGGAGAATTTAGCGCTTACGCAACAATTGACCCGGCCGACAACGCAGATTTCGATAAGAACTCAGACAAGATAAAGAATATTGATATTATTTCTGTGTCGGGCCAAGTAATTTACATCAGTCAGGATGTTATACTGAACGCACAATTATCAGTATATTCCGATACGCGTAGTACAAAATGGTCGTTCAGCAGCTTCCCGGTAACGACAGGTTCTGTTTTAACCTTAGGAAATGAGAGTGGACAATGGGATACTGTAAAGCAGATAGCAAACGAGAAAAGTATCTATCATGTGAGTCTGGTTGGAAATACCGATCAGGACGATGTAAGTTTTACCGTAAGAGTTACCATTAAATACAGGGTTACTGCAAAAGCGATCTAATATCTTTATTTTCAACGCGCTTATTCATTAACTGTTTTCTGATCGAGTAGAGTTTTACTCGTGGTAGTAAACCCGTTTCACCCGGCGTGAAATGCGGCTGAGTATTTCGTAGGGAATCGTCTGTGCTGCTTCGGCAAGTCGTTCAATAGGGTGTTTTTCGTTGAATATAATCACGTCGTCGCCTTCTTTGGCGTCAACGCCTGTCAGGTCAACAAGGCACATGTCCATGCAAATATCACCAATGATGGGCACCGGCTTGCCATGTACGTACAGCGGAACCTGTTTATTTCCGAGTGAGCGCTGCAACCCATCGGCATAACCAATGGAGACAACTCCAACTTTCATATCCTTATCCGCAATAAAACTCCGGTTGTAACTTACCGATGCTCCTTTTTTCACCTCTTTTATCTGGGCAATGACTGAACGCAAGCCGGCTACAGTTTGCAGTTTCTTTTTATTCTGCGCCACCGTATTGATCCCATACAATCCGATACCGGGTCGTACCATATCGAAATGTGCTTCGGGGAAACGAACAATGCCGGCCGAATTGACAATATGCCGGTAAACCTCCTGGTTAAATGCTTCGGTGATCCTGCTGCTCATCCGCCGGAAGTTGTCGATTTGTTCGTGGGTAAAGTCATCCAACTCCGGTTTGTCGCTGCCAGCCAGGTGGCTGAACACCGATTGCACATAGATGAGTGAGTTTTTTTTAAGCCGTTCGATTAACGTGTTCAACTCTGGCTCCGAAAAACCGAGCCGGTGCATGCCTGTGTCAAGCTTCAGGTGAATTTTGACCGGTTTGTTTTGCGGAATGGCACTCTGCCTGATGGCCTTTTCCAGTAGTTTTAACGAGCGGAAACTAAAAATCTCCGGTTCCAACTGGTGACGGATCATGGTGTCGAAAGCAAACTCTTCGGGGCTCATCACCATAATAGGCGTGGTGATGCCCGCTTTACGGAGTTCCACGCCTTCGTCGGCATAAGCCACCGCCAGATAATCTACCTGATGGAACTGCAGAATGTTGGCAATCTCAAATCCGCCGCTGCCGTACGAAAAAGCTTTGACCATCGCCATTGTTTTGGTGGATGGCGCTGTCAGTGATTTGTAGTAGTTCAGGTTGGCTACGAGTGCATCCAGGTTAATCTCCATCACCGTCTCATGCAGTTTCTGCTGCAATATGCGGCTGATACGTTCAAACTCAAATACACGGGCGCCTTTTAGCAGAATCGACTGGTGACTGAAGTTACCAAACGGGTATTGCCGTAAAAAATCGCCTGTGCTTTTGTAGAAAGATTTTTCAATATTGAATTTATCACTCTGCCGGCTAATGGCAGGCCCGATACCGATGATTTCATCCATGCTTTTTGTTTCCAGCAGTGAAGCTACATCAGTGTACAGGTCCACTTCGTTCCGTCCGCTCTGCAGAATATCAGACAGAATGATCACCTTTTTGTGATGTTGGTTCTGCTGGTTCAGAAAATCAAGGGCGATGCTCAGCGAATTGAAATCGGAATTGTAAGCATCGTTGATGATCGTACAGTTGTTGACGCCTTCTTTCATCTCCAGGCGCATGGCAATCGGTGTAAGCTCCTGCATCCGCTGTTGAATATCTTCCTGCCCGTATGCAAGCAGCAGCATTGTAGCCCAGCAGTGGATGGCGTTTTCAACGGAGGCATCATCGGTGAATGGAATGGTAATGGCCGCCTCTTTTTCACGATAGATGCCGTGGATAGTGGTCGTCTTTTTCTCTTTTTCAATATTCCCGATGCGTAAGTTGCAGCTTTCTGCTGTACCCCAGCAAAATGTTTTTATCGAATGGAGAATCTCGCTCTTGATGATCACTTCCTGCAGTTCTTTCTGATCGGAGTTATAGATGAGCACATCCACTTTGGTAAACAGGTTCAGTTTTTCGCCAATCTTTTGCTGGATGTTGATAAAGTTCTCATCATGTGCCTGCCCGATGTTGGTAAAAATACCGATGGTGGGCCTGATGATTTTTTGCAGGTTCGGCATCTCTTCCGGTTCGGAGATACCTGCTTCAAAAATAGCCAGCTCGTATTTGCTGTTCAGTTGCCATACAGACAGTGGAACTCCGATCTGTGAATTGTAACTCTTCGGGCTTCTGATGATTTTTTTGTCCTGCACCAGAAGCTGGTAAAGCCATTCTTTCACGATCGTTTTCCCGTTGCTTCCCGTAATGCCGATCACCGGAATATCGAAAGAACTCCGGTGTTTCGCCGTGAGGGCCTGCAACGCTTCCAGCGTGTCTTTAACGCGCAGGAAAACAGCCCCGTCCAGTTTGTCATAGGCCTTATCAAAGTGTGAAACTACAAACAGCCGGACCCCTTTCAGGTAGAGGTTGCGGATGTATTTATGACCGCTGTTCCTCGGTGTATCCAGCGCAAAAAACATACACTGATCCGATGTGATGAGCCTTCGGCTATCCACCAGAATATCCTTAATCGACAGGGCAGGGGCATTCTTTGGGTAGATGTCCGCGTGGATGATCTCAGCAATTTCTTCGCTGCCGTATAGTTTGTGGTGCATATGAGCTTCTATGGTTACATCTTCCAGAAAAAAGTATCGTACAGATTTGTTATGAAGAGGATGTCGGGTTAGTTTTCGTTGATTTATCGTTGTGTTGATCGTTCAGAAGACCTGTAGGGAGCGGGTTGGCATTCCTCTCCTGATAAGCTTCCCTGTTCCGGAAAATATCTACGGCAAGATAGATCGCCTGCCGCATAGCGGCAAAACTTGCTGTGTTTTTTCCCGCTTTGTCGTAGGCTGTTCCGTGGGCGGGCGATGTCCGTACGATGGGCAGTCCTGCCGTATAATTCACACCATTTTCAAAAGCCATGAGTTTGAACGGGATCATGCCCTGGTCATGGTACATGGCCAGGACAGCGTCAAATTTTGTGTAGGCTCCCGAACCGAAAAACCCGTCAGCAGGGAATGGCCCGTGTACAAGGTATCCTTTTCGTTTGAGTTGCCTGATGGCAGGGGTAACGATCTCATCGTCTTCGGTTCCAATAACACCTTTGTCGCCGGCATGTGGGTTTAAACTGAGCACGGCAATCTTCGGCCGCTGGATGTCAAAATCCTGTTGCAGCGAACGGTGCAGTATATCGGTCTTTTTGATGATAAGTTCTTCAGTGATTTCGAGGGACACATCTTTCAGCGGAACATGTCCGGTAACGGTTCCGATACGTATGTCGCGGTATACCATAAGCATAAGCGACTCGTCAGCTCCGAAAAAAGAAGTCAGGTAGCCGGTATGTCCCGAAAAAGGGACTTCGTCTGTGGGAATGTTGGCTTTGTTCAGCGGTGCTGTTACTAAGGCCTGGATCTTTCCATCGCGCAAGTCGTTGCAAGCGATCTCCAGCGCTTTTAGTGCCAGGGCTCCGGCTTCGGCTGTTGCTTTTCCAAAATCGATCGTCACCTCTTCTTCGCTGATGTTGACGATGTTTGTTTTTTTGTGGTACGCCTGCACGGCGTTGTTCACTATCTTGTAGTTGAAGTCGCTGGCACCAATATTTTTACGGTTGAATGCCAACGCTTTCGACAATCCATAAATAACAGGTGTAAGCAGCTCACCAATACGATTGTCATTCAGCGATTTAATAATAACTTCATAGCTGATGCCGTTTAGATCTCCGTGCGTGATGCCGAGCATGATCTTTTTGTCATCGTTTTTTTTGCTCTGTTTTATCATATCAGTGCGATTAATATGCAAAAGTAATTTTTTAATGGAATATTTCAGACCTTTGCCAGCGAAATGGTTTAAGAAAAATAAAACATGGCGCCTTCCAATTTTGTCGATTATGTAAAAATTTATTGCCGCTCGGGAAACGGTGGGGCAGGATCGGTGCATTTCCGACGCGAGAAGTACCTGCCCAAAGGTGGCCCCGATGGTGGCGACGGCGGAAAGGGCGGTGATATTGTGATGGTGGGCAACGCCCAGTTATGGACGCTATTGCATTTGCGCTATATGCGCCATTTGCGGGCTGATCATGGGATGCCGGGAGGAGGCCAGCGCAGCACCGGTGCCAGCGGAAAAGATATTGTTATCGAAGTGCCGTTGGGAACCATAGCCAAAGACCCCGAAACCGGTGAGTTAATAGGTGAGATAACTGAAGACGGACAACGCATGGCACTGCTGAAAGGTGGCCGCGGAGGCTTGGGCAACGACCATTTTAAAACTTCCACCAACCAGGCGCCTAAACTTGCACAGCCCGGTGAAGACGGTGTGGAGTCATTCATTGTTTTTGAATTGAAGATACTGGCCGATGTGGGGTTGGTGGGTTTTCCCAATGCGGGAAAATCAACCCTACTTTCTGTGGTGTCGGCAGCCAGGCCCGAAATAGCCGATTACCCGTTCACCACCCTTCGCCCTAACCTGGGTATTGTGGCCTACCACGACCACCAGTCGTTTGTAATGGCCGATATTCCGGGTATCATCGAAGGCGCCAGCGAAGGAAAAGGACTGGGGCTACGGTTCCTGCGCCATATCGAACGAAACTCGTTGCTGCTGTTTATGGTGCCGGCCGACAGTGACGATATTAAAAAAGAGTACGAAGTGCTGCTAAACGAACTCAACAAGTACAACCCCGAACTGATGGACAAGGAGAGGATTCTCGCTATTTCCAAATCCGATATGCTGGATGAAGAGCTGACCCGGGAGATTACCCCTACATTACCCGATGTGCCTTATGTATTTATCTCATCGGTGGCACAGAAAAACCTCGACCGTCTGAAAGATATGATCTGGATGGGGTTGAATGGATAAAGTCAAAGTTTGTCCTGAAAAACCCGCTGCTAAAAGCCATTGGCGGAAATCGCCTGTTTTAATTTTACCCGAAAACCGTGAAAAATGCTTGTTTTTAAGCTCAGTTTATTGTTAGGGTGCGTTATTTCTTCTTCAATGTATAATTCTCTTTAACTTTTACCAATTCCCAATCATTAGTTAATTCTAGTTTCCAACCATTTCCTTCAATTATTTTTTCTTCTGTTTTTATTGGTTCAGAGACTATTACTTTCCCCCAATTTTTACCAACTAATGCTCCTTTTTCTACTGTCAAAATTCCCCAATCATCCGTAATTCTTAAATTAGGATATACTGTCCCTAAGTCCCTGTATGGAATTAAATTACTTGGATTATAACTTATATTCATATTTTGAAATGGTATTACCAAAATAGGATTCTCTTGAAATATCTCATCAAGTTTTGCTAATAACTCTTTTTGTTTCCTGTCTCTTTTTGTTTCAAAGTCATTAATCTGTGTATAATTATATATTTTTCTAATTTCAAGAACAGTATCTTTTAGGTGCTCAGGAATAGAGATATTGAAATGTTCATAAATAAAGTTTGTCAAATTTGTTTTTTCGGAAATTTTGAGGTTCCAGGTTTTGTCATTTTGTTTCATAAAATATCCATAAATCGGTATTGTCCGATAAGCAAATGAGCTAACGAAAGTTGGATTTTCATATAGTCTTTCAATGGCTTGAATATAATGTTTTTTTAAGTTTTCGTCATTTCTGGCACTTAGTGTTGTTCCCGTGTATTCTGCCAGGCCTTCATTAAGTTCGAGTAGATTTTCGTTTTCTTTTGCATTTGAAAATAGTTGATGTCGGTATGCTCTAAAAAGCAAAGCATTTTTAATGTGTTCTTTTTGCTGATTTTCATTAGTTGTCGTCAAAGCCTTTTTCAATGCTTCCAACTCCAATTTTAGATATACTCTACCATCTATATTGTCTAAATGACTACAAGATTTCTGATGTAAATTTGCAAAACCAATTTCTGGCTGAATTCTGTGAAATAATTCATGTGTTAACAGGTTTAATCGTTCATAATAATCTTTTGGTAGCGGCAACATAACCATTGTCCACCTTTTCCCATTCCAGTCGAAAGCCGTGTTAGCAATATTAATTTCATTTGGCAAAATTCCAGTATATATTTCACCATTCTTTGTCAGAATTCCTTTGGTATCTTTTTCATTTGCGATGATTGTTCTATCGTCTTGATTTATGAAGAAAAGAGGTCCATAAAGTTGATGATTCCATAGTTTACCATCTTCTTTTGCCAGATAGATTTTCAAGTCTTTAAAAATATTTTCATATTTCGCCAGTTCACTTTTTTCTATTTTGGCTGTTCTGTTTGTAGCCGAATTACAACTAAGAAAAGAAATTGTAATAATTAGAATTATAATCTTCTGAATGTTTTTCATTTTGCATCCTGTTTTTTTATGCACCCTAACGGTTTTAATATGGTGCGTGTCGCATTTTAAAGCTGTTCACTTTCAATTCGCAACCAATGTTTATTAAAGCTCTAATATTCATATTTACAACTACTTGCGACATTCACTACTTTTTGTTGGCAAATCGTTAATTTTCAACACGTATTCAATAAGAACAGCTCACAACTAGAATAAATTAACTGTTAGTATAATATTATTTTTTATTCACTTTTAAAATGGGAGGGACATTCCAGGTACGGTTTAGAACTGATTCTTTTGGCCAATACAATCTTAGTGTCAAATTGAATTTCCCCTCTTCAGGAGTTGGTAGCCAGTTTGCTTCTTTTTTTGCTCCAGGGCTCAACGGTTGTATGTAGATGTCTAACGATCCATCTTTGTTATAGTTGAGTTCATCTCTATCTCCAAGTGAATATCTATTTATTGTGCTTTCAGCAAGTAAATCGTTTTGGTTATATAGGGTTAAGGACCAAAAGCCATACACAGGAGGAATCTCATCTTTTTCAAAATGTAGAGTATAATTATTATCACTCATTAAGAAATCCCCATTCTGATCAGCTGCTATCTGGGGATAAACTGCATCTTCCGGTAGATTAGCACCTAAACCGGAATAGGCAGTGTAACCTCTAAAGTGATAATCTGTTCCATACGATCCAATACCTTCAGTAGCTACTTGCCATCCATTAATAAGTTTTGAAGGATCAATGGCTGTTCGGGTTTCATCAAATGATTTCTGAACCTTGGCAGGAATCATGTTTAATTTTCCTTTTAATTCATCACTTAAGCCTTCCATGGAAAAACTTTCTCCCGGAACGATTCCAATAGAAGCTATTGCTGCTACTATTTCTTTATCAGCTTCAGCAGGCGGGTTCAACTTCATTAAATCAGCCATCATATTGAAATACTTATCAATCGGCAGTTCATCAGTATATTTTGCCGGAATAATTTTCTTTACTTCTTCAGAAACAACTCCTTTTGGGGGATTGTATTCTTTACCAAAACTGCTTAGCGGAATAATTTTGAAACCATCCTGTATTTTTCTCACAAGTGTAGCTCCGTCCTCGGCATTTAATACTTTGGTTCTTCCAATCATCCAAACGGTGTTAGTTGGTGACTGTATCAATGTCATTCCTTCAGGCGTAACTCCTGCATAATTTGGTCCGGCCAATAAAAAATTCTGAGCTTTTGTACCGGTAGTTCTTGGTCCTGGACTAGCAAATACATTTGAATATGCATCTAAAAGTGGTAACAAATAATACCTGTCTGTTGCCGGCACACTTAGCACCATAGGCTCTGCTAGTAAATCAAACCACGCGGAAGAATAATATGTATCTACATTAGGTTTGACCACAGTAGTAAAATTGTGATCAGGAAAGCTTCTGTAGTTACTTATCTGATTGACGGGTGCATATCCATAGTCAGTTGGCTCTTCCACATTCGTTAACACTTGTTTTGTAAACTCGATTAAAACTAATGGATAGCCATATACATAGGCATGGGTAGCTATTTCTACTATTTGATCATCTGTTAATGTGGATTTCTTAGTATCTTTTTTTGTGTTACTGCATCCACTTAAAATCAATATTGCAATTGATACTGTGATTAGAGTGAGCCTTTTTTTCATAATTATTATGTTTTATTTGCTAATGTTTGCTAACCGGCTGGGCTATACCCAGTAAGGGATTTCGAAACGCTTCCGTTTCAATTTATTACTAATGTTCATTGCTTGCATTTGCTTTATGTTTACCATTAAAACCCTTATTGGGTATAGCCTTTGCTGTAGCTCGTTTTTTTCTTTCTTTTAAAAATATGTTTTCACTGCAAACTCATATTGTTCCATAAATATTTCTTTGAAACTTGTAATATTATTTTGCTCATAAAACAACAGCATAGCTTTTTTATAATCAACGCTGTCAACAGTCCTATAAGAAATAGGACAATATTTGTGATTTATCAATAGTGCATTGCTTACTATTCTTGCCGTTCTCTTATTTCCGTCAACAAATGGCTGAATATATGAAATCAATATCAATGCTAATAAAGCTTGCTCAAATATATTTTCTTTTTTGTTTATTAAATCACAAGTTAAAGACAAGGCTTCTTTTATTTGAAATTCATTGTCGACTGGCCGATAGTTTGTTCCTGAAATTCCAACTCTTCTTTTTCTTATATTTCTGTCAACGGCAAGTTCTTTTGTTAAGATACTATGAATATCTTCTATTTTAGACACTGATAACGGAAATAAATAGTCAGGATTTTTAATTATAAAGTCAAAGGCTTCTTTATGATTGAGTAACATGATGGCTTCTTCCTTCGATTTTCCTGCTGCGGTTTCTTTTTCTTTTAAAAGCCTTTCTGTTTCCAATAGTGAATAAGTATTTCCTTCTATTTGTGATGATTTCCAACTTAAATCAATGGCAAGACGTTCTAATTCTTTTTTTATTTCAAATTCACTTAATTCCAGGAGATTTCTCTGAAATTCTTTTTGTAAATTTTCTAATTTTTCAATTTCATTGGAAGTAAATAGTTCTGTATCAGGGAATATATTTCTAATTAATGAAAAATTAAAGTTTTCGATTATTGTTCTTTCGTCAATTTCTTTATTATAATATTCTTCGATGTCAATTTCGTGAAACAGATTAAAATATGGTGATAATTTATATCTTGTTGCTTTTCCTTTTCCTGTTGAAACTATTAGTTTTTTCGCTATAAGTTTTGACAAAAGCCTTTTTATCGTGGCAATACTTTTTTTCTCCGATATTCCTTGTCGGATTTCATCAGATGAACTTTGCGGATTTTGTTTTAAAAATTCTAATACTAGATTATCAATGTTCATATTTTACAATTCAGCTCACAAAGATAATGTATTCAGCTCATTATTTCAATCTTTTGAGCTGTATCTTTCTTTTAAATGAGCTGCAACAGGGAGCTAAACGTAATTCCGCTGAGAGAACGAAGGTATTAAAAAAGCGATGATCATCCAATTGCAATAATTGCAATTGAGTTGATCTGATTTACCTTTGCCTTATAAGGCAATGAGTAAAAGCTTTTTTATATAGCGGGAGTTAGAACAGCGGATCCAAATGCGTAAGCATTCATAAGCTCCGCTGAAAATCAACAC
>Ga0209013_10004058_pt1 | contig 12905 bp, 12 predicted proteins | sample Cruoilmetagenom2_FD_187291 | JGI IMG/M metagenome (GOLD analysis project Ga0209013, IMG submission 187291) | Oil polluted marine microbial communities from Coal Oil Point, Santa Barbara, California, USA - Sample 2 (SPAdes) (version 2) | ecosystem: Environmental > Aquatic > Marine > Oil seeps ... | reverse complement strand
TTGTCGGTTATACCGCCAAAGACATTGAGATGTGGGCCTCTGTCATGGGCCGGGCCCTGGCCATGGCCGGCGTAACCAAGGGCGACATGGTCCATAACGCCTATGGTTACGGGCTCTTCACCGGTGGACTGGGAGCCCATTACGGCATCGAACATCTCGGGGCAACCGTTATTCCGGTTTCCGGCGGCAATACCAAACGCCAGATTACAATCATGCGTGATTTCGGTTCAACCGTCTTGCTGGCCACGCCGTCTTATGCTCTTAACCTGGCCGATGCCATGGCCGATGTCGGGGTTTCGCCGGAAGATCTTAAACTTCGGGTGGGCATCCATGGGGCTGAGCCATGGAGCGAGAACATGCGGGAAGAGGTTGAGCGCAAGCTGGGCATCAAGGCCGTGGATATTTATGGACTGTCCGAGGTGATCGGTCCGGGTGTTGCCATGGAATGTCTGCACAGCGAACGCGGTATGCATATCCTGGAGGACCATTTTCTGCCAGAAATCGTGGATCCCGACACCTTTGAACCGCTCCCCTATGGCGAGGCAGGTGAACTGGTGTTCACGACCCTGACCAAGGAGGCCTTTCCCATTATCCGTTACCGGACCAAGGATATCTCCCGGCTGTTTGCCGAGCCCTGTGCCTGCGGGCGAACCATGGTGCGCATGGAAAAGGTTACCGGTCGTACCGATGACATGCTGATCATCCGGGGCGTTAATGTCTTTCCCAGCCAGGTTGAGCATGTTCTGATGGGCGTTGAAGGGGTTGAGCCCCATTACCAGATTGAGGTCAACCGTCAGGGCAACCTGGATACCATGTCCGTACTGGTGGAAGTCAGTGAAACAGTGTTTTCCGATGAGATTAAAGTCCTGGAGAACCTGACAAGGAAAATTCAAGTGGAGATCAAAGACCTGCTCGGTGTCACCTGCGCAGTCAAACTGGTAGAACCAAAAACAATCAAGCGTTCCGAAGGTAAGGCTCAAAGGGTAATCGATAATCGAAAACTGTAAATCCTGAACTCAAACCCGGAGGGTTTGTCATGCGTGTAGAACAGATTGCTGTTTTTCTGGAAAATAAATCGGGTCGGCTGGCCGAGATCACCAGGGTGCTGGCGGAGAATAATATTAATATCCGAGCCCTGTCGGTTGCCGATACGGCAGATTTTGGTATCCTGCGCCTTATTGTCGACAAGGTGGACGAGGCCAAGAAAGTCCTTAAGGAAAACGGTTTTACAGTTGGAAAAACCAATGTAATTGCCGTTGAAGTTCCGGACCGGACCGGCGGATTGGCCAGTGTGCTCAAAACCGCTGAGACAGAAGGGCTGAACGTGGAGTATATGTACGCCTTTGTCAATAAATCCGGCGAGAATGCGATGCTTATATTTCGTTTTGATGATATGGACAAGGCAATTGCCGCCCTGCAGAAGGCACAGTTCACCATTTTAAGTGGTGATCAGATTTCCGCACTATAAGTTCTTGTAAGTTTTTTGACGCATGTTGCATGACGCTGCATGAATATTTCAAACGTATGGTTTAAGGAGGGAGTATGAGAGGAGCTTTAAAGGGAATTTTATTGGGATCAGCAGCATTGTGTCTGGTGGCCGCCCCGGCTGTACAGGCTGAAACTATCAAAGTAGGTGCTGTTTTTGCCGTGACCGGCGGTGCATCATTTCTTGGTGGCCCCGAGGCCCGCAGTGCGGAAATGGTTGTTGAGGAAATCAACAAGGCCGGCGGTATTAACGGCAACACCGTTGAGCTGATTATCAAGGACTCCGGTGCTAATCCGGAAAAGGCCATCTCTTTTGCCAAACAGCTCATCGAGGAAGATAAGGTCCTGGCCATCATCGGACCGTCCACCTCCGGTGAGACCATGAAACTAAAAAAGATCGCTGAGGAGGGCAAGACTCCGCTTCTCTCCTGCGGTGCAGCCGAAGTTATCGTTAATCCGGTTGCCAAGTACGTATTCAAGACCCCGCAGAAAGACTCCTTTGCCGTACAGAAGATCTACGGCGAGATGAAGAAACTTGGTATCAAAAAAATTGCTGTAGTTGCCGGTAACACCGGTTTCGGCAAGGCCGGGAAGGGACAACTCCTTAAGGCTGCCCCTGACTTTGGTATTGATGTCGTAGCTGCAGAGACTTATGACAAAAAAGCCACTGATCTCACCGCCCTGGTTGCCAAACTGATGGCCGATAAGGAAATTCAGGCAGTCGTCAACTGGTCCATTGTTCCTGCCCAGGCGATCATCGCCAAGAACATGCGCCAGGCCGGCTGGGATGTTCCCCTGTTCCAGAGCCATGGTTTTGGTAACATCAAATACGTAGAGGCAGCCGGTGCTGCCGCCGAGGGGATCATCTTCCCGGCGGGTCGTCTGTTGATTGCCGACGCCCTGCCGGATTCAAATCCGCAGAAAGCCCTGCTCGTAAAGTATAAGAATGATTACGAAGGTAAGTATAAAGAGGCTGCTTCCACCTTTGGTGGCCATGGCTATGATGCTATGAATATCCTGGCCGAGGCCGTTAAGACCGGCGGCAATGACCGGGACAAGGTTCGAGATGCAATCGAGAATTTGAAAAATTTTCCGGGAACCGGCGGTGTTTTCAGTTTCTCTGCTGAAGACCACAACGGCCTGGATATTGATTCTTTTGTGATGCTGACCGTGAAGGGAGGTAAGTTCGTTCCCTACGAAGACAAGTAATCAGCCGATACCGTGACGGGCAGGGATTCCCTGCCCTTTTTTTTTATTCCGGATCTCAATGACCTTAGATCTTTTTTTTCAATATCTGTTTGCCGGTGTGACCTATGGCATCATGTATGCCATTGTCGCCATCGGTTTTAATATAATCTACAATACCACCGGTATTATCAACTTTGCCCAGGGCGAATTTGTAATGCTTGGCGGTATGATCTCCATTTCTCTGCTCCAGATTGTGCCACTGCCCCTGGCCATTGTACTGGCTGTTTTGATTACCATGGTAGTTGGAGCCTTGATTGAGATCATCTTTATTCGCTGGCTGGATAAACCATCGGTGCTGCGTCTGATCATTATCACCATCGGGCTCTCCATTCTGATCCGGGAAGTGGCGCTCCATATCTGGGGTGAGTCCATCCGTTCTCTGCCCTATTTTTACGGCAATGAGATTACGACTATCGCTTTTGGTTCGGTGCGCATTTCGCCACAGGTTTTATGGGTCATCGGGGTCTGCGGGGTTGTGGTCGTGGGCTTGAGCCTGTTTTTCAAAGTCACTCCCTTGGGGCGCGAGATGCGTGCTTGTTCAGCCAATCGGACCGCTGCCATTCTCTGCGGTATCAATACCCGCAACATGGTGACCTTTTCCTTTATGCTCAGCGCCGGTATCGGTGCCCTGGCCGGCTGCGTGATGTCGCCCATCACCTATACCCAGTACGATTCAGGCACAGCCCTTGCCATCAAGGGGTTTACAGTGGCTATTCTCGGTGGTCTTGGCAATTCCATGGGTGCGGTTGCAGCCGGTATTCTGCTTGGTATCCTTGAGGCCTATTCAGTTTCTGTTATGCCTCTGGCGTTCCAGGATGCCATATCCATTGCCATCCTGCTGATTATTCTGTTTGTCCGTCCGCATGGTCTGTTTGGTTCCAGCGAGGCAGCGAGGTTGACAGAGTTTTGATGAAATACTCAAAGAGCTTTCCCATAGCTGTCCTTATCATCCTGGTAATCGCCATTCAAATTCTGACCCAGGTTACGGAGACGACCTATTACCTGACACAGTTAACCATGTCGGCCTATTACGCATTAGTCGTTATCGGGCTGTCGGTTTTGATGGGCTATGCCGGTCAGATTTCCATCGGTCATGCCGGTTTCTTTGCCATTGGCGGTTACCTGTCCGCTGCCCTGACCACCCATAATATGGTCAACATACAGACCAACCCGGTCATCAAATTTCTGGGATCGCTGGGTGTGCTGGTTTCGGGACAGGATCTGTACGGCGAACAGCTGCTTACCTTCGCCCCCTGGCCGGCCTGCATATTTGCCATCCTGGTTGCGGCCGTGATTGCGTTTGTTCTCGGTGTGCCGGTACTCAAGTTGAAAGGCCATTACCTGGCCATGGCGACTCTTGGCTTCGGTATTATTATTTTTCGTATTGCCCTGGCCACTGAATATTTTGGCGAGGCAGACGGCATCTCCGAGGTGCCTGGTTTTATCCTGCTGCCTGCAGTTGCCGGACTACCCGCCCTGACCGTGAGCGGTGATTTCGGCCACCGGGCAGAAAATTACTACATTGCCTGGGCCATGCTCATTATCGGCATGGTTCTGCTGCTCAACCTGATTAATTCCCGGACAGGCAGAGCCCTACGTTCCATCCACGGGTCAGAGGAGGCTGCCGAGGCCATAGGTGTGAATACCGCCCGGCTTAAACTCAGTGTTTTTGTGCTCAGTGCCGTTTATGCAGCCCTGGCCGGGGTATTTTTGACCCATTACAACGGCGGCATCGGCCCGTCTGAGGCTTCGGTCATGAAGTCAGTCCGCTATGTCGCCCTGGTTGCGGTGGGGGGGATGGCCAATCTCTGGGGCGTATTGATCATGGGCGTAACCCTGACCTTCCTCTCCCTACGCGGCGTGTTCGGCTCCTTTGATGATGCCGTATTCGGAGCCATTCTGATCCTGGTGATGCTCTTTGCTCCTGACGGAATTCTCAGTATTCGCGGTAAAGCGTTACTGTCGAAACTGAAGAGAACCACGGATGGACACGGATAAACACGGATTAATTTTAGAGCAGGATACACGCGAGATTCTCGGGTGTGCAATGGATGTCATGAACACGCTGGGGCATGGCTTGTTGGAAAAGCCTTATGAAAATGCTCTTGTGGTTGAGTTCAGGCAGCGTAAGGTTCCTTTTAGACAGCAGCCACGCTTTAATGTTGTGTATAAAGGGGTAAAAGTCGGAGAATATGTTCCTGACTTAATTGTCCGTAATAAGATTGTTGTTGATACAAAGACAATAGAACGTGTTGGTGAGCATGAAGTAGGTCAAATGCTTAATTATCTAAAGATTACCGGTTTAACTGTTGGACTTATTATTAATTTTAAACATGCCAGGTTACAATGGAAACGGGTAGTTTTATAAAAAATATCAGTGTCTATCCGTGTCCATCCGTGGTTCAGAATCCATGCTTGAATTGAATTCAGTCCATAAACGATTCGGCGGCCTGCGTGCTGTTGATGATGTGAGCTTCCAGGTGCCTGAAGGGATTATAAAAGCGGTAATCGGACCTAACGGGGCAGGGAAGACCACCCTGTTTAACCTGATTGCCGGTAATCTGCCGCCGACCTCGGGGACGATTCGTTTTCTGGGGCAGGAAATCCAAGGTCAAAAACCGCATCAGATAGCGACACTGGGCATGTCCAGAACCTTTCAGAATATTAAACTGTTCCATGGAATGACCGCCCTTGAGACTGTGATGGTGGGGCGGCATGTACAGAGTCGAGCCGGTTTTGTCGCAGGAATGTTCCGTCTGCCTTTGGCCTTAAAGGAGGAAAAGGCGATCCGGCAGAATTCCATGCAGCTGCTTGAGCTGATGGAAATAGCCGAGTTTGCCGATGTCGAGGCCACCAGTCTCGCCTTTGGTCAGCAACGGGCGGTTGAGATGGCCCGGGCCCTGGCCACCGAGCCGCAGCTGCTGCTTCTTGATGAACCGGCAGCCGGACTCAACATCTACGAAACCGCTGAGCTTGCCCGGCTCATTACCCGGATTCGGGATATGGGGATTACCATACTGCTGGTAGAACATGACATGTCACTGGTCATGGATATTTCCGATGAAATAGTGGTGCTTAGCTTCGGCTGCAAGATTGCTGAAGACGAACCGCTGGCCATCCAGCAAAATCAGGAAGTAATCAAGATTTATCTTGGTGAGGACGAGGAAGCAGCGTAAACAATGCTGAAGATCAGAAACCTGGACGCCGGCTACGGCAAGCTTCGAGTATTAAAAAATATTTCACTGCATGTGGACGGTGGAGAGATAGTGGCCATGATCGGGGCCAACGGTGCAGGTAAGACGACACTGTTGTCCACTGTCATCGGCCTGGTGCGTCCCTCTGCGGGTAAACTCTCTTTCATGGATCGGGACTGTAGCCGTCTTGCCTCCCGCCACATCGTCGGTTCCGGCTGCGTACTGGTACCGGAGGGCAGGCAGGTCTTTGCTCCCATGTCGGTTGAAGAAAATCTGATTCTCGGCGGTTATGTCCTGCAGAAAAAAGAGGGCAGGGCGGCAGTGTTGCAGGAACTTGAGCACCAATACGATCTCTTTCCCGTGTTGCGTGAACGAAAAAACCAGCTGGCAGGCACCCTGTCCGGCGGAGAACAGCAGATGCTGGCCATGGGGCGGGCTCTGATGTCTCGTCCCCGCCTGGTGATGATGGATGAACCCTCCACCGGACTTGCACCCTTGGTGGTTCGTGATATATTTCAGGTCATTGTCCAGCTGCGTGAGGAGGGCAACACCGTCCTGCTGGTCGAACAGAACGCCAAGGCAGCCCTGTCCATTGCCGACCGTGGCTATGTACTTGAAACCGGCAAGGTCATTGTCCAGGGCCCTGCAGCTGATTTACTTGCCAATCGGGACGTACAACGGGCCTACCTGGGACGAGAAAAAATTGAATAGTCGCCAGATTTCGGGTGGACGACTGCAGCACTCCAGCTGCTGAACTCCTGAACTTTCAACCTTGAACCTTCAACCTTGAACCGTCTTTATGTATTGGGAACCAGAAAAAGAATGTATGGCCAGGGAAGACCTGGAACAGTTGCAGTTGGAACGTCTCCAGTCCACTCTGTACCGGGTGGGTACCCATGTGCCGTTTTATCGCAAGAAGTTTGAAGAACTCAAGATCAATTACGATGACTTCAAGTCCCTTGATGATCTCCGTCGGCTGCCCTTTACCGTCAAGCAGGATCTGCGAGATAACTATCCCTACGGCCTGTTTGCCGTGCCGCTGCGTGATGTCGTCCGGATACACTCCTCGTCAGGTACCACCGGTCTTGCCACGGTTGTCGGCTACACCAGAAACGATCTGAAAAACTGGTCCGATCTGGTGGCCCGGGTTCTGACAGGGGCTGGAGTGACCAAGGATGATGTTATCCAGATCGCATTCGGCTACGGGTTGTTCACCGGCGGCTTTGGCCTCCATTATGGGGCGGAGCGGCTCGGTGCATCGGTTATTCCCATCTCGGCCGGCAATACCAAACGCCAGATTCAGATCATGCAGGATTTTAAGACAACTGCCCTGGTCTGTACCCCTTCTTACGCCCTGATTATTGCCGATACCATGATGGAGATGGGGATTAATCCCAACGGCTTATCCCTGAGGGTCGGATTGTTTGGTGCTGAGCCGTGGTCTGAAGCCATGCGTCATGAGATCAACGAAAAGCTGGGCATTCGGGCGACTGATAACTATGGTCTCTCAGAGGTCATGGGGCCGGGTGTTGCCGGAGAATGTGAGGAGTGCAACGGCCTGCATATCAACGAAGATCATTTCCTGCTGGAAGTCATTGACCCAGAAACCCTGGAACCGGTTGCCCCGGGCGAGGTGGGTGAGCTGGTGGTGACCACGCTGACCAAGGAGGCCTTTCCCATGATCCGTTACCGGACCCGGGACCTGACCCGTCTGATCCCCGAGCCCTGTCCCTGCGGCCGGACCTTTACCCGCATGCAGCGAATTATGGGCCGCACAGATGATATGCTGATCATCAAGGGTGTCAACGTATTTCCTATCCAGATCGAAAAGGTACTCATTGAGATTGAGGGGACAGCGCCCCATTACCAGATCATCATTGAACGCAAAAACCACAATGATATAGTGACGGTACTGGTGGAGGTGACCGAATCCCTGTTTTTTGACCAGATGAAGAAGCAGCGCCGGATGGTGGATCACATAAAAGCTAAACTGGCATCTGAACTTGGCATCGGAGTTAATGTAAAGCTGGTGGAAGAAAAAACACTGGAACGTTCGGAAGGAAAGTCAAAAAGGGTAATCGATAAACGAAAACTGTAAAATGTGGCGGATGGGTTTTACCAATACATCTGCTTTACAGGGTTTTCAACGGTGGTTAGGGTACGTTTCATGAACTTGATGAACTTCAAAAACTGTTAACTTAAGCCCGGAGGGCTTGCCATGTGCACAAATCGTATTGTTTTTGTCGTTGCCTGCTGCGTTCTGCTGTTTACCGGTGTAACCGTTTATGCTGCTTCTAAAGATATGGGCGGCTGGGAAGAAGACGGTGCCTATAATCAGCTTTATCAGGCCTCGGAATTGGATAAGCTGAAAGGCTATGTTCAGAAGATAACAGAGGTCGTGCCCATGAAGGGGATGGCACCCGGTGTCGGCCTGATCATGAAGGACGGCGACGGCGATAAGGTCGTGGTCCACATTGGTCCCAAGTGGTTTTTGGGCGACTCCATCGGGGTCAAGCGAGGGGAAAAAATCAAGGTTAAGGGCTCCTGGGCCGAGATCGACGGGAATGATGTGTTCATGGCCTCAAAAATTAAAAAGGGTGATTTTTTTGAACTCAAGGTCCGGCTGACCAAAAACGGTAAACCCTTCTGGACAATGGCCCCCGAAGAGCTTGCCAGAGAGCGGGCTTCCCAATAACAGTTCCTTCTTCGTTTATTCTCAAAATAGATCACAGGCTGCAGGAACGGATTAACAGCCCTGCAGCCTGGCTGGTATTGTAGAGATCTTGCCCTGTTCGTACTTCTGGTGCCAGTTGTCAGGGACCTCCATCTTCTGATAGAGCTCGGTTCGTCGGGCCTCGAGCATCAGCCTTGGTCTGTGCATAAAATCTGCAGCGCAGTAAATTTTCTTTCCTGCAGCCTGGCTCAATTTGTCCAGCCAGTTGAGGCCCTGTTCAGAGCGCAGGAGATGATGATCAATGATCAGGGTTTCTACATTTTCGGCCAGGCGTAGGCCATTTGCCCAGGCCTGCTGCAGGGCAACTGCAGACAGGGAATGTCGGTAGAGTGGTGGACCGGAGGTAAACACCGTATCCGGCTGCCAGCGGAGAATGGCATCCACTGCTTGATCACCCAAAAGCTGAATATCGGAACCGTGCACAAATACCCGTCCGACCGCCTTTACCCGGGTCATCATAACAGTGCCGGTTCTGCTCTGCGGCAGCCCGTGCGGCAGGGCAGGGGAAAAACTCAGTGTACCGGTCGAACATCCTTCTGCGATCTTCATCCTGTTGCCTAGGACCGCAGTCAGGTCTAGGGCACGTTGCTGCATCTTCGTTGACTGCTCTTTCCAGGATGCACTCCAGCAGCGAATATTCTCAGGAACTGCAGCTAGATATTGTAGAGCCAGCTGATACGGGTTGGCCTCACGCAAAGGGACATGGTCGCCATGGAAGTGACTGAATACAATATCGGTGGCAGTTGCCAGCGCCTCAATGATTGCCTGTCTGACACCGACTCCCACTGCAACCTGGGCTGGATGGGGAAGCAGACCATGGCGCATATATCCCAAGGCAACACCAGGATCGATGACAATCCGTTGTTCTCCTGCCTGCACCAGGCAGCACATGCCGCGTACGCCCAGCGATTCTGTTCCTATTATTTTAAGGATCATCTTTTATTCTTTCTCCGCATTCGATCCAGCAGCCGTTGGACAACCTGTTCAGCCGGACACTGAAACCACATCAGGATGACAGTAACCGTTTGTAGCAGGTTATGCAGGATGACGGCATTCCGGCCAGAATCTCTTTTGCTGCAAGTCTGGTCTCAGGATTAAATAACTTTCTGAACTCCCGATATTTTTTATTTTGCCAGATTTGGCTAAGGCCGCTGTCTTTAATGTTGCCGAATGAAAAGGTTTCAAAAGGAATCGGCTGGTCATTAAAAATGGCCACCATCTGTTTGTCAGCTGTTTTTCCGGGACTTCCCGACAGAATCGGATTTGTGAAAACACAGGGCCCCACCTCGCCCGCCATATTGATAACACAAGCCCGGCAGACGTTTTCAGGACAGACGCAGGAAGTTTCATCAAGTGCGGGACCACGATAAGCAAACAGGATATTGTTGTCGGCGGCCTCTTTTTTAATCCTTGTCAATGTCCTGCTGTACTCGTTGTGCCGCAGTGGGTTGTTAAAGAGCGCTTCCTGAGATAGTTGTGGTTCCTGGATAAGGGTCAGATTGCTGGCCACTACCTGTTCGGCACCCACATTTTTCGCTAAGCGGGTAATCCGGCTGAGTTCATCAAAGTTGGAGGCGAGCATGAGATAGGCGAGATGAACAGCAGGTTTTGTGGTTTTCTTTTCAGCCTTGATACGCCGCAAGTATTCTAGAGCCGCAACCACGGTGTCAAAATCGGTTCCTTTGCGGATTCGGTTATGGGTAGAGGGGATGGTACCGGCAAAACTGACACCCAGAATATCCAGCTGCAGATCAATAATGGTATGGATATTTTCCTTATTGAGCAACAGACCGTTGGTCGTGAAGCCGACCATTTTATTCTGTTTTTTACAGAGGCGCACCATCTCAAAGAGATTCGGATGGAGGAGAGGCTCTCCCCATCCCTGCAAGAACACCAGGTACGTATGGCTAAGTGAAGGGAGCAGGTCATGAAAGAGGGGCAACGGGAAATGGCCACTTTGCCATCTCTTTCCTGCCAAAGTGTGAGGGCAATAGATACAGGCCGCATTGCAATGGGTTGTCACCTCGATCTGGACCCAGTCCAATACCGGGCTTGTAATCCGCTCGTTGTGTTTTCTAAGCCAGGTAAACATAGCGAGGTAGAATTTGCTTAATACCCTTAGTGATTGTTTTCTCAACGTTGTCGACGTCATTCAGCATAGAGATCTCTGCCGGGATCATTGGGATCAACGCAGCAGCAGGTAGCCATCCGGCCCCAGGGTCGTGGCTAACATGACGCTGTTGATATCAATATGTTCTGTCCAGGTAGTGCATTGTTGATTGGTCGCTGTCAGCCAGAATAGTTTAATCTTTTCCATTAAAGGCAGATGAAGCGCTAAGTCTGCAAGTTGCAAAATCAGCGAATGCTGTTGCGGAAAATATTCTGGATACTGTTGCATCAGCAGCATCGTTTTTTCAACTGCTTGTAAACCAATGACAAGGCCAAGTTCGCGAAAGGCGAGACGATACTCTGCTGGATAATTCAGCGTATCTGTCAGGGAAAAGGCATCCAAACCGCCTTTGGTAGAATGCAGGAGTGTGGAGAGCATATCCGTCAGCTGGAGATTGCTGTGGACTGTCAGTTGAGTCACCTTGAAGACATCGGTGAGGAGTCCTCCAATTCCCAAAGAGTCATCAGTGAACCAGTTCATATCTTCACACATGTCCATGGCCTCTGAAATTTCCCTACCCAGGTTCAGCCCTGCTGACATATTCGGATCATCCACTGCTGTTGCCATAAGTTGCAGATAGGTAATCAGTCCATCGAGAGCATCATGCTGTCCCATGGAGGAAACCAGGGGGCGGGAGAGATCAATGCTCATCTTCCAGTACATCTGTTTTGTTTGTGAAGCTGGCGGCATATAGGTAAATCCGGCATGGGCGGTTTTGGCGAGTTCCAATGCCCACCGGTTGTATTGCAGGTTGCCGCTCACCTGGGCAACCCGGTTGAGGGCGTGCATCCATTTGGTCAGGTAGTGGAAGTATTGCCCATCCTGATCCCACTCCAAACGGTCATTATATGGTTCATCCGGTTGTCGTTCATTAATTTTTTTGCCTATTCTCAAGCCGCCTGCAGTTGGATGCAGTTTTCCCTCTTTTTCCTCAAGTCCACTGATCCATCCGTTTCGGGGATCATCGTCACGGTGTCTGCCCAGCACAGCATGCACTTGATCAACAAGAGAAAAGGCTTCCTGTTTGTATCGCTTTTCGCCGGTTTGATGAAAGAGTTCCAGAAAGTTGCAGACTGCAAAGGCATCAGTCCAGAGATATCGTTTGGGCGCATGGCTGCCTGTCGTCAGACCGGTCCGGTCAGCAAAGGCGGCCATGATCTCCTGAAGTTCTATGGTATCATTCATTTGTTTCCGTTATCTCGTGCCTTTGTTGCAGGTTGTTACAATTCTTGGATAAATTACGGAGTTATCTGCAGTTAGCTCCACACTCCTGCAAGCTGCTGACCACACTTGCTGCATCGACCATCAGCCAGGTTATTCTGCCGGATACTGAAGCCGAAACGGCTGATCAATTCAGCGCCACAACCCGGGCAGTAGGTATTTTCTCCGCCCTCACCGGGAATGTTTCCCTCATAGACATAGTGCAACCCTTCTGCCAGGCCGATTTCCCGTGCCTTGCGCAGGGTTGCAATCGGGGTGGGATCACGGTCCAACATTTTATAGGTGGGGTGAAAGGCTGTCACGTGCCAGGGGATCGTAGGTGAAACTGAGTGAATGAATTTTGCGATATCGCGTAACTCTTCGCTTGAATCGTTCAGGCCCGGAATGATAAGCGTGGTAACCTCAACCCACACCCCGAGTTCGTGCATAAGTAGAACGTTATCAAGAACGGGCTGTAACCTGGCCTTGCAGACCTTCTTGTAAAAATCGTCAGTAAATCCCTTGATATCAATGTTGATGCCGTCCAGCACCGGCGCCAGGTGACGGGTGACTTCCGGGGTCATGTAGCCGTTGCTGACAAAAACATTTTTCAGTTGCTGTTTGTGGGCAAGAATTGAACAGTCGTAGGCAAACTCATAGAAAATTGTCGGTTCCACATAAGTATAACAGACACTTGCACACCCGGTTCGGACTGTTTCCTCAATCACGGCCTCGGCCGTACGTTCAGTGCCGGCTATCTCCCCGTTATGGGCATGTGGATATTGAGAGATATCGTAATTTTGACAGTGGAGACAGTGGAAGTTGCAGCCAACCGTGGAGATGGAAAACGCCATGCTGCCGGGCAGAAAGTTGA
>Ga0209013_10004057_pt1 | contig 12905 bp, 8 predicted proteins | sample Cruoilmetagenom2_FD_187291 | JGI IMG/M metagenome (GOLD analysis project Ga0209013, IMG submission 187291) | Oil polluted marine microbial communities from Coal Oil Point, Santa Barbara, California, USA - Sample 2 (SPAdes) (version 2) | ecosystem: Environmental > Aquatic > Marine > Oil seeps ... | reverse complement strand
GGAGCAGATCCTGCGCGCGGACAGCGTCTACGAATCCATCACCGGCGGCCGGGACCAGCCTTCCGCCCCCATGACACGTGAAGCCGTCGGCCGAGTCGTTATTCGGGTACTCCCCCTCCACTGGCACACCCTGGTCCTCGGTAGCGGGCCCGCTCTCGCCGCACTACGTGAGGTGCACACGCCGTCAGGTGTCCTGCTCCAGGGATTCGCCGTCGCCCCCGGGGGGGTGGTCCACTGGCTTGGCACCGGTAGCCTCCCCCTCGGGTTCTCGCCGGGGCCTCCGGCGACGGAGAATGCCGTGACCTCGCTGGTGGCGGACACCGGTTGGCTTCTCGAAGCCGATCCTGGCCCCGCACTGGGTGCGGCGGCCGTACGCGGCCGGGCGGAGGTACGGCGGTTCCGCGGCGCCTTTGCCCTGACCTCGGCGGCGATCTTCCTCGCCGCCGCGGCGGTGGTATGGATTCTCTTCCAGATGGACCGCCTCGCGAGGCAACGGGCGCGTTTCGCGGCCGCCGCCGCCCACGAGCTCAAGACACCACTGGCGGGCCTCCTCTTGCACGCAGAGATGTTGGCAGAGGATCTCGGAGATTCGGAGCACCGGTCGCATTACGCTGCGACTATCAGTTCGGAGGCCGACCGACTCGGTCGCGTGGTGGGCAACATGTTGGACCTTGCGCGCCTCGAACGGGCTACGCCCCTCGCCGCTCCACGGACGGGAGACCTGGGCCGAGCGGTCGAACAGCGTGTGGAGCAGCAGCAGACCCGTCTCGAGGATGCCGGCGTGTCCGTCGAGGTCGACATCGAACAGGACCTGCCAACGGCCCTGTTTGACGCTGACGCGCTAGGTCAGATACTCGATAATCTTCTCGACAACGCCGAGAAGCACACCCGCATGGTAGAGGATCGCCAGGTCACGGTGACGGTGGGCGCAGACGACGACCACCTTCGGATCGAAGTGGCGGACAACGGACCCGGGATACCACGCAGCCAACGGCGCACCATGTTCCGCCCGTTTGACCGCTCAGAAGAAGCGGTAGGTCGACCGGGCCTCGGTCTCGGCCTCGCCGTCGCCCGCAGCTTCGCGCGCGCCCAGGGCGGGGAGCTGGAGCTCGAAAGCAACGACCGACCGGGCGCCACGTTTGTCCTCACGCTGCCCCGAGCGTGATGCAGGATGCAGGATGCAGGATGCAGGATGCAGGATGCAGGATGCATCGAGATCATGAGTTTCCGATGTGCTTTGTCAAGGAGTGGGCAGGTGGAAATCCGAAATCTGTCAAGTCCTGAACCCTGTATCCTGCATCCTGAACCCCTGCATCCCCGAACCCGACTGCGAGATATTTGGGGTATTTCTTCGCGCAGATTTCGGCTCAATCGATGACCTGCGTGTTGGGGTAGAAGCCCGACCAGGCGAACCAGTAGACCGGAGTGACGGCAACACTTTCGAGGCGTGAACCTGAACGTGGCCCGGAGATGCAATGGCCGCTGCTCAGGTCCCAGGTTGAACCGCTCGCATCAGTTACCTCGCCGTTCGCCTGATTCCGGTGCAGGACGATTCCCACCCCATCGACCCGAGCGACGAAAGCACGCACCCTACCGTCGAGGGCACGGGCCAAGACCACCGGCGTGTCACCAAGCGTGGCCGCGACCGGTTCGTCGCCGAGGGCACCAACTGTCACCGCAACCGCGTGGGGCCCGATGGACGCACCGAAAACAAGGGTCTTGCCCGGCATTCGCTCGGCCAACCATTGGGCACGAAAGAGGCCCATCTTCTCCGGGTCATCGAAATAGCTCTGGTAGTGCGAGCCGAGTACCTCTTCGCTCTTTTTCAAGAGCTTGGTGTCGGGGTGAGCCTGCCGCCACTGTTCCCAGGTCGTTTCTATAGCCTCGACCTTCTCGAGCTGAGCTCCCCGATGCTTGCCGTCAATGGCGCGGCCGGTGACCTGGCTCCAGAACGTTCCGGTCTCCCTGTCCACCATGATCAGACTGTTTCGCCACAGCATGCCGGATACCTGAAAGGTGTATGTCGTGCTGCCAAGAGTGCGGGCGTAGACCACGCCCGTGTAGCACAGGGGTCACCAGGTGGCAGCGATCGCACTGCCGGCAATCTGATCGTTGACGATCTCATGCGCATCGAGCTGCCACAACGAATAGGCTCTGGCCTCTCCGGCGATGACCACGCCAAGAACGGGCTCTTCCGGACGCATCTGCCGATCGGCCTTTTTGCCGCTGACGAACTCGGGATCATCGATGGCCGGAATCGTACCAATCGGCAGAAGCTGATAAACGTCCTCACCGCCGATCGTCGCCACAACCTCCGGTTCGGGCAGCTCGGCTCGAGATGGAAAGGGAGCCATGAAACCGAAAATAACTGCACAAGCAATCAGCTTTTTCATTTGAATCCTCCGTTTGCTCGTATTTGACTTTGCCCCCCGATGGGCCTGGTTACCAGTATCGCTCATGGGGTATCCTCTCCGGGCGCACGGCCAGCACCGCACCGTCGGGTTCCTGACAGCATATGCGTCGTATTTTTCTTCTCTTCGCGGTCGGATTGGCGGTCACATTCGGGGCCGTTGTGATGGTGATTCACCTCTCGACCCGCGACAATTCACCGACCGTTCACGCCGATGCGGGACAATTCCAGACCGACGATCGGGCTGTGCTCTGTGACTTCAGCCTCGACCTCGACCACGAAGTCCAGGGTCTGTGGGCGCTGGCCTCACAGGTTTGCACCCCCGAATCCGGTTGGTCCCGCCTGAACCGGAAGGGGCTCTTGGCTTCGGTTCGTGGCGCCAGCCTGGAGGTCGTGCTCGATTCCACGGATTGGACCCGCTTCCTGATGAGAATCAGCGGCGCCTCGAATGTACGCGGAGCAGGCCAGGTCGAGGTCCGGCTGAACGGCACCCTTCTCGGGTCGGCCGATCTGCTGCCCGGTTGGCACAACGTGGGCTTTCCCGTCCCGACCGAATTACCCGTGCAGGGCGTGAATCGTTTCACCTTCGACGTCACCGGTTTCGAGCCGACGAAAAACTCGAATCGACAGGGCACGCGACCGAAGCACGTCTTCCACCTTGTCCGGATGGCCCTGACCACCCCAAAGGGATCGGAGCCTCTCGCGGCCGAAGACCTCCGCTACTTCACGAGTTGGACCCGGGATGCCTCGCCTCAGAGAGCTGATGAGTCCATCGAGCCCGAAAAAAAACCGTCGACCATCTCCGAAGCCGACCCAAAGCTGACAACCAGCGCTCGAAGGGGGCGGCCCGACATCATCCTCATAACGCTCGATGCCGCACGATCGGACCACTTCTCATGCTATGGCTACGGTCGCCGCACAACCCCGAACATCGATCGCCTCGCAGAAGTGTCATTGGTCTTCACCAACGCGTTCGCGTTGGTGCCCAATACACGCCAGTCGGTGCCGACGATGGTGACCGGCCTCTCATTCATCAACCACCAGGTGATCAGCAAAGAGTTGATGCTGGCCAAAGAAGCCACCACACTCGCCGAACATCTCAAGGAAGCGGGTTACCGCACTGCCTGCATCACCGCGACACCGAACAACTCGCGTTCCCTCGCCACCGACCAGGGATATGACGAGTTCTTCGAGCTGTGGACCGAAACTACAAAGGATGAATCGATCGATCCCGACTTCCTCTCGGCACGAGCGGCAGACTGGCTCGAGCTGAATCGAAGCACCGGGCCCATACATCTCCAACTCCACTTCGTGCCTCCACACGCTCCCTACCGTCCCGCACCGCTCTATGACCTGTTCACCAATCCGGATTATGAGGGCCCATTCAACGGCTTCCCCGGCAGCATCTTGCGAAATAGTGAGGGACGCAGGGAACCCAGCATCACCGATCTCGAGCACGTGATCGCGAGCTACGACGGCAACCTGAGGGCGGCCGACGACGCGGTGGCGCAGGTGCTGACAGAGCTGCAAAAGGGGCCGAATTGGAACAACACCGTCGTCCTGGTCACCTCCGATCATGGCGAAGCGTTTTTCGAACACCGCCGGATGGGCCACAACAACACAGTTTACGACGAGATGTTGCGGGTGCCGCTCATCCTCCGTCTTCCGCCCGGAATGACCACTGAGGGGATCGATGTCGACCGTCTGGCAACCCTGGCCGACATCGTTCCGACGTTGTTGGCGGCCGCCTCGCTACATCCCGGCATGCCCCTCGATGGAATCAACCTCCTTTCCGAGTACCCGCCAACACACGGAGCCAACGAGCGCACCTTCGCCGCCAAGACGTCCCACAGTCGACCGACCCGATGTCTGCGATCGTTGCGATGGAAAGTCATCATTTCGAACTCAGGGCGCGGCGAGCTCTACGACCTCGAAAGCGATCCTCTGGAACACACAGACCTGAGATTCGCCAACCGCCTCGATTTCCTCGAAAAGGGACGGCTCCTCACTCGGCGGTTCCTCTCGGCGCCACTCCTCCCAAAGAGAATTCAAGATACCGATGTGACTGAGCGAGACCGGGAGATGTTGAAAGCCCTCGGGTATGTGGATTGATTGACCAGGATTTAGTCGACGTAGCCCAGGGTCCTGAGCTGCTGTTCCCTCAGCCTCCGCTCCTGTTCTGTGATGCGCTGGGACCGGGCGGCCCTCCGTTCCCGATCCGCCGCCGACAGGATCAGCGGATTCGCCCAAAGAACGACACCCTGCGGATCTTTGAGACCGGCCGCGATTTCTGTTTCGATGCACATCGTGACCTGTCGCAACGCAAAGCCTGCGATGGACACGGTCTGGCGGTTCCACAGGGGATCTGAGGCTTCGTCCAGGACAGCGTCTACCAGGGTTCTGGGCGGTCGCTCGTGGTCGTCGATCGTGAGCCTGAAGCGGGCCTCGACCGCTCTGCCGTCGAGACGCCCCCGGTCGATCCCGAACTCGGTGCGCAGAGTGGCACCCACAGGCACGCGAAGATTTCGGCATCCATCGGTCGATCGGATCATCCGCTTTCCGCTGTCATCGATCTTTCGCCTCTCGGTCTCCCATTTGAAATCAAACCTGTAGAGGTCGGCGTCGACATAAGGACGGCGATCCTCGGGAATCACTTCGCTCTCGACCGGAATCGGGAGATCCGCGAGCTGCGGGCAGTGATCGTAGGGCACCCGCTCGACCCGCATCGGCAGAAACGGCGGCGCCCACTCCCACGCGATCCGCCCCCGACGCGTGACCTCGAAAACTCTCCCCCCGTGGCTGGAGGTAATGAGGACACTGTTTCCAGGCAGCGCCTGGGTTGTGCCACCGATCGAAGAGAAGAAGAAATCCGAGCTGTATTCCCACTCCACCTCGCCGGTTATCGGGTTAATGGCCTGGGCTCTGCTCCGTCGATAGTCGAACAGGTTCCGGAGGCCGTTGTTGAATACCGTGATGAGGCCGGCTCCCCGCATATCCTGGTCGATCATCTCCGCTTCGTGCTGGCCGTCCAAGCCCTTCGAGTAGGTCCAGACGACCTCTCCGTTGGCCTTGTCGATAATAAACAGCGTGTTGAGCGAGCGAGCACTGATGAGGATGTTTCCGGGGCGGAATCGTTCATCGCCTTTGTCGTACCAGCGGTTGGCCGGCAGCTCGCGGATTGAGTTGGAGTGCGAGGGGTCGGTGCTCCCGGAATCCCAGTTGGGGAAGCTCCCGGAATGATCTTCGAACCACCACTCCCACACCACAGCCCCATCCCGGTCGATCTCGAGCAGATAGTCCGAGTGACCGTGTCCGTCGTGGGCCAGGACCAGGTAGTTGCCGCTCTGCATCCGGACCAGATCGTGATGGGGTGAATTGTGCTTGTCCGCCAGCTGGAAATGCCACCGCAGCTCTCCGTCCCAGCTGTACTCCTTGATCAGATTGTCAACACCGATTACCGCCAGACTGCCGTCGCGGTTGAGGCGAACTCGTCCAGTAGCGCGCACCTCGGGCCAGGAGTGGACAACACGGCCGTTCATGTCAACGATCAATGGCACCCGCCTCCGGTAAAAGACGAGGTTATAGCCACCGCTGCTCCGTTCCGGGTGATGGCGGCGGACCCAGCTCTCAGGCTCGAGGTCAAGCAACTCCAGGTGGAGATCGTCAAGCTGAGCCGGATCGTCGATAACCGACAACACGGGCTGCCGACATTGGAGTGATCTTATATATTTTCGAATTGGGACCACGGCGGCAATAAGCAGCACAACCACCAGTACGATCACCAGCTTCCTGATCATCGCCCGCGGGCTAGATTCCTTCTTCTTGCCGTCAGTTGACATAACCCAATGCTTTGAGCTGCTGTTCGCGAAGCTTCTTTTCCCGCTCATTGACCCGTGCTTGCTTCCGCTGGTCATAGGGGTGGTGAACGGGGGATTTGATCAACGGGTTTCCCCAGGCGACCATCTCCTCAGGCCTTTCCATCTCTCCCGTGACCTCGGTCGAAACGCACATCTGCACCGGCTGATAGCTGAACTTCTCGAGACCGATCCAGCGACCCCGCCACGGACTTTTGGAGTCCGGATTCAGCGTCCGGTCGAGCATCGTCTCGGGAGGCTCGCCCTGCCGCTGGACCGTCAGTCGAAAGCGTCCCTCGAGCCATCGACCCTCGAGCCGCGCCTCGTCAATCCCGAACTCGACCCACATCTTCGCCCCTGGCGGCATCCGGAGCTCGCGGCACTCGTCGAGACCCCGTAAGAGGCGGCGTGAGAACCCCGCGAGGTCACGGGTGGTGAACTCCTCGGTGAGGGCAAAGCGGTAAAGGTCGATGTCCACGTAAGGGCGGGTGTCCCCTTCAACCAGCACTTCAGTTTCTTCTGGGAGATCCAGGGCGGCGAGCTGTGGGCAGTGATCGTACGGTAGGCGCTCCGGGCGCATCGGCATGTAGGGTGGCACCCACTCCCAGACGATCTGGCCATCGGGTGTGACTTCGAAAATCCGACCACCGTGGCTCGAGGCAATCACGAAGTTGGGGCCAACAAACTTCTGGACCGTGCCCGCGACCGAAGAAAAAAAGAACTTCGAACCATACTCCCAAGAAATCTCGCCCGTCGACGGCTCGATTGAATGGACCAGACTACGCCGGTAGCCGTTGCGATCGTGGCGATTGTTGTTGAACACCAGGATCCGCCCTTCCCCGGGTTCCCCCTTCGCCACCATCGTCGCCTCGTGCTGGTAATCGAGATTGCCGTTGTACTGCCAGACAACCTCTCCGGAGCGTTTGTCGATGATGAAGATCGCATTGAGATGGCGGGCGCTGACGAGAATATTCCCCGGGTGGAACCGCTCATCGCCACCGTCGAAAAGCCGATTTGGGTGCAGCTCGTGAATCGAATTGAGGTGGGTCGGATCCTTGCGGTCGCGGTCCCAGGTAGGAAAGGAATCGATATGTTCGAGTGAACGCCACTCCCAGACGACCCGGCCACGTCGATCGACCTCCTGCAAGTAGCCCGTGAAGTTCGTCCTGTCGCGCGCCAACACGAGGTAATTCCCGTTCTCGAGCCGAATCAGATCGTGGTGGGGAAAGTCCTCCTCAGCCGCAAGCTCGAACACCCACTGCAGGTCTCCGTCCCAGCTGTACTCCTTGACCAGGTTATCGGTGCCGATGACGGCCAGGCTGCCATCTCTGTTGAGGCGAGCGCGGCCGACCGCACGCACCTCCGGCCAGGCATGCACGACGCGGCTGTTCATGTCGATGATCATCGGCACCCGCCGTCGGTAGAGAACGAGGGTGTACCCACCGGCTGATGCTTCGGGCCGATACTGACGGACCCAGGTCGTGGTGTCGTAATCGCCAAGACCGAGATGGAGCTCGTCGAGCGCCTCGGCATCTTCGGCGGTCACCTGGGCAAGGACTCTGTGATGCTCGGTCCGGGCCTTGAGGTACAGGGCACCGGCAGTCACAAGTGCGGCTGCGACAAGGACCAGGATGACTCGTTTCAACATCGAATAAAGCCCCAGTCCAAGGCCTCAGTCCACATCGGACGCCGAGATATATCCCTGGCGAGCCAAGTACAGGAGAACTTCGCGGGTCGCCGCGACCGGGGCCAGGTCGGAGGTATCGATGACCACGTTGGCGTCCTTCGGTACCTCGTACGGATCGGAGATGCCTGTGAACTCCTTGATGATGCCCGCCCTCGCCTTGGCGTACATACCCTTGCGATCCCGTGCTTCACAGACTTCGAGCGGCGTCGCCACGTGGACCAGCACGAAGCCGCCACAGGGTTGGACCATTTCCCTCACTTCGCGCCGCACGACGTCATACGGCGCGATCGGCGCGCAGATGGCGACCCCTCCGGCGCGAGTGATCTCGGAAGCGACGAAGCCGATACGGCGAATGTTAAGGTCGCGGTGCTCCTTCGAAAAGCCGAGCTCCGACGAAAGATTGGCGCGCACGAGATCGCCGTCGAGCAGGGTGACTCCGCGGCCGCCGAGCTCGAGCAGCTTGACTCGAAGGACATTGGCAATGGTCGACTTTCCCGAGCCCGAAAGGCCACTGAGGAAGACGGTAAAGCCCTGGGCGCGGCGGGCCGGATGGCGGTCCTCGAGCTCACGCGCAACCTCCTCGAAGGTGTACCAGCTCGGAATCTCCCGCCCGTCATCGAGGCGCTGGCGGATCTCGTCGGCAGTCAGCCGAAGGACATCGCCGTCAGGAGGCACATCGGTGGAGACGACGAACTGCTTGCGGTCTTCGAGATAGACCATTTCACGGGTCGGCACCATCTCTACGCCGAGGTCGGCGGCGTGCTCCGTGATGATCTGGGCGGCTTCCTCCTGCTGATAGGCGGGCTCGCCGATTGTGTCGAGAACCGTACCGGTGCCGTCGAAATCGACCATCAGGTGGGTGGAACCGTAGTTCTTGTTGACGATTGCGTGCAGCAAGGCCTCACGGCCGCCTCCCCCGCGCATCGCCAGTGGCAAGAGATTGAGGCAAGCCATGGACTCTGGAAATTCGGGCAACACCGCCTGGTTACAGCGAATCCGGGTGTAGTGGTCGGCATCACCAGGTTGATCGAGCCCGACAACCGGATGGATGAGGATGTTGGCGCCGGCGTCCCGCGCCGCCTCCACCACCATTGCCTTTTGAGCTCGATGGATGGTGCGGTGGGTCTGGAAGGTAAGCACCTGCCGCCACCCGAGACTCGAGAACAGTCGACGGAGGTCCGCGGGAGTCCGACGCAGTTCGGGGTAGTCAAAATGGACGGGCAGCTGAAGGGCCTCGACTCGACCGGCCACCGCCCACCGCCTGGTGCGGTGAAGATACTGGGCGACGCCGGAGTGTGACGCGTCGACCGTGCCGAAGATTGCCGCGACCTCGGCATCGAGGTCACGCTCAAAACACTCGTCGACATTCAGCGCGGCAATCATCACACCTTCACCGTCACGGAGTGCTACAGAGTCACCTTTCGATAGACTGTCAGCGAGCTCTTCCGGAATGTTGAGAACCACCGGAATCGGCCAGAAACCGCCGTCGGCGAGACGCATCTCCGAGCACACCGTTTGATGGTCCGCAGCGCCGAGGTAGCCGTCGAGGGGCGAGTAGCCGCCGTTGATCAAGAGCTCGAGATCGCAGAGCTGGCGTGGGCCGAGGTCGACCGAAAGCCAATCTCGGGACTGTTCGCGGATCTCAGCGGCGCGATCTTGATCGACCACGAGGTCCATCAAATGCGATCCGTGCGGACTGATGAGGTGATCCAATGCAGCGGCTCCCTGACGCAATTCTGCCTTTGAAATCGGTATAAGGCACGCAGCGCGGGATTGTAACCGCTTGCGAGCACCCTGTATAGGTGGTTTACGACGGCGACGGCCTCGACGTCCACCAACAACTTCAGATTTTCGTGATCGGATGGATTCAGACCAGGATCGGCAGCCGCCAGGTTGGCGTGTATTTGAATATCAGCTGGGTCTGGATGTGGTCAACCTCCGGGCGTGTCGTGAAGCTGTCAAGGGCGAGGTCCCGCAAGTGGTCCGAATCACGCGCCGCGACGTGTACCAGGAAGTCGTCACCGCCAGTGACGTGAAACACGCTTCGCACCTCAGGGAGCTCGATTACGTACGCGCGGAATGAGTCGACCAGCTCCCGCGAGTGCTGGCGCAAGCGCACCGCAATCATCGCTTCGAGACCTACACCGACCGCCGAAGGATCGACGTCGGCGTGATGTCCGCGTAACACGCCCAATCGGGAGAGGCGCCGCACGCGTTCGAGACAGGTCGAAGGCGCTACGCCGACGGCCTCGGCAAGTCGATTATTGGCCACGCGAGCATCCTTTTGCAGAACGCCCATGATGGCGAAGTCAATTCGGTCGAGTTGGTCTGAAAGTTTCATTTTCAGAATTATATTCGATTTCTTGCAATTAGTAGAAATCTTCTCCTACAATCTCCCGTGAGCAGGAATAATCAACAATAACGAGACTGATTTTCAGAACCGGTAGAGTGAGGGATTCGACCGAGTCACCGAGGAGGCACCATGAAATACCCGCTTCTTTCCCGCACTGACCTCAACGCCATTGATGCGCTGAAGGAACATTACGGAGGCGCGCAAAACATCAGCGACACGCTTCGCGAACGGCGGCGGCTGGAGACTCGCAAACGGATCCTCGAGGAGAAGGGGTTTGGCGGTCTCATCGCCGACGCGGAAAAACTGGTGGAGCGGTTCCCAAAGATCGAGGATTTCGAAAAAGAAATCTCGCCGACCTACCGTGACGATTTCGGAATCGCCACTGCACAGGTTTCCGGTTTCCAGGGCGCCGCCGTCACCCACCGCTCGATGCAGCGGATGGCGGAGAACGCCGACAGCGACGAACCCTGTTGGGTCCCTTCAGAGTTCATCTCGGTCGTCGCTCTGACCGAAAACTATGTCTACTCCGGTGATCTCATGGCCACCCTGACGATGGCTGAGAACATCATGGGCGCCTCCAAGTTCTGCAGCACCAATCTGATCGGGATCCCGATGCCGGCGAGCCGATTTGCCCAACTCGAAAAGACGACGGGCAAGGGTTTCGAGACCTGCGATCTCGGCGACGGCACGGCACAGATCATCCTCAAGAATATGGGCACCGCCTTCGGTAACCTCGGCGGCGTCGAGGTCGCCAACGACAACCATCTGGTTTATCTCGACGGCATCACGCGTGCCGCGCTCGAGACCGGCAATGACTTCTTCCTCAACCCTTCCTGGTCATCGATCATCGCCGCCTGTTACTTCGGGCGCGACATTCCCAATCTCCAGTTCAAGGTCTCTATGCTGCTGTCGACCCAGAACCTGATGCAGTTCCGTATGCTCCTGAACATCATGTCCGAGTACCTGCGCGACGACAACACGACACCGATCTACGAGGTCAATATCGGCAACGGAGTGTCACCAGAGAACTTCATCCGCTGTGCAGAGGAGCTCGATCAGAGCGGCATCAAGGGCGTCAGCCTCGCCGCCCATCTGCGGATCAACCCCGACCTCGGCATCGCCGACTTCGACTGGACCGACAACGCGTTCACGGTCCTCGAGAGTGGCACAGACCTGACCTTCAAGTACGAGTCGGACGGCACCGCGCGAGAGCTCGACACCATGGGGGCCTACTTCATGCCCGAGGAGGAGCGTGCAACAGTCGCGGACAAGATCGGCGACGTCATCTACTACAAGGCGCTTCGCGCCTCAAAGGACGGACGCGAGATGATACGGCGCGGAATCCGCACTCGTTTCGGTGGCGTGTCGTACCGAGGGGCCGCACCGTCGGATCCGACGCACGCAAATATGGAAACGGCCGGGACGGTGTGATGATCCGTCCGGGCACGGGCACGGAGACGGAGACGGGCACGGGGGGCACCGACCGGTGAAATCAAACTGGCGTTCCAGGTTTGCCGAGAATGTACGCGATTACGAGGGCTATCCTATCGGCAAGACCATTCAATACCTGACCGACCCCGAGATCATCTCCCTCGCGGGCGGCCTCCCCTCCCCCGACGTCTTCCAGCGCACCGAGCTGCGGATGGCCACGGAAAGATCTTTCGACCGCGATATCGACCGAATCATGCAGTACTCGCCGATTCCCGGCGAGGCAGGCCTGGTGGACGCGGTACTACGGTTCCTCGAACGCGACGACATCCACGTTGGCCGTGAAAATATCGTCATCACAACTTCGGGGCAACACGGCCTCGACCTTACAGGGCGGCTTTTCCTCGAGCCGGGTGACGTGGTCCTGGTCGACCGTCCGACCTTTGCGGGAGCGGTGGTCGCCTTCAATCTGCAGCGTCCGCGCTTTGTCGGCGTCAACATCGAAGACGACGGGTCCGACGTCGCCGGTATGAGGCAGGCATTGGAGCAACTCGCCACGGAGGGCACGCCGCCGAAATTCATTTACGTCGTGCCCGATTTCCAGAACCCGTCCGGCATCACCATCAGCCTCGCCAAAAGGGAGGCCCTCCTCGATCTCAGCTACGAGTTCGACATACCGATCGTCGAGGACAGCCCCTACCGCGACCTGCGTTACTCGGGCGAGACCATCCCCGCGATCTTTACCCTCGATCAGCGACGGGAGGGCGACCACGTCATCGGTCTCTACACCTTCTCGAAGCTGTTCTGCCCCGGCATGCGGGTCGGCTTCAACATCGGTCCACCGGAGGTCGTGACCCGCATGACCCACATCAAGGAAGGCAACATCCTCAACACCCCGAAGTGGAACCAGGACATGTGCCTGGCGTTCCTCGAGGATATGGGACTCGATCGGCACCTGGAAAACTGCCGCAGCTACTACCGGGAAAAGCTCGGTCTCTTTCTCGACACGATGGCCGAGCACTTTCCGCCGGAGACCGGTGTCAGCTGGACCAGGCCTGAGGGCGGACTGTTTCTGTGGGTCTCGCTGCCGCCTCACATCGACACCGACGAGCTGTTTTTCGAAGCCATCGAGCACAAGGTCGCCTTCGTTCCCGGGGACCAGTTCTACGGCGA
>Ga0209013_10004056_pt1 | contig 12908 bp, 18 predicted proteins | sample Cruoilmetagenom2_FD_187291 | JGI IMG/M metagenome (GOLD analysis project Ga0209013, IMG submission 187291) | Oil polluted marine microbial communities from Coal Oil Point, Santa Barbara, California, USA - Sample 2 (SPAdes) (version 2) | ecosystem: Environmental > Aquatic > Marine > Oil seeps ... | reverse complement strand
ATGGTCGTTATCAAAATCTTCCCCCCCAATTCAATACCCAATATGTCTTTGAAATGCCCATATATTTTTTCTTTTGAAGGATTCTGAAAAACCTTTAAGTTTTTTTCAATCTCTTCAATTTCGCTTTCATTTTTACCTAATAACTGGCATTTAGTGTGGATAATATTTTTTACAGATCCCTCAATGGTTCTACTAATAAAAACTACCATGTATTGAATAAATATACCCTGTATTTGTATATCGTAAGCGCTTGTTGGTTTGAAAGATTCCATGGATTTAAATTTTCTATCAATCTCTAAGAAGGCTCTATCCAATTCCAAATAACCATGAAAATCAGTCATGCTAACTCAAAAAGTACTCCATCGCTAAATCTATTCTACCTTTGACTTTCTTAGAATCCGTAGTCCCTTCAATCATGCATTTTTGGAAATCCGGGTCATCCAGCAAAGAGTTATATTTTTCTTTTAAATCGTCTTTAAAATTGCGATTGACGATTCCACTTGCAATACTGACCATTATTGCATCAAAAACTGATCTGTTAAAGTTTTTACCTTTAATTTTGAAAACATCTTCGCCGAACTAGCTATATATTTTTTTTGCAGTATTTTTAAATAAGCGGTAAAAATCGTCATAATCATCTAAACCCTTCAAATGTCGCTTCATTTCACTATTAAGCCATTCTCTCATCGGAGCTTTGTATTTTTTATATTTATAATTATATAAAGAAAAAAATCTAAGAATTAACTCAATATCCTCCATCCTTTTATTTGGATTTGGATTTCCGTATATTTTTCTCCAGGGTTCGCAGAAATTCAATTTTTTTAGTTGGTCATTGAATTTTCTTGAAAAAATACAATTCCTAACCTCTTGGTTTTTTAAAGATATGCCGTCCGTATTTAATCTATTAAATATTTCAAAAATTATTCTCGAATTTGAATTAATATTGTCTAAAATAGTTGAATTGATGATTGCATTTTGAATCTTTCTCTGCAAAACTTCATCGAGTTCAGAATATAATTTACCATTCCAACTTTTATTTTCTAATCCTCTTAGTTAAAAGGTCTATCTTTTTGATTTTCTTTAAATTTTCCGTCTATGAAAAAGTAGATGGATTTTAATCGTTGTTGTCCATCAATTACAATAAATTTTTCATTTTTTTTATTTTCCAAGCAAGGTGTTCGGGATTGGTAAATTAGACAACAAAGAATCAATAAGTTTACTTGCCCTTTTTATATCCCAAACAAAAGCCCTTTGGAATTCCGGTTTTAAATCAATAATATCATGATTGATCATATCAACAATTGTTCTGACACTATTTCCTACTGTATAAGAGGTTATTTCTTGAAAATCAGATTCTTCCTCTGCTATGTTTTCTTCATCTGAATCATCGTCAAACTTCAACTCATTAGTAGTCATAGCATTCACATAATTATATATACTCATACACAAATATATTGGTGATTAAGAATTATAAAGTTGTTGGTTGTTAGGTGTTATGACCAAACACGACATCACCAATGATGTCCCCAACTTCACGGTTGGGTTGGTTAAATGTTATGTTTTTCTATTTTTTTCCACCCTTTCTCTTCTACTCGTCGTATGATTTGCTTCACGGGGATTCCTGCTTTTTTCGCTATATCTCTGCAGTCATCAAACTCTGCCGATACATCAATGACCTTTCCGTGCGTGTCTGTTGCAATCTTCACGCGAGCAGAGTATTCTCTGTTGTTTATATTAACTTGTATCTGCTCTATGCTTCGCCTGGCTGTGAGTCTGTGCCTTGCTGGCATGATCCGTACCCCAAGGCTCCCAGTCTCCTCTATTATCGTATTTGCGAGGTGTGCAGAGTCGTTTACATCTGCAATTACCTGTATGATCTGCCCGCTCCGACTCTTTTTCATTGTTACAGGTATTATGCATACATCCTTTGCACCCTCTTCAAGCAATCTATCAATCAAATTTCCCGTGACCTCCCCTGTAACATCATCAATGTTCGTCTCAAGCACCTCAATAGACTCTGGCACCAACCGCTCATCCACACTGGCGCTTAAGACTCGCAGAAGGTTAGGATGCTCGTATTCCGATTCCCCCGCACCATACCCGATTCCATGGATAGTCATCGGTGGGGGTGGCGGGTGCCGGTCTATGAAATGTGCGAGTATGGCAGCACCTGTGGGTGTTAGAAGCTCTCCCTTAACCGATGTTTGCTGGACTGGGAGCCCTGAGTCCATTATCACCTCAAGCGTGGCAGGTGCTGGCAGAGGATACTTGCCATGACTCGTCTCAACAGTGCCTGTGCCAAGCGAGATTGTATTGCAATAGATATGTTCTGGTCTCAACAGATTGATTGCAGTACATGCCCCGACAATATCAGCTATTGCATCATCACAGCCCACCTCATGGAAGTGAAGATCCTGAAGAGATACTCTGTGAACTCTTGATTCTGCCCTTGCAAGCCTTTCATAGATGCAGAGGGCATCATTTCGCACATCGGATGGAACATCCAGCCCCTCTATATGCTCTCTGACCTCTTCGTATCTTCGATATTCCACCGCTCTCTGAACAACCTTTGTTTTCACACAGGCGATTCCAGATCTTGTGAGGCTTGAAACTTCAACTGTAACATCACTGGCAGACTCCATCACATCAACTATGACACCAGGGTCTACGCCAAGGTCCATCAAAGCACTGATGATCATATCACCGCTTGCACCAGAAACCGGGTCGAATACCAATAGATCAACCGACATACGTATTCTCCCCTCCACAGAGGATCTGTTTATAAAAAAACGTTACTGAACACCTGGCTGTGCGACACGATTAATCCTTACGTACTAAAATTATACACCAGTTATTGCCATTCCCTCCAATTATCCTGGTTGTGTAAAACAAGATAGTGCTCCTATTTTTAGTAGTGCCGGGAGGATTTTCAGGTAATCTGTTTTGTGCAGGTCTTTCTTGGTTAGGAGTGCTTCGATGAAGACTTTAAGGCGGTCGTTTCTTTGCAGTTCTGTGATGAATGCTTTTGATGCAGAGTCGGATGCAATGTTTTTGTAAAGTTGGTATGGTGTGAAGTTGAACTCTGATTTCCATTTTCTTTCAAAATCTTTTAATCCGGTGTTCTTTTTTCTGCGAAGCAGAAAGGTCTGGTACTCCCTCACTGAAGGTGAAGAATTGTCAAGTATGGTTTCTGCAGCGAGTTCTGCCGATCTGCGAGCGTAATAGATCCCTTCTCCTTCAAGCGGTGTGACAAAACCAGCTGCATCGCCGACAAGTACTATTCGCTTGGTTGCAGTGGTCTTAACAGGTCCTGAGTAGGGTATTACCCCTTGCATAATCGGCGAGTTATAATTCTTGTAAAGTGGTATGTTTGGATAGCCATCTGGCGAACCTGAACCTACCAAGCTGTAAGTTAATTTTGGCGAGAGCCATGTGTAGCCCCTATGGTAGCCGAAGTGGATCTGAAAGTAATCATCAACCACACCATCGATCCTTTTCTGGACACAGTATCCGATCGTCTTTGCAGGTGCGATACGCTGTGAAAACTTTGATAAACCACAGGCTACGATGGCGTAATCAGCATAGATCGTCTGGCTACTGGTATTTATTTTTACACAGTCATCAGTTTCCACCAAATACTCTGCATTCCATGCCCTGTACTCTGTTCCAGAATCAAGTGCCTGATTAAAGTTGCAAGTATCAAAGAGTTTCCTATTGATAGAGTATTCAATCGTGTTTTTTGTGTAAGGTATTGTTACTTCATTTTCTCTATAATATATTTTCACTCCTTTGAGAGTTCTCTCGATACAGGATTTATTCACACCATACCTGCGGGTATAATCAGCAGTCAGGATACCTGCACACGTTTTGTTAAATGGATCTGGATCAAGCAACAGCACGCTGCACTCGTCCGATAACAACCCAGCAGCAGTGCTTCCCGCAACTCCCGCACCGATCACCACCACATCCCACTGCTTCACTGCGCTGCCACCTCAAATTTAGTTAGTATCCTGCTCATGACGATGTACGATGCATCAAAAGAGAGCAGGTATACTGCTGCACTCCAGTGAACTATCTCTAATACTACCATCAGTACGATTCCGATTTTAAGAACGACCCTATAGTCCAATATCTTTTTTAAATGTATAGGAAAGTATAAGGCTTTCCGATACTCCGAGTAAATCCAAACGAAGTGAGGATTTTCACTAAGTGCGTTGGTGTTTGCTGGATTGCTGGTTAACTCGTCGATTGCTGCTAAGACTGTGATTGTTAAAACAAGCGGCATGGACAGAACAAGCCCTTTTGAAAAAACGATAAGTAGTATTGTACCAAGTGCGAGATAATGACTTTCAGCATCGATTTTATTCGTGACCAGACACCCAATGATAATTCCACTGAATAGATGTGCCGCGTTTTCATCGAATACCATGAGTAAACCGATGACTGCACCGTAGGCAATACCGGTTAAGTAATCTGTTTTTTCGGGCAGCAGAAGCTCTCTATCTTCCAGGTCATCGGTCAGTTTCATCAGTGCACCCGCGAGTATGAATCCAAAAAGTATCAAAGAAAACATGAGATTGCACCACTACTTTGTTGTTTTATTTTACTTAAATATCTCACATCTCAACCTGAACGAGACGACTGCAAAGCAATTTGAATATTATAAAATATATAATTGAAAAAATTTGCGAGATTGAGACGCACACGCAAAAATATGTAAAACCATAAAACGAAGAACACACACCACGAAACAATGTTGAAATTATAGGCATACCAACAACTGAGAGACTTGCAATAAACCCTCTCTAAAATGTATTAACAAGAAACCATGTTGTTTTAGAATAGTGCCACATAGTATGAAAACTACAATATCGTGAAGACCTGTGTATGTCACCAACGCCAGATATCATCCTCACCGACCCCTTTTTCACGTAAGCCCCAGTCCTGCCAGTGCTGTCAGTGTTGTTCCTATGATGACTGGTATGGTGAGGTTGTCATCCACTCGGATCGGGAGTGATTCTGTCAGTGTGCCAGTGATGCCTGCAATCACTGCGAGTTCTGGTCGGAGTTGTGTTGCAGCGGCGATGGTTGATAGGATTAGGCATGCAGTGCTGCCTTCGATTGTCTTACGAGTGTTGTATGGTATTCTGTGAGTGCCGAAGTTCTTGCCGACCAGTGTCGATCCAGCATCACCAAGACACGTTATCAGTATGCATGTGAACGCTATCGATTCTTTGAACAATAATAGCGGTAATATCATACCGATAACATAGTATACTGCACCGCGTCCAGGGAATTTTTCCCGCACTTCTGCACGCTCGAATCTATCTATGAAAAGGTGAAAAAATGGGATGTGAACTCCTTTTCTATAAGTGATCGATGCAAAGAAGATAATTACAAGCAGGAAGCTTAACAGGAAGAGCGTGACATCCACTCCAATCACGTATGCGATGAGTGGCACCACTATGCCACTTGCATGCAGTAATTGTCTTCCAGTTTCAAGCCGCTCCAATGGACTCACCAGATTCAAAGGTGTCCTGTTCCACCTGGGCGATCAGTACATCCACCACACCCTCAACATTCTCCCCTGTCAAAGTTGATATTGAAAGTCCGTAATCACGCTGGAAGAGGTCTTTTTTATTATATACAACTATAATCGACGCCTTGAGCGTATTTTTTACCTCGTTCAACAGATTTTCTTGATCCTGCATCACATACCCACAAGTCTCACTTGGGTCAAGTAGGAAAAGTATCACATCGGCTATATAGTCAAGTGCCAGAATCGCCTGACGTTCTATCCTGTTCCGCTCACTCAAAGGACGATCCAAAAGTCCTGGCGTGTCAACCAACTGATAACGCCTACCAGATCTCGTGAAATGCCCAACTGCAAGCCCCCGTGTAGTGAAAGGATACGATGCAATCTCGGGATTAGCACTTGAAACCAACTTCACAAAACACGACTTTCCAACATTAGGATACCCTGCAACAACAATGGTCGGCTCATCCCGTATATCTGGAAGCTTCCGCAACACATTCCGAGCACTGTTCAAAAAATCAAGATCATTCGATACACGATCGATGATCGAGCTCATCCTCCCAACAGCAGACTGACGCACAAGCTTCGGATCCTCCCTACGACGCACTCGCCCAATATGCATGCTGGCAATCTCTCTCACTTTCTTACTCGCCCACCCCACCTTTGAAAGGCTTACCCTAAGCTCATCCACCCCGACAACAACATCAGCAAGCTCGCGATAAAACAAAGGAACCATATCAAAACTTGGAAAACTACGCACAACATTCGCGAGATTATCTGACAAAATATTGCCCGAAGTCATAATCATCGACTCTTCAGCCGCACGCTTAGTATTATAACTAATCTTCCCACTCTTAGCACGACTACCACGACGAAAAGCCTTATCAAGCAATTCATCAGACCTTGGAACCGTACGAATCTTCTCAAATATCATAATATGCTTTTCTTAATATGCCCTACAAGTATTTCTCTCATACCCTCGATGCATTCCATGCCATTACGCTCCTATACAATATGTTAACGATCCGATCCCCCATAACTCTCATATAAGAACATAGTGTGCCCCCCCTTTACATTCCTTCCAGTTTGATTACTTCCAGTTCAACACGCTTGAAAAGCTCTTTCATCTCCGCCTGTCTTGTTACACCGAACATTTTAGCCATACCCCCCTGTTGTAATTCTTCCATTACTCTGGAGATGTTCGATTATCTTCATCTGTCTTTCGGTGAGAACGATCTTCCGTTTTTCCAGTGATAACTTGAATATCTTTTATTTCACCTTTGATATTGAAATGAGAACGCCCTCTGTAAAAATACTAAAAGCCAAAAAATATCATTCAAAACGCAACACTCAACAGCTTTAAAGCGTGATGACCTTGCTCCCCTTTCCTATCGTGGTCTTATACTCCACTGAGTCTATACCATGCTCGCTGAAAGCTTGTTTCATCGCGTCAGCTATCCGTTGACGTTGGCCGAGTTCTGAGACTGCGATCATGGTTGGTCCTGAGCCACTGATCGTAACCCCAGCTGCGCCAGCAATAGTAGCCGCCCGCTTCACATCCGTATATCCTGTTATGAGATGTGAGCGCAGTTCCTCTATCACATGATTCTCCATGCCAAGTCCGATCATCCCGACATTGCTCTTAAGCATGCCAGCAGTCATGAAAGATGCACTTCCCGCATTGAAGACAAAATCCCCCATTCTGATCTTCTCGGGCAGGATCTTGCGTGCGCTCTTCGTGTTAACCTTCACCAAGGGACAGACTGCCGTTATCCCGATATTTCTGGGTTTTATGCTAACAATTCTCCTGCCGTGCACGATATTAAACCCTCCGAGAAGGGCTGCTGCCACGTTATCTGCATGTGGAATACCTGCCGATGCCCGCTCTCCTTCTGCCGATAGCCACACAAGATCTTCTCTTGAATGCTGGGTGTGGTGAAGCATGTTTATCCCAAGCGCAGTTGCAGCGGCAGGTGCTGCACTGCTACCAAGCCCGCTCGAAGTTGGAATATCTGCATGAATGGTTATGTGCACAGGATAACCCATCATCCCGGCAACTATACCTGCAGTATTTTTTTCAGGATTGGTTGGCACTTCGTCACCATAAACCCCATTAACGTCTATAGAAGTTTCGCCACTGCTGCTCTCTGAGACCTCCACGATAACTTTTGGCTCGCCCAGCGCTATTCCGAAGATGTCAAAGCCTGCCCCGAGATTTGCACTCGTTGCAGGTGCTGTAACTTTCACACATCTCATTCTTAGCAAAACAGATATATCCCAAATATTAATAGATGATGGTGTGGAGAGGATTATAGATGGAATCTGAGTGTATATTCTGTAGGATAGTTGATGGAGATATCCCTGTTGTGTGTGTCTATGAGGATGGTGAGCACCTTGCTTTTCTCGATGCAAACCCACGTTCCGAAGGGCATGTGCTGGCAATCCCAAAAGAGCACATAACAACCCTTGACGAACTTGGAGACGAGCAAATAGCAAAGCTTTTTGTCGTAGTAAAACGGATTGTAGAAGCCCTGAAGCAAAAAATGGGTGCAAATGGATACAACATTGTGAACAACAACGGAGAAATAGCAGGTCAGGTGATACCCCACGTGCACATACATATAGTGCCACGATACGAAGACCAGACGAGTAGCGCTGGCTTCGAATCAGCATTTCCAGTGGACACAAAAGCAAAGACACGGCTTGAAGACGTGGGAAAGAGATTGAAGATTCAATAGGGATGAAGAATTCAACTCCATGGTTTGCACAGACCAGCATAGTTATACAAACCTAAACACAATACGACCAAGAGATATTACGCCGAGTATGATCTGTTAAGCACTTTGTGACGTTATTTGGGTGGCTTGAATGGCAACGACACTGTAAAATAGAAAGTTATAATAGTATCCCTTAATACTTTATGTTGGTGATTGATATGCTAGAGGTAAGAATAAAAATCTCGTAAAAACTATAGAAGGCTGGTTAAAACTCATATCAACCACAAAAATATGGGTGGCAAGTATTGAATTTGATAAGATACTACGCACAGATGATTTATCTAAATGCTATACAGATTGGTTAGACGAAGACACTGTTGCAGATTGGATAAAATGTGCAGAGTATCTAATCGATAAACATGATTATAATGAAATCATTGTTGAACACAAAAAACTGACGGACGGTGGGAATGAAAAATTCAATGTTGGAATTCAAACAAGAACCGCTGATGTTTCTAAGGTTGCTAATACACTACAAAACAATAGGATAGTTGAAGATGCGGGTATTGCAATGGGTCTTCTCATAACTCAGTGGTTAAAACCCTTGAAATTTATTCGTGTGCTAAAAATGGAAGATGGGTATGATTACTACTATATACCCCGTGATAGTAACAAAGAGGAATTGATAGAAATGTCGGGAACGTAGACACCAGACGGTGGTAGAGAAGGGTTAAATCGTAAAATAAGAAAATTCAGAGATAAACACCCCGATTCATCGGGTTATATTTCGGTCAATTGTTTTTATGACAAGATTCAGATACATTAGGGGCATAGAAATGATTCTTGACAAGATGGATGGGAAGGTAAGGGAATTGATTAAGACTGTTTCGAGTAACTTGATACGCGTTCAAAGAGAGGAGAATAGGGATCTAACTAATAGGAATCGTTATTTAGAAGAAGCTAGTTTTGTTAGCACATATCCCGGACTAACAACTACTCGTGCTTTACAGTATTTTTCAGAAGAGCTTGATCAGGAACTATCCCCAACATCTACCAGGTTATATGCACGTGAATTAAAAGAAAGAAAGAGAGTAACAATCTGGGGTGGACCACAAGGAAGAGAATATCATATTTACCCAAATGTGGTAGATTTGGCAACTAGAACGGGATATTATAGAAAAGAAACTTTTGTACAGGGTTCTGTGGAATCCAGAACCACGGAAGACTTTAGAATAAAATTTGAAAAATGGAACTATAATAAGAGATGTTCATACTAAACGGAGCAATCACTCCAAAGGTTGTCATGGCAGTAGACATGGAGGGGTTTGCCAAGAATCTAAAAAGTTTTTTAGAACCAGGGTTTCGTGTGAGTGCTAATAGGCATACTTGAAAACTTTCAGGATTTAGCAGGTAATGGATACGAAACCAATTTGAATGAAAACCTGGATGTGATAGATTCTAACGTTCTTATTGATGGCGATACCAATGCCATCATTTATAATAGAGCTTAGGGGTAAATAAATGACCCAATCCCTGAAAATTCCAAACGGAATGCCCATGTACTTGCTGGGTAAATTTCTAAATGATTTTAATCCAATCTTTTGCCAAGCTCGTGACAATTCAATACAGTTTATAGGTGCTAGAAATCACTTAGTAGTTCATCTGAAGATATTTGCTCGCAATGAGGATTTATTTCATACCAATGAGGAGTTCTTTGATATGGCTGATATGAATTGGAACTATAGATATGCTTTTAATAGCGATGAAGTGAAAAAACGTATAGCGTGGTTTAGGACAAAAGCGAGTTCAAATAAAAGTAATAACTTGAGTATTGAGCCATGCAAGAATGAAATATGTATTTCTAACAGCATTGTTAACACAAAATTACTTTCTTTTGTTGAGCAACCCCCTATTCCAAAAATTCCAGAGATGGATGACGGAGTACTGGTTCAAATTGCGGATCTAAAAGAAATGGTTGGACAAGTGAAGTCTATTGGGGAAGAAGTTGTAAGATTAGTATTGTCTGGCTCAGAACTTCGGATGAGCGGTGCCACGTGCGATTATCCGGTTTATACTGTGCACACCATGCAGTTCTCAAAAACGTACCAAAATAGAACAAAAACAATCCACTCTTTGCTTCAAAGAAATGCTATCAATTAGTTGCCGACTTGCTTCCGAAGTTGCTCCCCACTCAACCGAGTTAAGATTTTATCCTGGTGGAGCATCTCAAATATATGCCACCGGAAGTAATGTTTTAGTGTGTTGTCTTTTAACAGCAGTGGAACCCAAGTTTGACAGATTCCACTAATTTTTAATGAAATGTCTTCTATTTTGTCAAGAAAAAGCATTTGACAGTTTAAAAAAATTGTGTTGTTGAACCTATAAAACCACTATTTTTGCCAAGAATCACGTATTTATTGAGCTGAATTCAGATAAAATGAAATTTTTATCGCCATTTTTCAGCAAATCCACATCAACTGTCAAATTACAAGTTTGAAAACAAGTTAAAAACCGTAAAAATCGCATCCAATAGACAGTAACATATCTGTCAAATACTATGGGAGAAAAAGTATGAAAAAACGGATTTATAGACCTGAAAAAGTCACATTAAGCAATAAATCAAAGTGTCAAACTCAGGGTGGAACAATAGTTGACTCACGAGACTGTCCCGTAATTAGATATTTTGCGAATTTGGATGTTTATTTTTTGGATTGTGGGATTGTTTCATCGATCCTGTGAGGGTGTTCTGTGATTTAAGTTGTTTGGGGGGGTTTTGGTGGCGGGCTCGCCGGGATTTGAACCCGGGTTTCAGGCTCCGGAGGCCAGTGTGCTGTCCATGCTATACTACGAGCCCCATTGGGGGGTTTATAGGTTTATTTCTATCTTGTATATTTTCTCTGGGTTTTCTTTGTGTATTTTGTAGAATGGTTCTGTGCCGTGTATTTTGATTAGTTTTTTTGTTCTTTTTGGAACGGTTTTTGGTCCGAGCACGGCGCCTGGGCGGTATGGGTCGTCGATGTAGTCTGTCTCCATCATGAAGCGTGTGCCTATCTGGAGCGCTTCTTCGGTGTTGTTGTCTGATGCGATGATGCTTGGATAGATCTCTGCTTCCTCGAATTCTTTTATCATTGGTGGTGCGTAGTGTTTTACTGTGCGATTCGGTGGCATCCCTGTTTTTTTTATCATTTCTTTGATCTCTCGCAGTGTTTGTTCTGTGGTGTCTTCGGTGTGTAGCTGGAGCGGGCAGTCGAGTTCCTTTGCAAGTATCATTGCATACTCTATTATCTGATTTGATCCATCCCAGACTTCTTCTGACACCGGGTAATGTGGTCTTCCCGATTTCAATCCAATTGCAAGCCCGTCTTCAACGTATTTGCCTGCGATTGCAAGCCCGCTTTTCATTGTCTGCACGGCATCTTCGAGTGTTGCGTGCTTGGTGAACTGGGCTATTTCGGCTGGGTGGACGCCGAGTAGGACGAACACGCAGATACCTGTTTCTCTCACTGCTTCAGCTATCACAAGTGTTTCATCGAAGACTCTTCGATAGTCGTCTGGCTTTGTGATGTTGATATTGATTGACCATGGCGGTTTTGAGACAAGTATTATGTGAGTGCCATCGTTCTTGGAAAAGTCTCGTGCTGCATTTAGAAATCGACCTCTTCGGTCCAAATGCATGTGGTCGTCGAGTATCGGGAGACCGTCCATAACAAGAAAAAATTGGTTATATTTTTTTTAAAGTAGTCTCAGGTTGTCGAGTTCTTCCATGACCTTGGTTACGGCATCTGCGGCGTCTGATGGCTTTTTACCACCTGTAACCACCAGTTTTCCGCTGCCAAAGAGTAGCATCACCACTTTTGGTTCTGTGAGCCGATAGACAAGACCGGGGAACTGCTCTGGTTCGTATTCGATATTTTCAAGACCCAATCCCACAGCAATGGCATTGAGGTTGAGGACAGTACCGATATCGGCAGAGGCGACAATGTTCTGAACTGTGACCTCTGGCTCATCCAGTATCTTAACACCTGTCTTGCGTATACGGTCAAAGACCTGTTCAAGACCTTTGTGGACGTCAGCTATGCTCTTTGCACCCGTGCACACAATCTTGCCACTCCCAAATATGAGTGCAGCAGTCTTTGGATTGGTGGTGCGATAGACCACTCCCGGAAATCGCTCCTTATTATAATCAGCGTTTTCAAGAACCTTGATAACCTCTTTAAGGTCGAGCGTGTTACCAACAGAACTCGAGGCGACAACATTCTCGATCTTGATCGATTTTTTGGCTTCATCAAGTTTAGACATTATTATATCACAACTAGCACTACGCTTATTTAAACCTTTATAAATGTTTTTAAAAAACGCATACCAAATATGCTTGATGCTTGGACACATGCAGCCTGCATGTAATCAAAAGTTTCGAAAGTGTATCTGAGTATCTGGCAGTTGGCTGAGTGGATTTTTAGAAGTATCTGTTTATTCGTGTTGCAGCTTCTATGATCAAATCCACGCTTGCCTTCAGATCTTGCATGCTCAGGGTCTCGACCGGCGAGTGTATGTATCTGACCGGTATGCTTACAACTTCCGGATTCAAGAGATAGGCCTCGTGAAACGCTATCGGATCCTTAATATCCAGCGCCATGAAGACCGGTGAGCCGTCG
>Ga0209013_10004054_pt1 | contig 12909 bp, 13 predicted proteins | sample Cruoilmetagenom2_FD_187291 | JGI IMG/M metagenome (GOLD analysis project Ga0209013, IMG submission 187291) | Oil polluted marine microbial communities from Coal Oil Point, Santa Barbara, California, USA - Sample 2 (SPAdes) (version 2) | ecosystem: Environmental > Aquatic > Marine > Oil seeps ... | reverse complement strand
TACAAAAAGCTACCGAAGACTCACGATTACTTTTTGTAATATGTGAATTCATTGTTTCTATCTAAGCAATTTAATTATTGTCTTAACTATATAACATATTTAATCATTTGTCTACTGAAATGATTCATAGTTAGAAAAATAATTTCTATTCACGACATTCTTTTAGCAAATGCATATGATTATTAATGCTAAAATGCTATATTGGGAAAGTAACTAGTTTAAAATCTCAGAAGTGAATGAGGTGCAATATGGACTTATTTTGCAATATTAAAAAAGGGCATGTTTTCTATCAATATTTAGACGAGGAAACCTATATGAATAATTTAGTCTCCTTCATTTCTACAGGTATAGAAAACAAAGAACATATTCTTATTATCGAAAACTTACGAAACCATCCGAAGTTAATGGCAATCTTAAATACTCTTTTTTCCGAAAAGCAGCAATCCACAATACGAATAGTTAATAATTTTAATTACTATTTATTGAACGGTGATTTTAATACGCCTAACATCGTGAATCATTTTACCGAGGATATTTCTTTTATAAATAAATTCAATACCACAATTCGTACTTGGGCTCATGTTGAATGGGCATCCTCAGAGGGAGATGCGAAATTACTAAAGGATTTCGAATCTACTGCAGATGAATTAGTAGTGGCCGAAAATTTACTATCTGTTTGTGCTTACTCTTCTATGCGACTTACACCACAGTTAACTACTACTCTGGAAATGTTTCATCAGTATATTATGACCGATGATCAGTTTGTAGCCTCTCCTATTTATAAAAATAGACAATGAACAAATTATAAATATGGCGAACCTAATAATCTCATTGAGAGAATTTATAGTAAACTATAAAATGCAGACTTCCTGTTTATGAAGTCTGCATTTCTATTAGTCTTCCTCATTAATAATAATTTTACGTCCTTTTAACTTCAACAATAGCGGGACTAACAACCAAGCAGCTGCAGCAACGATAAATATTAATGATAATGGCTTTGTCACGAATATACTAAAGTCGCCATTTGAAATCGTTAACGCCCGGCGCATATTGTTTTCAATCATTGGTCCTAATACAAGAGCAAGTACTAAAGGTGCCACTGGGTAGTCATTTTTCGAGAGTAAATACCCTAACACTCCGCACCCAATTAATAAATAAAGGTCAAACGTTGTATACTGTACCGCATATACGCCGAAAAAAGAGATGGCAATTATCATTGGCAATAAGTACTTTTTCGGCGTTTGAATAATTTTTGCAAAGACCCGAACTAGTGGCATATTTAACACAAGTAGCATCAAATTTCCGATGAACATACTAGCTATAAGGCCCCATGCAACCTCAGGATGTTCATCAAATAATAATGGGCCTGGTTGAATGTTATACATTATAAGTGCACCCATCAATATTGCAGTCGTTCCTGAACCTGGTATTCCTAGTGTCAGTAGCGGAATCATGGCTCCACCAGAAGCGGCATTATTAGCAGATTCTGGACCTGCTACTCCCGCAATGTGGCCTTTCCCAAATTTCTCTGGGTTCTTACTTAACTTTTTCTCTGTTGTATATGAGAAAAATGATGCTAATGTTGCTCCTGCTCCCGGTAAAACCCCTATAAAGAAACCCAGTAACGAGCCACGTAAGATTGGAACTGTACTATCTTTCATATCCTGCTTCGTTGGTAATATTCGATTGATTTTTGCTATGCTTCCTGTTTCTTCGTCTTTTTCTAAAACTGTTTTTACAACTTCACCTAGAGCAAATAATCCAACTGCAATTGTTAAAAATTCCAAGCCAGAAAATAAAATAGGCTGGTCATATGTAAAACGAGCAATTCCAGAAACTGCATCTATTCCAATCGTGCCCAACATTAGTCCGAATACCGTCATCATTATTGCCTTTGTCATCGATTTTCCTGCTAGACCACTAACAGCAGCTAGGCCTAATAACATTAGGGAGAAATACTCTGCTGGTCCAAACTTTATCGCAACATTGGAAAGTGGCTCCGCAAGAAGTACCAATCCGATTAAGGAAATGATACCCGCTACAAATGATCCGATTGCTGAAATAGCAAGTGCGGCACCCGCTCTTCCTTGCTGTGCCATCTGATATCCATCTAAAGTTGTCACAACCGAGGATGATTCGCCTGGTGTATTCAGTAAAATAGAAGTAGTGGATCCACCATACATGGCTCCGTAATATACTCCTGCTAGTAAAATAATTGAACTAGCAGCGGCCGCCCCCGTAGGCATTCCAGAAGTTATCGTTGCTGTTACAGGTATCAAGAGAGCAACACCACTCATTGGACCGATCCCTGGTAAGACACCGACTGCAGTCCCAATAATTACTCCGATTAATGCGAACAGAATATTATGCCACTGAAATGCAACCCCGAATCCATCAGCTAAAAACTGTAATGTGTCCATTGCTAAACCCCTTCCCTAAAACAGTGGAAACCCTGGTAACGATCCTCCCAGAAGCCCCGAAAACATATAATAAACACCTACAGAAAAAACAGTAGAAATAATTATGGAATAGACTATTTTACCTCGTTCTAACGTTTGGAACGCAATTAGTAAGAAGAGAAATGTAGAAACGACATATCCTATTTTTTCTAAGAAGAATGCATATAAAATGGCGCTACCAAAAATAATAAAAAATTTCTTATACTGTAATTTTTCCTTCTCCGTATCTTCAGCCTTATATTTAAATGTCTCATATAGTAAGCGGATACTTAGTGCAGTCAAAATAATTCCTAGACCCATTGGAAAAATTTTCGGCCCAACAGTTGAACCATATGCACTGTCTGAAATTTTTTGGCTCTCTATAAAAAAAAGTATACCGAACAATAAAAATGCAATTCCTGCAACTCTATCAAATTTCTTATTCAAGGTTATTCCTCCTAATAGAAAAGGCGACCGTTATAGCCGCCTATAAACTATTATTTTTGCATTCCAAGCGCTGTTAATAACTCGACAATCACTTTATCCTGCTCTTCTAGATAAGTAGTAAATTCTTCTCCATTACGGTACTCGCTTGCCCAACCGTTTTTCTCAAGCTCTGCCTTCCATTCATCCGTTTCAACCATTTGACCAATTTTTTCATTCCAATATTCTTTAGCATCATCGGACATTTCCTTCGGTCCGAAAATACCACGCCATATTGTAAACTCTGCATCGATGCCTGATTCTTTAAAAGTTGGAACTTCAGAAAGCTCCCCTTCTAAACGATCAGCTGAACTAACTGCCAATACACGTACATCTCCTGATTTTACATATGTTGCAATCGTAGAAGCATCCGTTGCAATCACATCCGCATTATTGCCTAAAAGCGCAGCTATTGCCTCTCCACCGCCGTCATATGAAACGTATTTCACAGATTTTGGGTCTATTCCAGCTTCAAATGCTGGCAAAACCCCTACTAAGTGATCCATTGAACCTGGAGCTGATCCCCCAGCTAATGTAACTGCGGTTGGATCCTCTTCAATTGCATCAAGTACATCTTCTAATGATTGGAATGCTGAATCATTTTTAACTACAATTGCACCGTAGTCACGAGTTAACTGGGCAAGTGGTGTCGTATCCTTATAACCGTAAGCACTATTTCCTTCAGCCTTATTATTGTTTATCAAAATAGGTGGAGATTTCACCATTAACACATAGTCGTTCTTTACTTCTTTTGTAGCAAATTCCGCCATATATACTGCTCCACCGCCACCTGCTTTATTTTCCACGGTAATAGCTTGTTCTACTAACTTTGTATCATTCATAATTTTAGCAACTGATCGGGCCGTTAAATCCCATCCTCCACCAGCACCCGAAGGAGCAACAATTGTAATATTATTCTTTGGATAATCCGATCCATCCGAAGATGCACCGTCACTATCACTTGATGAACAAGCAGCTAACCCCATTGCCAAAGTTGCAACAAAAGCAACTGACGTGATTTTCTTCCACATTTTAATGTTATCCCCCTTATACCGAATATATTGATAGCGTTTTCATACGCCTGTATACAATTTATCAAAAAATTCCATATATTCAATGCTTTTGGTGATAAGTTAGATAATGATCTTAATGTGCATTTTGTTCATAAAGTTCATGATGGTTTGATAAAATATCTCCGTTCAGGTCTGCCAACAGTTCCATATATTAATTCAGCGTAAACAAGTTTTTCGGATGCCAGATACTCTAAATAGCGCCTCGCCGTGGAGCGACTTATCCCCACTGCTCCTCCAAGAGATTCCGCAGTGATCCCATCCTTTAACTTTTTTATATAATCTATTACCTTCTCTTTTGTTATTGGGTCTATTCCTTTGGGAGGTGGTACATCTGAGAATATCGGGGAAGACATCGGGTTATTCCATAGTGACTTTATCAAGTTTTCTTCGACACTTCCCTCTGCTGCCAGTATTTCTCTTTTGGCTTTATAACCAAAGAGACTTTCCTTAAATTTTTCAAAAGTTAACGGCTTTAAAATATAGTCTGCAACCCCACTTCGAAATGCTTTTTTTACAATTTCAGATTCTGCAGCTGCTGTTATAAAGATAATATCCGTTTCTGGACTATGTGATTGAATGGTTCCTAACAAATCTGTCCCAAGACCATCGGGCAAATAAACATCCAAAAGTATTAAATCTGGTTTGTAGGATAGAATCCAGTCCTTAGCTTCTTCTGCTGTGTTTGCCGTGCCGATCACTTGAAAACCTTCCAGTTTCTCGATAAACCTTCGATGTATATCTGAAATTCTTTTATCATCTTCTATGATCAATATTTCAATTTGTTTTGTCATACAAGTATCCCCCTTTTGGTATCGAAACGATAAACAATGCTCCACCCAAATCACCTGTTTCCAATGCAATAACTCCTCCTAAATCGTTTACATTTTCCTGAACCTTCATCAATCCATATCCTCGATCAACCTCGTTTTTAGTCGAAACTTTCTCCAATAACACTTTTTTGAACAAATTATCTGCTATACCCTTACCAGAGTCTTCCACTTCGATTAATATTTCTTCCTCTGTCTCGACTATTAATATGCGAACAACTCGCTGCTCTTCCGGGAAACTTTCAATTGCTTCAAACGCATTCGTTACTAAGTTTCCTATAATCGAAACCAACAAATTTTTTTGAAGATGTTTTGGTAACCGTTCTATATTGCTATCTTCATCCAAAATAAATCGTATCTTCAACTCTTTTGCACGATTGAAAAAACCAATTACAATCCCCCCGAGAAAAGGATCCTGCAAACGTCTTGTCATAAATTGTATAAGTGATTGGTGCTCCGCAGTTTCTATATGAATCATATCTAGTGCTTCATCGTATGACTGCAATTGGATAAGCCCAGAAATCGTATATAAAGAGTTGTTATATTCATGTGTTTGTGCACGCAGCGCCTCTGTATACTGTTTCACTTGAGATAATTCCTCAGCTAACCGATCTAAATCCGACTGCAGGCGAAAACTAGAAACTGCTCCGACAATTTTATCTCCTACTCGTATTGGAATACGATTGACTATAGCTTTTTTACCACGTATCTCCATCGGGCGATCTAACTGACCCTCACCCGATTCCATTACCTGCAACAGGCTTGTATTCGGAATAACTTCCCTAATGCTGCGGCCAATTAACTCTGTACCAGTAGGTAACGATAATATCTCATATGCCGCATTGTTTACCATTCTAATAATTCCATTAGCATCTACTGTAATAATTGCTTCCCGGACGGACTCTATTAAAGCATTTCGCTCGGTAAAAAGATTCGCTATCTCTGTTGGCTCCAAGTCAAACAATTCTTTTTTAATATTGCGTGCCAATATACTCGACCCCACAATACCTAGTAAAATTGCAATTAGTACGATATATACAATGTTATTTATGTACCTGGCAAAAATGGTTGCAATATTATCCTTTAAAAAACCGACTGAAATTATCCCAATGATTTGTCCACTTTCATCAATAACAGGAGCCTTTCCCCGTAAAGCTTTCCCTAAAGTACCAGTTGCTTCGGATACATATGACTTGCCATGAATAAGTGCTTGTTCGTTATCATCACCTACCATTTTTTGGCCTATTCTTACTTCTATAGGATGTGCATAGCGAATCCCGGCTTCATTTCCGATTACTACATATTCGGCACCTGTTTTCTCCTGGATGACGGATGCAATCGGCTGAAGTGCTTCTGATGGATTTTCTGTTTGAAATGCTGCCAAAATATCGGGACGCTCTGCAGTTGTTTTTGCAATACTAAGTGCTCGTTCTCCCACCTGCTGTTCCACTGCATGTGAAACGATAAAGTAGAAAGAAATTCCGATAATAATGGCAACGAGCGATACAAATACAGCTCCAAATAAAAAAATACGTGATTGTAACGACATTTTTTTCATATTTACCACTCGCTATCCCCATAAAATAGTTGAAATATAAATCACAATAGTTACCGTAATACAGCTCATAATAGTTGAAAACAATACAATTTGTGCTGCTAAGTTAGCTTCCACATCATACTCTAGCGCTAATGTAGAGCTATTACGGGATGTTGGAAATGCACTTGCGATAAATAATGACTGTGCTATTACTCCGTCAAACCCCATTAACAGGATTAATCCAAAAGCTAATGTAGGACCAATTATTAATCGGCCAATTGTACTAGTGACAATAACCTTGTTAAATATTGTTTTTAACTCTAACTGTGCCAGCTGAGCACCTAGTGTAATAAGTGCCATTGATATAAAAGCATTCGCCAAATAATCAATCGGAATTCTAAATGTAATAGGGATGCCTATATCCCAAAAATTCATCATTGCACCAATGATTAAGGCATGAACAATTGGTAGACATAGTAAGCTGCGGAGTATGTCCAACCCCGATTTAGTTGAGGAGATTAAATTATATAAACCATATGTATAGGTAATAATATTTTGGAATATAACGATGATTACTTGAATCGATGTACCAAGTGGATTTGCCACAAATAACATTTGACTAACCGGGATTCCGTAGTTTCCTGAGTTTATCAAAACAATACTATTATTAAAGATTGCTGCTTGGCTTCTATTAAGCTTTAATAACTTACTAAATAACCAACTAATTATCATAAGGCAAATACTAAAAACAAGTAAATAAATGATAATACTACCTAGGACTTTCGCATTTACTTGCGTCTCATAAATATTAATAAATACCGCTGCAGGCATTAAGCAGTATGTGATTAGATTAGATAATGCTTTTAAATTAAAACGGAACTTAAGTTGGAGGAATGCACCAATTGTAAGCATTATTAAAATCGGTCCAACAACTTGAAAAAACACCATACCTAAATAAACCACTCGCCTCACCCCATCTAAAGTACTTCGAAACATATTATCGCACTCTTTAAAATTTTCCGCCATATCCTTTTTTCTAATCCCCCGCAACTGACCACCCTTTTTTTGCAGGTTGCTTTTCTATTCATACATCTCACCTTAAAACTGCTGACCGTGAACATGTTATTGACATACACTTGGTGTACAAAGAAGTTACAGGAGGAATCGCCATGAATATTGTAGAAGTGCATAATTTGGAAAAGGCATACGGTTCGAATCAGGTTTTAAGAGGGATAAACTTTCAAGCACAGGCTGGAGAAATAATTGGAGTGATTGGAAAGAATGGGGCCGGGAAGTCAACCTTCTTGGAAATTTTAATGACTATCAAAAAATATGATGCAGGTCATGTAATATTATTTCAAAAAGATATTCAAAGGAATAGTTTAGACCTGATTCGAAAGCAGATCTCAGTCGTTCTACAGCCCACTCAATTTTACAAAACATTAAAAGTAGATGAGCTTTTGAAATTATTCAAGGCTTATTATCAATCCAATATAGAGATTCATCAGATTATATCGGACTTCCAGTTAGAGCCACATCGCAAAAAATATTTTGACAAGCTTTCAGGAGGATGGAAGCAAATTGTGAGTTTAGCGATTGCCTTTTTATCTAATCCAAAGTTACTCATTTTGGACGAACCAACTACTGGCTTAGATCCACATATGCGCAATATGCTCTGGACCTATGTAACTGATTACAACATTCGTACTGGCGGAACGGTCATCTTAACTACTCATAATATGGAGGAGATTGAAATGTACTGTGACAAAGTAATGCTTATCAATAATGGTATTAACGAAGTATTTGATACCACAACTGGAATCCTGGCTTCCGGCTTTCCATCTGTCCATGAGTTTTATCTTCAAAAAGTAACGATATAGGAGGAAATCATATGCTAATAACTCAATTGAAATATGACTTACTAATGTTTTCAAGAGAATTATTTTACTTAGTATTCACAATCGTAGTTCCACCAGTTACGTATTTATTCATGGGGCAGCTATTTGGGGACCAAACTTATGCCGGTAATTTAAATTACGCCGAAACCTATACACCATCATTTATTTTGGTTATTACGTTCACCGTAGTGTTTTTCGCATTCGGATTTGATCAAGTAATGCAGCGTACAACAGGAGTAGAGAAACGAATTAGCATATCTCCTGTTTCTAAAAATATGCTGCTCCTTTCTAGTATTATTCGTGCCATTATTATGACTAGCTTTGGATTTGTACTAATTTCAATAATCGGTTTTCTTATGTATGACTTACAACTTAGAATTTCAGGTGTTATATTGTCATATGGGTTTTTCATCTTGCTGAATGCAGTTATGCTTATCCTAGCTTCAGCTATTTACTCTTTCTTTCAACGTATGAACAGTGCATTGGTATTCTCTATAGTTATTTTTCAAGTAGTTATTTTCACAGGTGGCTTAGCAATGCCTATACAACTAATGCCTAACTTTATACAAGTAATCGCAGACTTCAACCCTCTATACCATATGAACAATCTCTTCATCGCTATATGGAATGGACAATTTGCATTGAACTCTCAGACGCTTCTTTCTGCCGGTTATTTAGCAATACTTGTATTGGTAGCGTTAATTTGCCTTCGTATTCAAAATAAACGCAAAATAGGATAGCCCCTCTACAGCAAACCGATTACACTTTAACTAAAGGAGTGTGAGCCAGTGTTGAAGGTTTTACTAGATATTGATCGTGATTATTCAGAAACAAAGGTAATTATAGAAACACCTGCATTAGATGATTCTGTGCAAGCTGTACTAGATTTTATAAAGGGAAGTGAAACAGAATTTTTAGTAGGAAAAGTGGATGAGATGCAACATATACTAAAACCTCTAGACATTCACTTTTTTCATACGGAAAATGACTCTGTTATAGCAGTCAACGCTAATGGCTCCTATAAACTAAAGGAAAAACTATATGAGTTGGAAGATATTCTCCCCTCCAATAACTTTATAAGACTTTCTAAATCAGTCATTGCCAATTTGCATGAATTAAGTAGATTTGAGGCATCATTTAACGGTACATTGTGCGTCTATTTTAAATCTGGTGTTAAGGAATATGTATCCCGCACTTATGTTAGTGCCATAAAAGAAGCTTTGAAAATGAACAGGAGGAAAAATGGATGAAAACCTTCCTATTTAGAAGTATGATTGGTATTTTCTTTGGAGCATTTATTGCTGTTTTATTGACCAATTCAGTTGTCTTATTCAGTGAGAAAGATACGCTAGATGGTGCACTATTCCTTAAAAATTCGCTAGGGTCTGTCTTTTGTGGGTGGTTTTTCACTGTAAGTCCTTTATATTTCGAGAATAAAAAGCTCCAATTATGGCAACAGACGATTCTCCATTTCGTGACGGTTATTGTCCTTTACTTTTTACTTGCCTTTGGAATTGGCTGGGTACCTTTTAACCTTTCTAGTTTTTTAATAGCAATGGGATCATTCCTCGCATTCTATTTGGTTTTCTGGATTTGCTTCTATATATATTTTAAAAAGCAGGTAAAGAAATTGAATGATGAGCTAGAACTGTTATAAAAGTGAAACTTTTCTTATATAGACATCGTAACTAAGGGGTGGAAGGAAGTGTATGTCCGTGGATTATTTCTTGGTATTTTTGGGAGCAGCCATCCCGTGGCTTGAATTGGGGCTTGTCATTCCGCTTGGTATTATCGGCGGGATGAATCCTCTTGCAGTTATTATCGTCGGTTTCGTCGGAAATATGGTGACGGTTCTTGCCCTAATTCTCGGCTACGATAAATTTAAACTGTGGCTTGCCAAACGAAATGAAGGGAAAGAGAAAAAAGTATCGAAGAGAAGTGAACGTGCAAAAGAACTATGGGATAAATACGGTTTACCCGGTATGCTCATGCTCGGCCCCATTTTAATAGGCACACATGTCGCTGCATTTATAGGTATGACACTCGGAGCATCTAAAGTTAAAACCGCGTTATGGTCGACAATTAGTATCGGTCTTTGGGCAATTATTTTTGGTGTTGTGACTTCTCTTGGCTTTGACTTCTTTATCAGTGAATAGTTAAAAAGGAAAAACGGCACAATTCAATAATTGTGCCGTTTTATGATTACTCATTAATAATTTCATGAAAGAAAATATATTGGTTTTTCCCTCTATTTTTTGCCTCGTACATCGCGGTATCTGCTTTAGAAATTTCGTCGTGTTGATGTTTGGTGCAAATAAATCTTGAGTTTAAATTCCCTTCCTGTTGTATATAATACAGCTGCTCAGAGAGATTGCTAATACGACTAATAATAAACCGATTGAGTAGAAAAATAGTAAGAAACACAAAAATAATTCCCGTTAAGACTAAACTGATTGCAATATTATTAACTGTACTCTTTTTTTCGATATAAAAACTTCTTTCCATGAAAAAGCTTATTTCTAAAAGGAACTGTTCTGGATAATCTTTTAACAAAATGGTTCCTTTCATTTGATGTTCACTTACTAACTCAACACTAATTGGTGCTGTGTTTCTTACTTCATGAAATTCCATTTTAAATGTTAACTTTTCTTCAATACTATGAATAGTCTGTTCAACAAGGTACTTACCGATAGTTAGGGTTCCTACTGAAGGTCCTTCCCTATCACTTGGGAAAATAGATTCAAATGATGCCAATAAAATCCATTCTTGGTTGTAACAAACAATCCCTTACTGATATTATCTGCCTTTTCCGTAGCTGGTAAAAATGCTTTATAGAAATCTTCATGCAAAGCAACAATTTCTTTCTTATCTAAGTCAAAGCCTATCTGTAATACCGGATTGTTTTTACTGTCTAAATAAATAATATAATTGACGTTCAAATTTTCTAATGTTGCTTGATCAAGATTCCGTTTGAGGTATTGTGGATTTTGGCCGATTATACAGTCCTTACTTTTTGTTTTAATTTCATGGTTTTCCTCCGCATTATCGTTCTATTAAGGAAGCTACATATACTCTTACAAACATACCTCAAATAACCCATTCTAAACACACTTTAACAGGACTTATATACCATTTATAAAACATTAGTATAAACCTATAGTATTAATAGGTATAAAGAATTTATAATGTTCGAGAGACAACTTTTGAGATACTTTACCTTTGTTTTATGGAATCTTTAATTGATAAGGTTACACTAATACATATTGTTTTTTAAAAAAAATTAGCTGTAGCTTAACAACTTCGACCTATGGAGTATCACTTTAACTATACATAGCTTACTTTTTTCCACGAGCACTTCCCCCTGCTCCGATATGACCAACTCGATCAGGGGCACCGCATTCGACTTGTCCGTTTCTGATGTAAAAAGACAATAGTTGTATTTTTCTTTAAAATACAAGAAATGATATTAATGAAAAATAATCTTGTAATTATTCAGTTTTTGTCGTTTAATAAGCTAGTTGTTAAAAATTTTGTAAAGGAATGTGATAAATGAACAAGTTTATAGGAGGATTAGCATTATCAATGGTAATTGCTATGTCATTGGGGGCTTGTGCGCCTAAAGAAGAGTCGACAGAAGTAAAAGAAAAGGTTACACCTGAAAAGGATTTAGTCGGTGTAAATGAAGATTATCTTTCAGCTGTTGACGTCGATTATGCTTTTGAGTTCACAAAGAGCTTAGAGGAATTTAAAACAAATGAAAAACTTGGTTATCGCACTGCGGGATCAGAGGCAGAGCTGAAAACTGGAGAAAAAATTGCGGAAGAAATGAAGAAAATTGGACTTACTGAAGTGACAAAAGATGAGTTCACTTTAGACACCTGGGAATTTGAAAAAGCTGATCTAACATTCGTAGATGAAAATGGCAAAGAACATTTGGCTGTTTTAGGAGCTTACCAAGTAAATTTTGATACGAATGGTGCAAAGGATCTTGATATTGTCTACGGTGGAAAAGGTACTGCTGATGATTTAGCAAATCTCGATGTTGAAGGTAAGCTAGTTTTAATTGACATAGATCAACGTGAAGAATGGTGGATTAACTATCCAGCCTACCAAGCGCATTTAAAAGGGGCTGCTGCAGTAATTGCAGTTCAGGAAGCAGGATATGGAGAAGCCGATGAGGATGCTCTTAATGCTCAAGATTTCTGTGGACCAGATGATGCTCCTGCATTTTCTATGTCTCAAACAGATGCAAATCAGCTGAAGAAAGCTTTAGAATCTAGTGACAATGGTACGATGACTGTAAAGTTCGATGCAAAATCTACTGTGAAAATGGATGGAAAGTCATTTAACTATTATGGAAAAATTATAGGTAAAGATCCTGAATCATATATTATTTTATCTGCTCACTACGATTCTTACTTTACAGGATTCCAAGATGACCATGCCGCTATCGGGTTAATGATGGGTGTTGCTAAAGGGTTAGTAGACAGTGGGTACCAACCAGAAAAAACGATTATTTTCAATGCACTTGCTGCAGAGGAATGGGGAGTTTCAAATTCTCGCTATGACTGGTCAACCGGAGCGTATAACCAAATATTCAATATTCACCCTGAATGGGTTGGAAAAGCTTTTGCTAATATGAACTTCGAGCTT
>Ga0209013_10004053_pt1 | contig 12911 bp, 15 predicted proteins | sample Cruoilmetagenom2_FD_187291 | JGI IMG/M metagenome (GOLD analysis project Ga0209013, IMG submission 187291) | Oil polluted marine microbial communities from Coal Oil Point, Santa Barbara, California, USA - Sample 2 (SPAdes) (version 2) | ecosystem: Environmental > Aquatic > Marine > Oil seeps ... | reverse complement strand
CAGACGATGTTCTTCAATTTAAAAAATTAATATACGAAATGCGTTTTGATGAAGTAAGCGCTCGTTATGCAGAATTCGGTTCATTCTTCACTGGTACTATTCTTGCAGACGAAAAACGTTCAACATTCTTTAATCTATAAAAAGAAAGGGCTGCAGCTATGCAGTCTTTTTTTAATTAAAAATCATAGATGAAAAATAATACTACTGATTTCCGTTACATGTGGTGGTTTTATATCCAATTATCTGATTTGATAAAGTGAACGTAGCGAAAATCTATTTGTGACGAGCTTGCGCAGAAGCAAGGAAACCTACTGAAGCCACAAAAGCGTTGCTCCAAAGCCGAAATCAGCAACATATCTACGTTTACCGTACTTTAAGGATCCGGCGTATTTCTGCCCGGTTTTTTAAGCTTTAGACATTCATTTTTCATCATTTTCTATCTCGTAGCATAGTGTATGGGTAGGAGGTGATGCATTGGCAGTTGTCAAATCCAACACGAAGCAATTGGAACTACTTGAACGTCTGATGCGCGCAGAAGTAGAATATGAAGGCGTGCTCAGCATACTTATGGAAGTAAATGTAGGAGTAAAAGAGTTCGTGCTGCCTGATTAGATTTTAACAAGTATTCGGATGCTGGAAGAAATGGTTTTTCAAAGTACCAGAAGATTTGAAAACGACCATGCAAGCAAGCAAGATAATCAGCTTGCCCAAAGAAGTAATTAGTGGTGAACGTTCTCATCCTACAACCCGTTCTTTATGGTTTTTTGACCAGGCGAATGCCCTACCCAGTGGTATAATCAATGTAATACGGGTCGCTTTAAACTCGCATTGCTTTTACTCTCCTTCTACTGTAGATTGTTTTTAACTTTAAATTTGAAAGGATGTATGAATGGTTCAATATTATTGGCACCCTGGAGGTTATCCCCAACAGCAAATGCAAATGCAAATGCAACAACCGATGACCCCACCTCAAATACCGGCAGCTACTAGGGGACAAGAAGAATCTTATATTGAAAATATATTACGAGCGAACAGAGGCAAGTTAGGTACATTCTATTTTACGTTCGAGAGCAACCGAGATAGGAATAATCTGGTAATTACTGGTTATGTAGAAGCAGCTGGTCGTGATCATGTTATTATTAGTGATCCAAATGGTAAACGATACTTAATGCTTATGATTTACTTAGACTATGTGACGTTTGATGAAGAAATTAATTATTATACTTGATGCGTTAGGCTTATTCGTTTTCGCGAATAAGCCTTTTTGGTGCTTGGTGAAACTCAGTTTACTTTGGGCGTAACTGGAGTTGCTTTGGGTGGAACTCGAACTCTTGGGTAGAACTCAAGCTCCCTTGGGTAGAACTCGAACTCCCTTAGGTGGAACTCGTTCTCTTGAGTGGAACCCAAGCTCTCTTGGGTGGAACTCGAACTCTCTTGAGTGGAACCCAAGCTCTCTTGAGTGGAACTCGAACTCTCTTGGGTGGAACTCGTTCTCTTGAGTGGAACCCAAGCTCTCTTGGGTGGAACTCAAACTCTCTTGAGTGGAACCCAAAATGCCTTAGGCGATAATCAAACCAACTCCAACAAAAAAGCCGAATCCGTATAGATTCGACTTTCTGTTTAGTTTGCGTATTTTACCGCTGCAACTATGAGCATAATCCAACCTGCTAAAAATGCTACTCCCCCGATTGGTGTTACCGCTCCTAATATACTAATACCTGTTAAGCTTAATACATATAGGCTTCCTGAGAATATAACGATTCCTGCAAGTATTAAATACCCTGCAGTATTCAAAGTAGAGATTGGACCGAGTACTTTACTGCTCATCAAAATGCCAATAGCAATTAAAGCTAGAGCATGGAACATTTGGTATTGGACCGCTGTCCCCCATGTCGCTAAGTATTTGTCAGCAACTTTTCCTTCTAAAAGATGTGCTCCAAAAGCTCCAAGTGCAACGGATAATAACCCATTAATCGCACCTGCTATAATAAAAAACTTCACAAAACTCTCCTTCTTTCTGTTAAAAATCGAATAGGAAATCCCCATTTGCATCTTCTTCTTTTAAAGCGACTGGTTGTGTAGATAAAATTGTAGAAGCTGTTTGTTCCCTTTTAGTAATTGGTGCTTGTAACGGCATTTGCACTTCTATGCCGGCATCACACAATGCTTTAATCGCAACTAGTGATTCTCTGAAAGTTTGCTCATTTTCACTAACTTTTGCAGATTTTAGATGTTTATCTATTTGTATTAATAATTGTTCATTAGAAATCATCGTCTTTGTCCCTCCACTTGCTTTGGTTCAAATTTCAAGCATTCCATTCCTGAGGAACGCAGCACTACAACGGAGGGAAGTTCCTTAGTTTTAAAACCGTATGCTTTACAACCACGAGGATTTTGCGCATCCCATGTCGTAAAAAAATGTCGACATTTGAAACAATTTACCGCCAATGTCCTCCCCTACTTTCCATTGCCTATCGTAGCATAATTATAGGCAAAAATCGATTGGTTGTTCACCCCAAGCAGCTAACCTCGAATTGATTTTAGAATATGGCTTACTCCCTAAAAATCCTCGATGTGCACTTAATGGACTTGGATGAGGGGCTTGAAGAATCAGATGCTTTTCTGTGTCAATTAGTTTTATTTTAGATTGTGCCGGCTTTCCCCATAAAACAAAAATAATTGGATTCTGTCGATCCGAAAGTTTTTCGATTACAGCGTCAGTAAACGTTTCCCATCCCATTCCTTTATGGGAGTTAGCAGCTCCTGCTCGCACAGTTAGCACTGTATTTAACAGTAGAACCCCTTGCTTCGCCCACTTTTCTAAATGGCCATTAGTTGGTAGTGGACAGCCTAAATCATCCTCTAGTTCCCTAAGCATATTCCTTAAGCTTGGAGGTATACGAACACCTGGCTTCACAGAGAAGCTCATTCCATGGGCTTGACCTTCCCCGTGATACGGATCTTGTCCTAAGATTACAACCTTGACTTTATCATAGGCTGTCACCTGAAACGCACTGCCAATTTCGTTACGGGCCGGAAAAATTGTTTGAGTAGCATATTCCTTATCTAAAAATAATTGTAGTTCTTTAAAATAAGGTTTCTCCTGTTCTTCTCTTAACACATCTTTCCAACTAGGCATGGCCAATCACTCCTTGAATTCCACTTCTACATCATAATCCACTAATTGAAACATTTCTTTTACAGACTTAGCGGCATTTTCTTCTGCCAGCTGTAAAATACCTTGTCCCGTTGTTTCTTCAATCATCATCTCTTTTGCAGTCTCTGCAATTTCATACCCCTCTTTAATATCTGCTTTTTCACGGAATAATCCTTCATATGAAAATACTTCGACCTGATCAAAAAAGATCTCAGGTCCACCTAAAAAATCTGGTTTTGGTAATATTAGCTTGGCCGTCTTATTTTCTTCATCTACATCTATATCTGATTCGGTTACTTGCGAAAAATCTACGCCAGCCTTTACCGATCCTGGTACAACCACAAGGAGTTGCCTTTTAGTACCAGGCAAATCAATGCCAATCTCTTTCCCAAATACTGCATTATTTTCTCTATCAATAATTACTTTCGTAAATGCCTGTGCTGTAGATAACTCATTTAAGGCTTGTACTTGCTCCACAAATGCCCCTTTGCTTTCGGTGAACGTACTTCCTTTAAGAGCCCAAAATGCGGCGAATGGTAGGGCAGCTAGCAATAGGAGAATGAGAAGTCCAATGAGTAAAAAGGACTTTGAACCTAATTTAAATAAAACACGGGGTATATTCCATTCATTAAAACCTTTACGGGAAGGACTTTCTACAATCGTTGCTGCCGACTCATCTTGAGCCTTTAATTCTTCCAAAAGCTTTTCCATTTCCCGAATCTTGTCTTCTTTTCGCATATCATCCCTCTTTTCCTCTAAATCTATTACGTATACATTAGCTAAAAGTTTCGCTATTAACAACTAATCTACCATGGTACGATAAAAAAAAGGAGATTTTTCAAATGGCAGATTTTCACTACCGGGAAAAGTTAAAAAAGATTGAAAGAGCAGCTAGTACAAATAATGTACCTGAAGGTGCTAAAAACATTGGTTTAGGATGCTTTATTTTTGTATTCTCTCTACTTATTGCATTCCTTATTTTTTTATCTGTTTCATTGTGGATAAACGAAATCCTTGTCGGCTCACTTATAACAGGTATTATAGTTATCGTTTGTATATTTATTTTATTTAAGTTCTGGACAGCACCCAAGATTCCTTAATGTAAATATCCGAAAAAGTCTGATACAATAAAGTAATTATACGCAGCATAGAAAAAGGAGAAAAGTCCAATGTCTATCAAAAAAACACTTACAATTGCTGGTTCCGATACTTCGGGTGGAGCTGGTATTCAAGCAGATTTAAAAACTTTCCAGGAACATGGTACATATGGTATGAATGTTCTAACAGTTGTCGCTACGATGGATCCTGATAATGGTTGGAGTCACGGTGTATTTTCATTGCCAGTCGAAGAGATTAAGCGCCAAGCAAAAACGGCATTATCCACAAATGTAGATGCTATTAAAACTGGTATGTTAAGTACGGAAGAAATTATCGAGACCGCTGGGAATATTATAGAAGAAGCAGGAGTTCAGAGTGTAGTTATTGATCCTGTTATGGTATGTAAAGGCGAAGATGAAGTACTTAATCCCGGGACAGTGAATGCAATGATTGAGTTTTTACTTCCACGTGCATTAGTAGTCACTCCCAACCTGTTTGAAGCTGGTCAACTTTCGGGCCTTGGTATATTAAAAACAATCGAGGATATGAAAGCTGCTGCTGAAAAAATTCATGCACTTGGGGCAAAAAATGTAGTTATCAAAGGTGGCAAACAGCTAAAACACGAAAAAGCTGTCGACCTATTTTATGATGGAGAAACGCATACTCTTTTAGAAACAGAAAAAACAGAAACTACGTATAATCATGGTGCCGGCTGTACGTTTGCTGCATCAATTACTGCAAACCTAGCTAATGGCATGTCTGTAGCTGATTCTGTTTTTGAGGCAAAGGAATTCGTTTCCGCTGCCATTGCACATGGTTGGAAATTAAATCAATACGTTGGACCAGTGCTCCATGGAGCTAAAGGTAAATTTGGTGCTCCAGAAGTTACTACTACAATCGTTTAATAAGTGTTTAAAAACTCGTAGGCTCATCGATGACTTACGAGTTTTTTTGTGCCTAATTCAATCACTCGCTTCATTAAGTTTTTTTCTTTATACTAATAACAGACAATATGTTAGGAGGCATTATAAATGGAACTTGTACAAGTAGAGCGCTTGCAGGAGCTTTTGAATAACTTTGCAAACGAAGATATATATATACATTTAGAAACAACAAACGGTGCATATGCAGCACATTTTAATGAAAATGTGTTTAATGCAGGTGCCTTTATTCGTAACGTTATGATTCGTTATGAACTAGGTAAAATAGCTGGAGAAGCTCCACATCGTATTGGATTAAAGCTTCCACATGGTTGGGTTTATGCGCAAGGGATTACTCATTTTGAGTTAGACGAGCATGGAAGATTACTTATGGCAGGACATGACCAAACAGGAAAGTTAGCCGTTGCATTACAAATTAGTAAAACACCATTTACATATTAAGGAGGACAAATAAATGACATTACCAATGGAACGACATGTATTAGTTGTGTTCCCTCATCCAGATGATGAAGCATTTGGGGTATCAGGTACCATCGCTACTTATATTAATCAAGGAATTCCGGTTACTTACGCTTGCTTAACGCTAGGTGAAATGGGAAGAAACTTAGGAAATCCTCCTTTTGCCACTCGTGAGACATTGCCACAAGTTCGAAAAGAAGAACTACTTGCATCTGCTAAAGCAATAGGATTGACTGATCTTCGTATGATGGGGTTGCGTGATAAAACAGTAGAGTTTGAAGACGATGAAAAAATGGTCGAGATGATGCAAAGTCTAATCTCTGATACCAACCCTTCTCTTGTGATTACGTTTTACCCCAACTATGCTGTACATCCTGATCATGATGCGACCGGACGTGCAATGATCCGTGCAATTAGACGTATGCCTGAGGAACAGCGGCCAAAAATTTATGCATTAGCATTCTCCAACGATTCTAAGGAAATTTTAGGAGAACCAGATATCGTGCATAATATAAAAGAAGCAGCACAACAAAAAATGGGATCAATGCGTGCGCATATTTCACAAACTGCATGGATGTTAGAGGAAATGGATAAACGCCTTGCAGATGGTGAAGCTGAAGCAGAAAACTGGCTAAATTTTGAACGTTTTTACACTTATGATTTTTCCAAAGATTTCGAATAAAAAAACATTTTTAAAGTTATAGACTTCTTCATGCAATTGAATTATCATGTATAAACAACGTCAATCGATGTATAAATATTCACATATAGAAAGTTGGTCTTTTGCATGAAAAAGTTTTCCTTATCCACATGGCTATTATTCCTGCTGCCATCTTTAGCAGGTGTAATTCTTTTTATGATTCCCATTCCTATTGATGGTGGATTTCAAATACCAATTGCATGGTTAGCGAGTCTTCTTTCAGCCTTGCTTGAACCTGTTGTACAATGGCTTGCTTTGGTAACACTGTTAATCGCCGCAGTTGGTTCGACTATTTTTCTGTTCAAACCGAAAGAGAATACATTTATCAATAACTTGTTCAAAGTAACTCCTTTTTGGACAGTAACACGTATTGTTGGTGCACTCTTCTCTATTCTAATCATTTGGCAGATTGGTCCTGAAGCAATTTGGAGTGAATCTACAGGTGGAATGTTATTAAGTCCGACTGGATTAGTGTCCTTCCTATTTACGATTTTCTTGTTCGCAGGATTGTTATTGCCACTTCTTCTAAATTTTGGACTATTGGAGTTCTTTGGTACGATGATGGTGAAAATCATGCGTCCGTTATTCAAATTACCAGGGCGCTCTGCAGTAGATGCTCTTACTTCATGGGTCGGAGATGGAACTATCGGTGTTTTACTTACGAGCAGACAATATGAAGAAGGATATTACACAAAGAAAGAAGCTGCAATTATTGGTTCTACTTTCTCTGTTGTTTCGATAACTTTTTGTATAGTTGTATTAGAGAAACTTGATTTAGGTAATTACTTTATTCCTTATTATTTAACTGTTCTACTTTGCGGTGTTGTTCTTGCGTTAATAATGCCAAGAATTTACCCGCTTGTCGGAAAAGAAGATACACATATTGATGGGCGTCCACTTGATCTAGATACAGAAAAATTTCCTGAAAATTATAATGTGGTTACGCACGGTTTAGAAAAAGCATTAAACACAGCTAGTAAAAACCGCTCAATTGGAAAGTTCTTTACTGATGGAATAAAAAATGTGGTTGATATGTATATTGGGGTTGCACCTGTAGTCCTAGCATTCGGTACGATTGCATTAGTGCTTGCAGAATATACTTCGGTGTTTGCTATTTTAGGTAAGCCGTTTGAGCCTCTACTAATGTTATTTGGTATTCCAGAAGCAGCCGCCGCAGCACAAACAATGGTAGTAGGTTTTGCTGATATGTTCCTTCCTTCTATTTTAGGAGCATCTATTGAGTCAGAAATGACTCGTTTCTTTATCGCTACAATGTCTGTAACGCAGTTGATCTATATGTCTGAGGTTGGTGGATTGTTATTAGGTTCGAAAATCCCGCTTAATATAAAAGATTTAATCATTATTTTCTTATTACGTACCCTTATTTCATTCCCAATTATTGCAGTTGTTGCACATATATTGTTTTAAATAAGAAAAACCAGGCAACATAAACGCCTGGTCCTTGTAGGTCAAAACTTGTTCTTAAGCCGTTTTCAAAGGCTTTAGATAGACGTTTTGCTATATGATTACCATTTTATTTTTAGAGAAGCTGTTCGTGACTGACGTCACGAACAGCTTCTTTTTTCACGGTAATCTTACGGCTTTTACTGTCCGTCTTAGAAACAAGTAAATGCTTTTTTGGATAACTAGAGAAGAGATGAGATACTTGCCTATTCACAGAGGACGCTCACGTAGATATAATTTCGGTCGCTCATTCGCTTCTTTATTTAGTGAACCTTACTATTTTTCTTTAATTCCTCTAGATAAGAGAAAATCTACTTTCTCCCCCTATATTAACTTTGACTACTCTTATCATCTAATCGAGAGGCTATGCAATATCTCAATGCCAAAGATTTTAACATTACTAAAGTATAGAAAAACAGCGGACCTTATAGAAGGCTCGCTGTTTTTTTTGCTGCTAGTTTAGTTAACATATCCTTTGTCATTGCATCTAGATCGTATTTATAAGAAAAGCCCCATTCGTTCGTAGCAGCTGTGGCATCAATCGAATCTGGCCAGCTATTTGCTATTGCTTGACGAACTGGATCCACTTCAAAGTCTAAAGTGAAAGTGGGTATTTCCTTTCGTATAGAGGCTGCAATTTGCTCTGGTTCAAAGCTCATTGCACTGACATTAAACGCATTACGGTGTATTAGCTTAGTTCCATCTGCTTCCATTAAGTCCACAATCGCCTGTAATGCATCAGGCATATACATCATATCCATATATGTTCCTGCTGCAATATACGATGTATATGCACCCTCTTTAATCGCTTTATAATATATATCCACAGCGTAATCTGTCGTTCCGCCTCCAGGCAAGGTTTCATTGGAAATCAGCCCTGGAAAACGTAATCCACGTGTATCTAATCCAAATTTATTAAAGTAGTAATCACAAAGAAGTTCACCAGATACTTTGTTTACACCATACATTGTGGTTGGACGCTGTAGTGTATCCTGAGGAGTATTCTTTTTAGGTGTAGAAGGACCGAACGCTCCGATAGAACTTGGAGTAAAGAACTGCAAATCCAATTCTCTTGAAGCTTCTAATGCATTCACTAACCCACCCATATTCAAGTTCCAGGCAAGTAAAGGTTTTGCTTCCGCAGTTGCTGATAAAAGAGCTGCCATATGGATCATCGTATCTGCTTTAAAATCCTTCGCAAGCTGATACATTTTTTCTCCATCTGTTACGTCCAGTATTTCAAACGGTCCATTTTCCGATACAGGTGAAGCTATATTTCTAATATCCGTTGCTAATATATTGTCTGAACCGTATTCTTTACGTAATTTGGTTATTAACTCTGAACCAATTTGCCCTAAAGCTCCGGTAATCATAATCTTTTTCATATAATTCTTCCTTTCAAAAACATTTGTATTTTTGAGGAGTACAAAATTGCCTTTCAAACCATTGATATTACTAGTCTTTTATGAAATTTATTATACAATGTTCACTCAATAAACACAACATCTTAAAATACCTCACCAGATTTCTTCCAATTCTCGTATGTATAAGTTTTAACAGTTAAAGTTCCCAGTTCCTCTCCACAAATTCTCTTTCCACATAAAAAAGCTACCAAGTATTTAACTTGATAGCTTTTTTAATACTATTTAATTACACCAAGCTCTTTACCAACTTTTTCATAAACAGTGATGGCTTTGTCTAGCATTTCTTTTGTATGAGCTGCGGTCGGCATATTACGTACGCGTCCAGTCCCTTTTGGTACGGTCGGGAAGACGATGGATTTTGCATAGACGCCTTCTTCGAATAATCGTTTGGAAAACGTTTGAGTTAATTTTTCGTCTCCAATAATACAAGGCGTTATCGGAGTTTCGGATGCACCAATGTTGAATCCAAGTTTCGATAAACCAGCTTTTAAGTAGTCGCCGTTTTCCCAAAGTTTGTCGTGCAATTCAGTAGAATCGATAATCATTTGAACTGCTGCCGTTATTGCTGCTACATCACCTGGTGGTAGTGCTGTGGAGAATAAAAATGGACGTGAACGAACTTTTAACCAGTCGATTAAATCCTTTTTGCCAGCTACATATCCACCTACAACTCCAATTGCTTTAGAAAGGGTACCCATTTGGAAGTCGATTTCTTTCTCTAAACCGAAATGCTTCACAGTTCCCTTCCCTTTCCCAGTTACGCCTGAACCATGTGCATCGTCTACATAAGTGATTAGATCGAATTCTTTTGCAATCTCCACGATTTCTGGAAGCTTCGCAATATCTCCATCCATGGAGAATACTCCATCTGTAATAACCATTATTTTATTGTATTGTCCGGATTCCTTTGCTACCTTCGCTTTTGCGCGTAAATCATCCATATCAGAGTGGTTGAACGCTATTATTTTCGCTCGTGACAGTCGGCATCCGTCAATAATTGACGCATGGTTTAATTGATCCGATAGTATTGCATCATTTTTATCCATTACCGCAGAGATTGCTGCCATATTACAGTTAAAGCCTGATTGGTAAGAAATAGCCGCTTCTGTACCTTTGAATTCTGCTAGCTTTTGTTCTAATTTTACGTGAAGGTCAAGCGTTCCGTTAATCGTACGAACGGCTCCTGCTCCAACTCCATACTTGTCCACTGCTTCTTTAGCAATTTGTTTTAGCGCTGGGTTTGTCGCAAGCCCTAAATAGTTATTAGATGATAAGTTAATGAGCTCAGAGCCCCTTACACTAATTTTCGCTCCATTTGGCCCATCAACAGGGTCAATTTCGTTATATAAACCTTGGCTTTTTAATTCCTCTAAGTTTTCGGATAAAAATTTATTTAATACGTGAGACATGTTCCTCATCCTTTCAAGGGTAATATTCTACTCTATCTTACCACGCTAAAAGGATGGAGGAAAATAAAGCAACAAGGTAAAGCCCCATAGACATTTGCCAGTGGGACTTAATTTTAGTTTGAACTAACTACTCATCTTATCGTTTCAAGCATTTTCTCCTGTAATTCACTCCATTTTTCCTCTTCAATAGCTGAATCATAAAGCATCTTAATCATTTTGGATTCACCAGCATATGTGCATAGATAGTCTTGAGCAAGCTCCATCTCATTTGCATAAAGATTTCTAACCTCTACTATTTTTTCCTCATTTATTATGGTTTGATCGATATGTGGGAAGAAATCGATTATTTCATCTCCATTGCGCTCAGGCTCATAAACATGAGGACTCGTCGCATCAACCACACATAATTGAAGTTCTGGAATTACTACCCCGTCTACACTATTAGCATCTAGGCCACACCAAATATACCGAACATCCAAACCATGTAATTTTGCTTCTTCTCCAAACTTCTTCATAAAAGAAGATTTCCCACTACCCGGCAGTCCCTTTATATACAATCTAGTTTTCAAGTTTTTTGAAATAGACTCCAGTGTATCCTTTGCTCCAAGTGGAGTAAGGGATCCCATCAAACGGTGCGTTACTTTCGGATTTTTTTGTAGTTGAATATTACCGATATTCTTCTTTGTGCGCTCTTCCAACAAGGCGTTTATCCCATTCCAGTTGATGGCAACCTGTATAAGCTGTTCCCATTCATCATGTATTTTCTTTGCTCTGGATAATGCTTGAAGTCCTTTTGTTAGCCATACATCATTACTAATCTGTTTTTCTTTTACGATCGGACCAATATCACGGAGTTTTCTGTCGCTATACGCTTCATAATAGGGTACCCATTCATGCCCTGCCCCATAATATATAGGATCGATTGTATCGGCTTGTAAGTAGAGTGTTTTTGTTTCATTAATATATAAGCCCTCTAACAAATCTTCATGCATAGGATCATAAAACCACTCCATGTTTTTACCTCGACGTACTGCATTATAGCCTATTTCCTTGAATATCTCTGTCAATCGATAGGTTGTCGGCCCTTTAAAGAAATATACTTTGTTCGCTTCTTGAATAATTTCATTGTAAAAGCTTTTTACACCTTGTCCTGTATATGACCTTCCCATATAATGAGTAATTATCCCGTTCATAGCCTCATCCTCCCTATCATTCCTTCAAGAAATACTATATGCACTATCCTAGTAAAATATGAAAAAGAGTGCGGAAAATCATGATTGATTTTCCACACTCTTCTTAACATACGGCAATGTATAACCGGAAATCTTATATAATAGTTTTTGAGACAATGGCAATGAATAGTGAACTATCTGCCCCAACAACAAGGCGATAACAATAGTACCGACTCCAACCGGTCCACCAAGTGCCCAGCCCGCAAGCGCTACAATTATTTCAATACCAGTTCGTACCTTTTTAATACTCCAACCTGTTTTTGCCATAAGCAACAGCATGAGTGAATCACGTGGACCTGCTCCAACATTCGGAGAAACATAAATCCCAACGCCCACTGCCGTTACCACAACTCCAATAATAAATATAATTAGTTGACCTATGTAACTTGTAATATCAGGTAAAACCCAGTTAAACACATCAATAAAAGACCCTATAAAAAGAATATTTAACCATGTTCCAAGCTGTGGAAATTTCCTCGTTCCAATCATTGTTACCAACACAATGATAATACCCGTTAAAATTGCCCAAGTACCGATAGTGAAACCAAAATGATTATATAAACCAACATGAAATACATCCCATGGTCCTATTCCAAATTGCTGTCCTTTAATAGTCATCGAAATTCCCAATGCCATCGTTGTGACTCCCGTAACAAAAAATATCCAACGCCAAACTAATTGCTTCATTTGAATCCTACTTCCTGTTTCTGAAAACCACCTAGAAGTCTCCAGTATATAGTAGGTCAATTATAACGGTGTTTTCGAAAAATGATTACATTTTAATAATTGCAGCTATTTGCCCATTCGTTAGCTGAAGCAAATCATGCAGACTTAGCTTTATTTGAAGACCAATTCTCCCACCACTTACTAGGACATAATCTAGACTCTCTGCACTTGCATCTATCCAAGTTGGAAATAATTTCTTCATCCCAATTGGGGAGCACCCCCCTCGAATATAACCAGTAGTCAGTTGTAATTCCTTCAACGGTAAAAGCTCCACTTTTTTCTCCCCTACTGCTTTAGCTAC
>Ga0209013_10004052_pt1 | contig 12911 bp, 8 predicted proteins | sample Cruoilmetagenom2_FD_187291 | JGI IMG/M metagenome (GOLD analysis project Ga0209013, IMG submission 187291) | Oil polluted marine microbial communities from Coal Oil Point, Santa Barbara, California, USA - Sample 2 (SPAdes) (version 2) | ecosystem: Environmental > Aquatic > Marine > Oil seeps ... | reverse complement strand
TATGAAAACACAACCTGTCCGAAATGCAGAAAGATAGTTATCGAGCGTTATGGCTACACGATCAAGGCATATCATCTAACTGCGGCGGGAAAGTGTCCGGATTGTGATAGTGAAATCCCAGGTATTTGGACAGATGAACCACAAAAGATGGAACTCGGCGGGTTTGGTATGCCACGCTTGGTGTAATGACCTCTAGCGGGTCACTTGGACTCGCACTACGGAACGATCTACGGCACCAAAACGGTATTTGTACTGCTCATCTCCGCGCAAAAAATCGAAGGTTTTGCGCTCGTTTTCATTGCTCCAGCGTAATAAATACGCTAGAAGCACCCAACCGGGAGAGAGAGAAGCGTATTCAAAATCCAAACCTGAATTGTAGACCCAGATTTGGTTTCCGAAATCGAAGTTTAAATAACCGGCCGCCTTGTTTCCATCAATTTCTAAGAAAGCGAGTTGCAACCAATTTTCGCGAAACGCTGCTCTTACAGCTGCACTCATCTGTGTACGCATCACGCCTGTGAGAAAGGCTTGTTTTTCTTGATCCTGCGCCATCAGCTGCAAAAAGTCCTCAATTTCTTCATCTAAGCTGTTCTCGTCATCTACGATATACCATCGAATTGATCTCTCATCAGACTCTGCCCGGCGTATCTTGCGGCGAATTTCATGGCGCTGTTTCTTGTTGATACCAGCCAAATATTCGTCCCACTCACCTGGAAGTGGAATAAACGGACAGTGGTGCAGGTTTTCTTGAGCATACTCCCAACCCGCTTTTTCAGCTGAAGTTTGCATAGATTGCAGGGTTGGTGAGCTTTCTAGGATATTGTAGAAATCCAGCAAATCCCAATCTGGCACATCCGATTGAATTAAACGGTTATACAAAGCCTCCACAAAATTATCCAGATTATCAGGCCGCGCAATTAGATCGAGGTAATCCGATATCTCAACACTTCCTAATAACATTATCGCCGCTTTGGCATCCCGGTTCTGCGTGTGGAAAAGCGGAGCAATGCCTGCAAGGCTGTCATCTTCATGGCGGGCAGTGACGATAAGCAGCTCTCCGTGTGACCATTCACCACCACCCAATGTTTGCCACCACGTGTATAGATATTCATGCCGTAAGAACGGCACATGACTTGCACTTATTTCCAGGAGTTCGTTCCATTCTTTGGATAAACCCGCAAATTCTTCTTTCGTGCGGACGATATCAAGTCTCATGGGTATGCCTTCTCCAGATCAGAATCTATAGCCTTTCATACGTGGATAAACCATCATTTCATACCCCAAGAGGATTTTACCAGTATAATGGCGAGGGTAGTGCTATCCATCTTACCATTCGTGGCTGGTTCAATAATAAAGGAAGAATGTACCAATAATTGATCAGCGGGAAATCAAAATGGACCTTCAACTACTCCCAATCTCTAGAATTGGTGGCCAAGATCAGACATCTATCCCAGAGCTTTACGCCCCTGAGATGCCGAGACGCCCTGCACGAGGCCGTCATGCTGACCGTCTGATACTGTATCTGGAGATAGCAGGCTCTATATCAATAAGTGGTGAACACACTCAGCGCTTGCTCATTAACCTGGCGAAGGTTTATTACAAGACTCCTGGCTCGGTGACATCGGCCATGCGCAAGGCCGCTGAAGCCTTAAATGATAAGCTGCTCCAGTTAAACATGAAGAGTCCCGATGGCGGGGTTCAAGGTGCAGGTATCCTCACTATACTCACTTTGAGGAATGAGACACTCTTCATAGCACAAAGTGGGCCTACGCACGGATACTTAATAAGCGCAAAAGAAACCCGCCATGTCCACGATATCGGTTCAGCGGGGCGCGGATTGGGTGTCGGTCAGACGACTCCGATCTATTATTCACAAGCCCAACTTAATGTCAAAGATACGGTATTAATCAGCTACTCCCCACCAAGCGGTTGGAGCACAGCCACTCTAGCAGGTTTATACAGCAAGGACCCACATACTGTACACCAGCATTTACTCAACCAAACCAATATCGATTTCTCTGCTCTGCTGATCAATGCAAGTCCGGGACCGGGAAATATCCAACTGCTGAAACCCCAAGCGAAATCGAGAGCACCAATCGCTGTACCCCCTGCACAAGTAGCCGGGCAACCTGTTTCAACTTCTCAAACTGAGCAAATTGGTGTAGAAGGCACCATTCCAGCAACGCACCAACCGCAAACTGCCCTTACTGGTGCAACCGCCATACAGGAACCTGCCGAAATTATTGAAGAGGTCGCTGAACCGATTCAAGCAGCCGCTGAAGAACAAGAGAGTGAAACCCGCACAGAAACAGCGGCGAGTGTTTCCACTGAGGGAGAACCAATCGCAGATAAAAAGGTGAGCAAGCCGAAATCATTACTTGCTCCCATCTTCGCTGCCTTAGTGAAAATAGGGCACAGCCTGGGAGACTTCTTTCACAATCTGACCGGCAGCCTACGTGCTTTTCTCGCGCGGCTGCTGCCAGATGAAAGCATTTATACCTTGCCATCATCTGTGATGTTGTTCTTCGCTGTCTCGATTCCGCTCATAGTGGTCGCGATTGCCACCGTCGTTTATTTCCAGCGCGGTCGAACCGGACAGTTCCAGGCGTTATATGCCCAAGCTGTCCAAGCTTCCGGATATGCTCAGACTCAAGGCGACCCACAAGAAAGGCTTGAGGCATGGCAAACGGTTTTGTCATACCTCGATCAGGCAGAGACCTACCAGGTAACGCAGGAAACCCTAGACTTGAGAGATCAAGCACTTTATGTGCTCGACAGTCTTGAGCTTATTACCCGTCTTGATTACCAACCGGCAATCAGCAATGGATTGCCTGGCTCTCAGAACATAACCCGCATGATCGCCACCGAAAATGATCTGTTTTTGCTAAACGAAACTAAAGGCAATGTACAACGAGCGATTCGGACGGGGAAGGGTTATGAGCTGGACACCACCTTCCAGTGTGATCCAAATTATCCAACCGGACGCACCGCCCCCTTCATCGATATCACAGTTAGTTTAAACAGCGGTGATCGGCATGCTACCCTGCTGGCTCTGGATTCAAACGGGGATCTAGTCGCCTGCGTAGCAGGGGAAGCACCTCGTTTAATTCCACTGGCGGCACCCCCAACCTCAGGGGGAAAACCAACCGCTATTCATAGTGAGCGCGGCAATCTCTATGTGCTCGATCCAGAAAGCAATGCGGTGTGGACCTATTGGAATGGCAATTACGGCGATCCTCCGCAGCTGTTCTTCGACAACGAGATACCACCACTAAAGGATGTGGTGGATATGGCTGTAAATAATGACGAATTATACCTACTTCAAGGAGATGGACGCATTACCCTCTGCACCTTCAGCCAAACTGGGACTTCCCCGACTCGATGTCAAGACCCTGCCCCTTATATTGACACCCGCCCCGGGCGTGAAAATCAAGTCATGCTGCCTGGAACACCCTTTACGCAAATCACAATATCGCAACCCCCTGACCCTTCACTTTTCCTTCTGCAACCTGACAACCAAGCGACGTATAATTACACGCTGAGATTATTGAACTTTCTAGGTCAATACCGTCCACAGCTAGATGCGCAATTGGTAAGCATTCAACCAAGCGAAACGGCAACAGCTTTTGCGCTAACACCTGATGCGCAACTGGCATTCCTAGCCTTCGGGGATAATGTCTACTACGCATCATCTCGGTAGTACTCAACAGCAGAATCAAAAATCAATTGGAAATATTAGAGGGTAACTCAAACGGTTAAACAATTACTGTGAGGCATCAGTTATTATGAGATACCCATTAATTGTCGCACCTGATGAAGTTGCCATATGCGACCGAAGTACTCAAAAAAAGTATATCCTCCCTATTCTCAACAGATATATAAAATATAACAGCGACTATTCCCCAGATTCACGTGCAGTGATAGATATCGTGCGGTTGTTCAGTGGGTTTCGCAGCTTGAACCTAAAGCCAACTCTTCCGATGTTAATCAGATCTCCGTTCTCAACGTAGACCCCTTCCCTCGAGACTGGCGCATAGTTCACCCAAGTTCCGGCAACCGAGCCCTCGTCCGCAAGCAGGAAGCGACCATCAGCCTGCCTCGTAAGACGTGCGTGCAGAGCCTCTACAGATTTATCGTTTACAACCAGCGTAGCAAGGTTTTTGTCACGCCCAAATGTCAGTTCATCAGACGAGATCGGTATTGGTGTTATGGTAGATTCTTCTAAAGTTTCTGTCACTCGTATTAGGTAAGCATCCGCGTCAGGGGTCAAACGGCGCTGCGGCCAATTCAGACGGGAAACCCAACCAGATAACCGCTTACTAGAAGAACCACCACCTAAACCAACTTCATTTTTGACCGGAACTGGCTGCGTCACCGGATCAGTTGCTTTCCGCCTTTTTCTGCGACGCCCAACAACATCTCCAATCGCACGTGGTGTGAGCTTTCCGCCGAGAATAAGCACCAATACCAAGATTGCGCCGGTGAACAAAATGATTGTAGTGACCACTAGCGGTCCGTTGCTAACAAGAGCTGAAAGAACACTGGTCTCCGGGATTTCCACATTGATAGTGATAGGCATTTCTATTGATTGGCCAACCAACCCGAAATCATCATCAGCCTCTACCCTGAGCACATGCTCTGCCGAAGTCATATAGCTGCTTAAATCCCAAAGAAAGCTCTCATGCGGCGGGGTGGAGTTTTCATCAACAATCTCTCCATCTACCAAAAGGCGTGATTGGATAATCTCACGTGGTCGTCCGTCAGGGTAATCTACCAATATCTCCAGCTGCTGTTCCTGAGGGATAAGATCTGAGGCTTGGGCTTGGTCCCACGGTTCGCGGTCACTCTCTGGCGAAATCTGTCTGGTGATCAGCGCCGGTGGTGAGATGAAGGCGATGTTCAGAGGCTGCAAATCGATGTCGAAGGAAAGCGGAGCGGCTTCAATCCGCTCTCCGTTCGTAATTGCCCGCGCGCTCAGATCATGCCCGCCGCCTTCGTCTATTTGCGATTCATAGTTGATGTTATATACGCTCCGCAGCTGAAGCAAATACTCTTCCAGGGAAGGAAGTGTACTATCACCCGAGAAAATCAGCAGTTCTCCACCAGTATCCTGAGCTAATGCAATAAGCTGTTCTACGCCTGCCGAATCCTGAACATCACTAGGAGCGATTAACCATACAAATATGCGTACCCCAGCTTGGTTAGCTCTTACCACCAAATCCTGCAAAGCAAAAGATGGATCACCTTCGGGAAGAGATGTGATAAATAGCACCGCTCGTTTCATCCCAAAACGTGGGCTTGGGTCTGAGGCGATATCAATTGCTTGGAATAGCGTATCTAAACTAGCTTGAGTCGTTTCTGGATCGTACTCTGAACTATTCAACTCTGCAACCATACTGGCGGGGTCAGCGAAATGAGAACTTGAAGGTCCACCTGTCACAATGTAGCTTATGTCATCCAAAGATGAGCCCTGACGTTGTTGTACCCAACCACTAAGTGCTTCTTTCACAAAATCGTAGCGCGATAGTCCTTGAGTATTCCGGATGGCAAAAGATGGTCCAGGGTTGATCGCAAAAACGATTTGAACACCTGGACGTAGTTCATCTACCGAATCCACAGCTATCTGACGACCATCTTCGATAACAAATACTTCATCAGCCGTAAGCCCATGGATAAACACACCCATATTGTCATAAACATCCAAAAAAAAGCTGATATGGGGGAACGATTCAGTATCAGGGGGGGCTACAAACGCGTCTGCAGCGGTTTGGGCGGTTGCCGGAGCTACGAAGATCGCTAATAGGATCAGGAGCAAACCCGACTTCACGATACTCTTTGGCATTGCTCGATATCGGGGAAACAATAGGCAAACAGAAAAAGTGCCTCCCACCAACTAATTCCTTAGACAAATCGTGTGATAGGTCCAGCAGTTGGTGGGAGTTTAGTGATAAGTGGCTATCTAAACAGGTGCTTCAGTAAATGGCTGCAGTTCCTCGCCTTCGTCTGTCAACTCGAGGAAAGTTAGTGTCCACGCGGATTGGATATATCCGCGTAAGAAACCATTTAGCGCAACATAAAACGGCAAGTATAAGACAAAACACAAGCCGGCTAATGCTAACCCGGCTCCCGCCCCAGTGCTCTCTAAAGCCGCGGCAAAAACGGCTGGCATGACGATTAAGCCAATCGGCATACTGATAACGAAACCTCCGATCATACCGATCCCGATGTACAAAACCAGGCCCATGACAATCACATATCCAAGGTTCGATTTGACCACATTCCAGCCACGGCTTAATCCATCAATAACACCCAGTTCTTCGACGACGATGGCGATACTGGATTGGTCTACGACGATATACACAAACCAAATTATCGGCACGAGCAAGCAGATGACAGGGATAAAACAAAGCATCCCAATCCCAAGAGTTGCAATGGTGCCCACCACACCAAGAGTTATCAACAAGAATAGTATGATAAAAACCAATATTCCAACCAGTAGGTTCAATAAGAAAACGCGCCAGAAATAAGGTGTGCTATCCTTAAACACCTGGCTAAAGGTAAACTTTTCCTGACCACTTTCAGCCTGATGAGAGGCTTTAATCACACCAATCTTGCCGATTGTGGATAAAAAGATGACCAAGGCAACCACAACCAGCATGATCAGGAAACCCGCAATTGCGCCTAAAGTCCATACCAAAGCTGGCACGTTTTGGAAAGTACGACTCAGACCCTCCGCAAATAACGGTGAGTCCTCCTGCATTGTCCATGTAAAGTTGCCTGGATTTCCTCCGCTGGCACTTGTACAACCCGCGAAGATGCCGAAAATCCACAGCACCTTATTTTTCCAGATGATCTCCCAGGTTCGGGTGAGAATACCGCCAATATCCATGTTGCATTCTCCTTTGTTACTAATGTTTACTCATTGATGAACGAATCCATTATAGCACGCCTGTCTGCAAAAGCATTCACCTATAGACGGGTGTTTCTTGACCAGCCGAAACAGAGGGTTATAATGCCTCCACGATGAGAGACGACATGCAATTATGAGTTCAATGCCCCCACCCAAGTCGCGCCGCCCCAACCTACTCAGGATAATTGGTAGTGGGTTGACAATCGCGCTGTTAATATATCTGCTCAGCCAGCAAGGATGGGAAGTCATCTGGTTAGCTGTGCAAACCATCTCCTGGCCGGTATTGGTGCTCACATTTGCCATCATGATCGTTTCCCGTTTGGCTGTCTCCGCACGCTGGCATGTCCTGCTGCGATCAGCAAACATGGAAATTTCATTGACCAATTCAACTAAGATTACGTTTGCCGGTCTGTTTGCTACAAACTTTCTCCCGACAACGATTGGCGGAGACGTCGTACGGCTGGCGGGAGCTATACAGCAGAATCTTGACGGAACTATCGCTGCTGCGTCGTTGATCGCTGATAGGCTGGTAGGGTTAACTGGGATGGCTCTTGCTATCCCTTTTGGAATCCCCAGCATCATTGCTTATACCCAACAGTTAAGCGTTTTCCCGGAAGGCGAAACTCGGTGGGTGTTCAGCTCCGCTGTCCCTTCGAGTAAATGGTGGCGCAGGATATGGGATAAGGGGTGGCATATCCTGCATCAGTTATTTGAGGCGCTGAAATTTTGGATTACGCAGCCCACTGCGCTGATCAAAGCCTTAGCGATAACTGGTATCCATATGGTCTGCTTCTTCAGCATAATTACTCTGCTGTTCCGTGGTCTACATGTAGATATCCCCTTCTACCAAGTCGCTGGATTATACAGTTTGGTATACCTCGTCACGCTGCTGCCCATTTCCATCAATGGTTATGGTTTACAGGAAATTTCGCTCTCTTATGTATTTTCGGTGTTGGCCGGCGTTTCCTTCGCGAATGCTGTGGCAGTGGCTTTGCTGTTCCGGACTCTGACGATGCTTGCCAGTTTGCCAGGTGCCCTATTTCTGCCCGGTATACTGCCCGATGCAAAAGCGAAGAAAATCAATTGATCAGTAGCTCCTGATCGTCGTATTGTTATGTACTGGTTTAGACAGAACCCCATCGAATTCCTACCATGGCTGCTCATCGCTGCTCTATGGATCATCGGCGGCTGGCTGCTTGTGACCCATGCATTCCGGCTCGACAAACGCGAACGTCTTATAAGCGGGGTTGGGTTGGGACTAATGGCTTATCTTTGGACGGCGAATGTTCTCGTGCACTGGTTACCAGCCAATTATGCATTTACCGGTGCTGGTGTTTTGATCTTTTTACTTGGTGCAGCTAGTGCATGGAAAAGCAAAAAACCGGTCTTGAATTGGCAAGACTTGACAATCTGGAAAGCACTGCTCATCGGGCTTATCCTGGTGGCAATTATTGTTCGCATTGGCAAAGGAATCAGCCTTTTCGACGAACACAAAAACCTATCACTGATCTCGACAATGGCAGCCGGTAATATCCCGCCGCGCTATTTCATGAATTCCCAAATTAACTATGCTTATCATTATGGGTTCCAGCTGCTTGGGGCAAGCTTAATGCAAATCGGAAGCCTGACCCCATGGAGCGCTTTTGATTTTAGCAAAGCCCTCATCGGTGCGTTAGCAGTACTGCTCAGCTACTTGATCGGCAGGAGGTATACCAATAGTGAGCTTGGTGGGATCGCATTAGCAGGCGCCCTATTATTCGCTTCGGGAACCAGATACCTGCTGCTCTTCCTCCCGCCAACCCTCCTGCAAAGCTTCGATTCGCTAATTGAATTACAAGGGAGTGCAGCTGAGCTGGGTGTATCTTTTTCCGGGACACTTACCCAGCCATGGTTAGTGGATGGAGGTCCTCCTATCCCATTTCCCTTTGCCTTCATGAATGGGATCACTTCCTGGCCGCTGATTATGGCTGCACAAGCTGGTCCAAGCACCCTGGCCTTAAGTATCTTTTTGCTAATATGGCTGCTTCACGACCGCACTAAGGATGTCATCTCCATACTCGTAATCTCCATATTGTTCGCTCTATGGGCACTAACTTGGGAGACCAGCTACGCCCTATTCATCTCTGGTTGGGGTCTGATCACCATATACCAAATCTGGAAATACCGCGATAGGCGAATATTCAATCCGACCCTTATTGCGCTGCTGATTTCTATCCCTTTGGCAGTAGTACAAGGCGGCATCATCACTGAGATGGTGCGATCCTTGGTGTTACCGACCAGCACTGTCGGCATAGGAGAAGAACTGCTAACCAGCACATCACTTGGTGGTTTCTTCTTCCGCTGGCCGCCCGCGATCGTCTCATCCCACTTGGGAACATTGGAGATATTCAGCCCACAAAAACTGCTTATCGCCCTTTTCGAGATTGGACCGCTGATATTTTTCGCACCTTGGATCACATTCTGGTCTTGGAAGAAATTTCGGGCAGGAGACGTATTTTTGGGCGCACTGATTATCAGCACCTGGATTGGCTTCACTGCGCCGATTATTATCGGCTACAAGGCTGACCGAGATATCACACGGCTAATGGCTTATGCGCTGCAAGCTTGGTTGATCCTATTCGTGATCATGTTCTGGGATCTGGCACCACGGCTTAGTACGGCCTGGAGATCTGTGTTTGCTGTGGGAGCGGCGCTGATGATTTTCGGAGGATTAATCATCACTGGTTCAGCGCTGACAGCTGCAGCTCAGGGCGTGCTCCCATATCAATTCATCAGCCTCGATGCACAGGCATCATCAGAATGGTGGGATGAACTCCCTCAAGACAGTGAAGTATTCGATCCGGCAACCTGGCGCTCGGCTGCGCTTTTTGGACGCTTGAACCATACTTCGTATACCGCAAATGTGTTTGCTGTATCGGATGAAACCAAGGCTTTGCGCAGCACACCATCGGTCGAAAGTGTGCTAAATGCCGGTTATTCTTATATATATCTTGACGAAAATTGGTGGGAAGCTTTTCCAGAAGAGAGTCGGACCTCATTATCACAACCTTGCGTACGTGTGCTGAACAAATATGAGGACAGCAGCAGCGGAAAGTTCCGGATGCTCCTCGATCTCAGCGCGTGCAGGCTATAATACATGTAAGATTGAGCTACCTAACGAGTGAGCGATAGCATGGAATATGCCCTTTCAGTAGTGATACCCGTATACAATGAAGAAGAGAATGTCCAACCGCTGCACAACAGCATCCGAGAAGCATTAAGCAACTTAGACAAACCCTGGGAAGTCGTTTATATTGATGATGGAAGTTCGGATGATAGTCTCAGCATCCTCGAGAGTATCGCTGCTGATAATCCCGAAACGACAACCGTGATCGCCTTTCGGCGCAATTTCGGACAAACTGCTGCCGTAGCCGCGGGTATTGATTTCGCTCATGGCGAGATCATCGTCTTAATGGATGCGGACATGCAAAATGACCCAGCTGATATCCCACTATTACTCCAAAAAATCGATAATGGCTACGATGTGGTTAGCGGCTGGCGGCGAAACAGGAAAGACGCATTTATCTCACGTACCCTCCCGTCACGAATCGCTAACTGGCTAATATCCTTTGTGACGGGTGTACACCTGCATGATTACGGTTGTACATTGAAAGCTTATAAACGAGAGGTCATCACGGATTTCAGGCTCTACGGGGAAATGCACCGTTTTATCCCAGCTTATGCTCACTCAGTAGGAGCTAAAATCACCGAAGTCCCGGTAACCCACCATCCTCGGAAATATGGAAAAACGAAATACGGCATAAACCGTACTTTCAAAGTAATCCTCGACCTGTTTACCGTTAAATTCCTGTTGAGCTACGCGAATAAGCCGATCTATCTATTCGGTGGTGTGGGTGTATTTATGATGGCGGCCAGCGTATTCATGCTTGGATTCTTGTTTATCCGCAAGCTGCTCTTCCAAACATCTGTGGTCCAGTCTTCATTCTTCTTAATCGGTATTATGTTGATGATCCTGGGAGTTCAATCGATCCTGATGGGACTGATCGCCGAGCTTCTTGCACGCACCTACCACGAATCACAGCACAAACCGACTTACACGATACGCCGGGTTATCAACGACCGCACTTCTTAATCCCAATGCGTATCCTTGTAATGATCTATGAGTTTCCTCCAGTGGGGGGTGGGGGTGGGCAAGCTGCCAAGGACATCTGTCTTGGCTTGGCTAAACGCGGTCACGAAGTACGCGTCATCACCTCGCACTTGAAAGGGCTACCAAAACACGAAGTAATTGGCGGTGTAGACGTCATTCGCGTATCTTCGGGGAGACGCAAAGCCTTCCAAGCCAACCTAATGGACATGAGCGGTTTTGTGCTCGCTGGGATCTGGACAGGACTGCAAATCATCAAGGAGTGGCAGCCGGACATTGTCCACGTACACTTTGCCGTTCCATCTGGACCGGCAACGTGGGTATTACACAAATTAACTCGCACCCCCTATGTGCTAACTGTCCATCTGGGTGATGTGCCGGGGGGTGTACCAGAAAAAACTCATAAGTGGTTTCGCTGGGTTTACCCTTTTACCCCATCTATCTGGAAATCGGCTGCTCAGGCTGTTGCGGTAAGCGAATTTACTCGCTCACTCGCACGTCAACAATATCCTGTCGACATCCAAGTGATCCCGAACGGCGTAGATTTAGTGAAGCTGGACCCCGGAAAAATAGCTGTAGGTCACCCCCCCCGGATAATCTTTGCGGGACGATTCATGGCTCAAAAGAATCCCGTTGGGTTGGTAAATATCCTCGCCGAGCAATACGATAATCCCTGGTCGTGCGCGATGCTGGGAGATGGACCATTACGACAGGATGTCCTGCAAGTCATTCGTGAACACAACCTTGAAGAGCGCTTTACCCTGCCCGGGTGGGTCTCGACAGACGAAGTGATAAAATGGTTCGCTCAATCAGACATTCTCTTCATGCCCTCTCTTTCGGAAGGGCTGCCGGTGGTAGGTGTACAAGCACTCGCAATGGGATTGGCAATCGTCGCTTCTAGGATTGGCGGCTTTACCGATTTAGTCAATCCAGGGCACAACGGCTGCTTGGTTGACCCACATGACATGCAGGGCTTTGGAAACGCTTTACGAGGTTTGTTATCTGATCAGGACCTCATTAAAAACCAAAGAATTGCGAGTCGTGAACATGCCAAGCTATTTGACATAAATCGGGTTATCCATGATTATGAAGCGTTATTCTCAAGCGTCATCCAAGGGTGATGGCTGATCCATGACAAATTGGTTACCGCAGCTCAATGTAAATTTCCACAATATTACCGGAGTAGAGATTATTACAGATTCCCTCGAAGCGCAGAATTTTTTCGCGTCTGAATACCAATACCATCTGGTGGATATTAAGCCTGATGGTATTCCTTCCGTAACGATGCGCTTTAGACAGCGAAACTCCCTGTTACCCAACTCAAGCGGCTATACAAAACACACGCATAAATTACTTGCCCGCTGGGGCTACAGAATCCAACTGTCAAAAGAAAATATCGAATTGGATGTGATTGGCAACCAGATGTCGATTTCCATGGTCCACCACATGCTCTTACACCATAGCATCCGCTATCTCGCTGCTCAACAAGGGGTGTTGATGCTGCATGCCGGAGCAATCTCCCATAACGGTCGCAGCCTGATTTTTTCCGGTAAAGGTGGAACTGGTAAAACAACAACTACTTCCCTGCTGCTTGCGCAAGGTGGTCAAGCGTGGTCGTTACATGCCGACGATTATGTGTTTTTGGGTCCCGGTCCAATCAGCCGAGCATACTTGACTCGCTGTCACCTTTATCGAGATTTACTTAAATGGGTCCCTGAAATCGAAGGGCGCTTAACCCGCAGCGAACGACGCAAATTGGAAGTGTATGGCAGGCTCCGGTCTTGGAGCAGGGAGGGGATTAAGCTTGCAGTACGTTTGCCTGTTGAGCGGTTGTGGCCGGACAATGCCCCGCAG
>Ga0209013_10004051_pt1 | contig 12912 bp, 9 predicted proteins | sample Cruoilmetagenom2_FD_187291 | JGI IMG/M metagenome (GOLD analysis project Ga0209013, IMG submission 187291) | Oil polluted marine microbial communities from Coal Oil Point, Santa Barbara, California, USA - Sample 2 (SPAdes) (version 2) | ecosystem: Environmental > Aquatic > Marine > Oil seeps ... | reverse complement strand
ACAAGGTGAAGAAGAATCTCCAGCAGAAGCTGCTGAGTAATTCACACGTATGTTACAGGTGATAAGCGGCTAAACCCCTTATCACCTTTTTTTTACACTGATACAGAATCTAGAAAATTTCTGGTAGCAGAATAAGAAAAGACTAAGTTGATACTTGAATAGGAGGAAACAACAATGGCAGCAGTTACAGCACAAATGGTTAAGGAATTACGCGAAAAAACAGGTACAGGTATGATGGACTGTAAAAAAGCATTAGTTGAAACAAACGGAGACATGGAAGCGGCATTGGACTTCTTGCGTGAAAAAGGACTTTCTAGCGCAGCTAAGAAAGCGGACCGTATCGCAGCAGAAGGTGTAACTTCAATTCTAGTAGAAGGCAATGATGCTGTACTACTTGAAGTGAATGCTGAAACAGATTTCGTTGCAAAAAACGAAGGGTTCCAAACTTTAGTTAAAGAATTGGCTGAACACTTATTAGCTACAAAACCAGCAACAGTAGAAGAAGCTACTGCTTCTACAATGTCTAATGGAATGGTCGTTGCAGATCACATTTCAAATGCAATTGCTAAAATTGGTGAAAAGATCACACTTCGTCGTTTTGTCGTTCGCACAAAAACGGATAGTGATGCATTTGGCCCCTACCTACACATGGGTGGACGTATTGGTGTTCTTGTGACACTTGAAGGTTCTACTGATGCTCAAGCTGCAAAAGACGTTGCTATGCACGTTGCGGCATTGAACCCAACATATATTTCACGTGACGAAGTTTCTGAAGAAGAAGTTGACCGTGAGCGCAAAATCTTAACAGAGCAAGCTTTAAATGAAGGCAAACCAGAAAACATCGTTGCTAAAATGGTAGAAGGTCGTCTTGGTAAGTACTTCGAAGACGTTTGCCTACTTGACCAATCATTCGTGAAAAATTCAGACCAAAAAGTGAATGAATTCGTAAAATCAACTGGTGGTAAAGTAACTGAATTCGTACGTTATGGTGTTGGTGAAGGAATCGAAAAACGCCAAGATAACTTCGCTGAAGAAGTTATGAGCCAAGTAAACAAAGAAAACTAATACTGAAAAGCGTTTAGCTTGAAGTGAGAATGAATAAGTTTTACACTGGGGAGCACGATTATGTGTTCCCCATTTTTCGAGAAAAATGTGTGATGGAGGCTACCCATGAGCGAACCACAATACAAACGAGTCGTGTTGAAATTAAGCGGAGAGGCTTTAGCTGGTGACCAAGGTTTTGGTTTAACCCCGCAAATCATTAAATCTGTTGCAGAACAAGTAAAAGAAGTCGTGGATTTAGGTGTGGAAGTTGCTGTTGTCGTTGGCGGTGGAAACATCTGGCGCGGAAAAGTCGGTAGTGAAATGGGGATGGACCGTGCTACCGCAGACTATATGGGGATGCTTGCAACTGTCATGAACTCTTTGGCACTACAAGATTCACTCGAAAAGTCTGGCATTGAAACACGTGTTCAATCATCCATTGAAATGCGCCAAGTCGCAGAACCATATATCCGCCGAAAAGCGATTCGACATTTAGAGAAGAAACGTGTCGTTATTTTTGCTGCAGGAACAGGTAATCCATACTTCTCAACAGATACAACAGCTGCCCTTCGTGCTGCAGAAATAGAAGCGGATGTTATCTTAATGGGTAAAAATAATGTGGATGGCGTTTATTCAGACGATCCTAAAACAAATAATGAAGCCATTAAATACGATAAATTATCCTTCTTAGAAGTAATACAACAAGGGCTGCAAGTAATGGATTCAACTGCGTCAACATTATGTATGGACAACGATATCCCGCTGATAGTATTCTCTATTACGAAGAGTGGAAATATTAAACGTGCTGTATTAGGTGAAACTATCGGCACAATTGTTAGGAGGAATATATAATGTCAAAACAAGTGATTGATCAAACAAAAGAAAGAATGGTAAAAGCCATCCAAGCATTGAGCCGTGAACTTTCGACAATTCGTGCGGGCCGTGCGAGTTCTTCGTTATTAGATAAAATAACGGTTGAATATTATGGAGCCCAAACGCCAATCAATCAAATTGCTGGAATTGCTACGCCTGAAGCGAGACTATTGACGATTCAACCTTATGATAAAACAGCTCTTGGTGACATTGAAAAAGCGATTCAAAAATCAGACCTTGGCATTACGCCAACGAATGATGGCTCGTTAATTCGAATTGCCATTCCTGCTTTGACGGAAGAACGTCGTAAAGACTTAGTGAAACTTGTCAAAAAAGAGGCGGAAGAAGCAAAAGTAGGCATTCGCAATATACGTCGCGATGCCAATGAAGAGTTGAAAAGGTTGGAAAAGAAAAAAGAAATTACTGAAGATGATTTACGTGGATTCTCTGATGACGTGCAAAAGTTAACAGATGATCATATTGTTCAAATTGATCAAGTTGCAAAAGACAAAGAAAAAGAAATATTAGAAGTTTAAGTTTTCGAACTTTTTGTCTTCCAAGACGTTCCTACAATTAGGACGTCTTTTTTTTTCATGAATGCAGAAAATCCCAGTGATTTTTGATATGATAAGAAAGACAACATTCCGATAAGCACGCAAAGTGGAGGATGAAAAATGTTACATAAATTCATTCGGAGAAAACCCGAACGACAAAAACAATCGAAAGCGGATCGAATATCGCTATCAAAAAAAGAACATATTCCTGGTCACATCGCCATTATCATGGATGGGAATGGAAGATGGGCCAAAAAGCGTGCGCTCCCTCGGATAGCAGGTCACCATGAGGGAATGAAGACGGTTCGTAAAATCACATTGCTTGCAAATGAACTAGGTGTTCGCGTGTTAACCGTGTACGCTTTTTCAACAGAGAATTGGAAGCGTCCCAAGCTTGAAGTTGACTTTCTCATGCGCTTGCCAGAAGAATTTTTAAGTACATATCTTCCAGAACTAATTGAGCAAAATGTTCGGGTAGTTATGATGGGGGAAAACGATACATTACCGAGCCATACCCAAGAAGCTGTCAGAAAAGCCATGGTAGCCACAAAGGAAAATACCGGATTAGTGCTTAATTTTGCTTTGAATTATGGTAGTCGTGATGAGATTGCAAAAGCAATGAAAAACATTGCGCGACGAGTAGAAGAAGGTACCATTAAACCAAGTGATATTAGTGAAGACCTGATCACACAACATTTAATGACCAGTGAGTTGCCTGAACCGGATTTACTCATACGAACGAGTGGAGAGGTCCGGTTAAGCAACTTTATGTTATGGCAACTCGCATATACAGAGTTTTGGTTTACGGAAACACTGTGGCCGGATTTTGATGAAAGCTGCTTATTGGATGCAGTGGAAAGTTATCAAAGTCGAAATCGTCGATATGGGGGATTGAAGGGAGAAGAAAAAAATTGAAACAACGCATTATTACAGCTGTGATTGCAGCCGCCCTATTCATTCCAATTGTGGTGCTCGGTGGTTTGCCATTTACATTGCTAGTATATGCAATATCAGCAGTCGGGCTATTCGAAATTTTGAGAATGAAAGGTCTCTCGATATTTTCCATTCCAGGGTTCATCACATTATTTGCCTTATTTATGTTTTTATTGCCTAACAAGTGGGCCATTCCTTTAATGGATACAACAGGATATACCAAAATAGATTTAGCACTTATTGCCGTCCTATTATTATTGACATATACAGTTGTTGTGAAAAACCGCTATACATTTGAAGATGCCGCATTTTCAATATTAGGTGCTCTGTATGTTGGAATTGGCTTTTTCTATTTCATTGAAACTCGTTCAGCGGGCATCGAGTATGTTATTTTTGCACTGTTGGTCATATGGACAACAGATTCTGGTGCATACTTTACAGGGAAAAAATTCGGGAAAAATAAACTGTGGCCTGATATTTCACCAAATAAAACCATCGAAGGTTTTGTTGGTGGAATAGTCACAGCAATTATTTTTGCATTGATACTTCAATGGGTTACACCAATTAGTTCATCCTATGTCGGATTAATTGTAGTGACCATCTTTGCATCCATTTTTGGACAAGTCGGTGATTTGGTTGAGTCGGCGCTTAAACGTCATTACAATGTAAAAGACTCGGGGAATCTATTGCCAGGTCATGGTGGAGTTTTAGATCGATTCGATAGCTTGTTATTTGTGTTACCACTTTTACATTTCTTGCATTTTGTTGGTTAAGGAGATTTGAATGATATGACAAAGCAAATTAGTTTATTGGGTGCAACCGGCTCGATTGGACTTCAAACAATTGACATCTTGAGAGAACATCCGCAACAATTCAACCTAGTGGCTTTTTCTGCAGGAAAAAATTTGGAAAAAACACGTGAGATTATCCGAGAATTCACACCTTCACTTGTCTCGGTTCAAGAAGAAAAAGATGCAATTCTACTTAAAAAGGAATTTCCTAGCATGGAACTTGCATATGGTAGCAAAGGGTTGGTCGATGTTGCGACTCATCCAGATTCATCTGTTCTAGTAAATGCAGTTTTAGGTAGTGTTGGACTGGAGTCCACATTAGAAGCAATTAAAAAGCAAAAGACAATTGCACTTGCTAATAAAGAAACACTCGTGACAGCGGGTCATCTCGTCATGGCAGCGGCAGCAAAATATAAAACATCGATTTTACCAGTTGATAGTGAACATTCAGCCCTCTTTCAGTCGATGAATGGTGAGAAGCGGGATCAAATCAGCCGTTTGATATTAACGGCATCTGGTGGAAGTTTCCGTGATCTATCGCGTCAAGAATTAGAAAATGTGACCATCCAAGACGCATTGAATCATCCGAATTGGTCAATGGGTGCAAAAATTACAATTGATTCTGCAACGATGATGAACAAAGGTTTGGAAGTGATTGAAGCACAGGTGTTATTTGATATGTCATACGACGATATTGAAGTGGTGCTGCACCGGGAGAGTATCATCCATTCAATGGTTGAATTCCAAGACACAAGTGTCATGGCGCAACTAGGGACCCCGGATATGCGAGTGCCCATTCAATATGCATTATCCTATCCTGATCGATTGCCTAGAAATCAGGCAAAAAGGTTGAATCTAGTTGAAATCGGAAAACTTCATTTCGAAGAGATGAACCTGGAACGATTCCATGCATTGAAACTGGCATATGATGCCGGTCGAGTGGGTGGTACCATGACAACCGTATTGAATGCAGCTAATGAGGCGGCGGTAGCTTTGTTCTTGGAAGGGAAAATTCGTTTCCTGCAAATCGAACAATTTATCGAGCAAGCAATGATCCTACATGACGTCGTGAATGAACCTGATTTAGAAACAATTTTACATGTTGACATCCAAACGAGAAAAGCTGTTCAAAACATGGTAAAATGATAGTGGATTGCAGTCAGTAAAAAGTTTTACAAAAGGTGGGACTTTATGGAAACAACCATTGCGTTTATATTAATATTTGGTTCACTTGTATTTTTTCATGAACTCGGACATTTCATTTTTGCAAAACGTGCAGGGATAATGGTTCGTGAATTTGCAATTGGTATGGGACCGAAAATAATCGGAATCACAAAAAACGAAACGCTTTATACGGTACGCCTGTTACCAATAGGTGGCTATGTCCGAATGGCAGGGGAAGACATGGACTCAGTCGAGTTGCAACCTGGATTCCGCGTTGGTTTAATCTTGAATAAAAATGAAGAAATCATCAAAATTGTTTTGAATCAAAACAAACAGCAACAAGATATGTTGTTCTTGGAAACAGAGCGTGCGGATTTAGATAAAGGCTTATGGATTGAAGGATATGATGAAGAGGATCGTCTCGTTCGTTATCCCGTTTCCCGTAATGCGGTCATCATGGAAAACGGCAAAGAGACGTTGATTGCACCTTATGATCGTCAGTTTAATTCAAAGTCGCTTGGCAAGCGGGCAATGACGATTTTTGCGGGTCCATTGTTCAACTTTATTTTAGCGTTCTTTATCTTCTTGATGATTGGCTTGATGCAAGGTGTGCCAACTTATGAACCGATTATTACAGATGTAGTAGAAAATGGTCCGGCACTTGAGGCAGGAATGCAAGATGGGGACTTAGTAACAAAGATTGATGGACAATCTATTGATTCCTGGCAAGACCTAGCTGCCAAAATTCAGGAGAGTGCAGGGAAAAGTTTGACCTTTGAGTATGTCAGAGATGGTGAAGTAATCAATTCAACGATTACACCAAAAACCATTGAACAAGATGGACAGACCATTGGGCAAATCGGGGTTTTATATGAAAGTCCAGTTGAAAAGAATCCGTTGAAAGCAATCGCTTTTGGCGCTGATCAAACCATTTCATGGATAGGCAAGATTTTTGAGCTTCTGGGAATGTTGGTTACAGGTCAATTTACAATCGATGCATTGTCTGGACCTGTTGGAATCTATAAAGCAACTGAAGAGGTTGCACAATACGGCGTCTTTAACTTGATGAATTGGGCTGCAATATTAAGCATCAACCTCGGAATCATGAATCTCTTGCCATTGCCAGCGTTAGATGGCGGTAGGTTGTTATTCTTCTTGTTTGAAGCAATACGAGGGAAACCGATTGATCGACAAAAAGAAGGAATGGTCCATTTTGTCGGAATCATGTTATTGATGGTGCTTATGGTTGTTGTTACATGGAACGATATACAACGATTTTTCTTTTAAATATTAAATCTACGGATGGTCTGAGGAGCTTTTAATTTATGAAACAAAGTCTTACATTTATCCCTACACTACGTGAAACACCAGCGGATGCCGACGTCAAGTCCCATCAACTGCTCCTGCGCGCAGGATTTATTCGCCAAAATACAAGTGGTATCTATTCATTTTTGCCACTGGGCAAACGTGTCCTTCAAAAAGTGGAAAGCATCGTTCGAGAAGAAATGGATGCGATAAACGGTGTCGAAGTGCTGATGCCTGCCATGCAACAAGCTGAGTTATGGCAAGAAACAGGACGTTGGTATTCTTACGGACCTGAATTGATGCGACTAAAAGATCGACATAATCGTGAATTTGCTTTAGGTGCAACACATGAAGAGGTCATTACTTCACTATTACGTGATGAAATCAAATCGTATAAAAAATTGCCTTTAACGCTGTACCAAATCCAAACAAAATTCCGAGATGAAAAACGCCCTCGTTTTGGCTTGTTACGTGGTCGCGAGTTTTTAATGAAGGACGCTTATTCTTTCCATGCGACTCGTGAAAGTCTAGACGAGACTTATCAAGATATGGTCCAGGCCTATACAAATATTTTCACTCGTCTTGGTTTGAATTTCCGTGCGGTAATCGCTGATTCAGGTGCAATTGGTGGGAAAGATACACATGAGTTCATGGTGCTTTCTGAAATCGGCGAAGATACAATTGCGTATTCTGATGCTTCTGACTTTGCAGCCAACATTGAAATGGCTGAGGTTAATGTATCGTATGAAACATCCTCAGAAGAATTGGTGAATGTAGAAAAGATTGCAACACCAGACCAAAAAACAATCGAACAAATCGCTGCATTTACGAATATTCCAGCAGAGCGTTGCATTAAAACATTGGTTTTCAAAGTTGACGATGAGTTGGTTATTGTTCTTGCACGTGGAGACCATGAAATCAACGACATCAAGGTGAAGAATGCTTTGCAAGCAAAAGTGGTGGAGTTTGCGACAGAAGAAGAAATACACAACTTGCTTCAATGTGAAGTGGGTTCACTAGGGCCGGTAAATGTACCAGTTGGTGTAAAAGTTATCGCAGATCACGCAGTGGCGGCTATCCGCAATGGAGTTGCAGGTGCAAATGAGAGTGGTTTCCATTTAATCAATGTTAATCCTAATCGCGACTTTACAGTTGATCAATACGAAGATTTACGATTCATTATGGAAGGTGATCCTTCACCTGACGGAAATGGGACAATTGTTTTTGCAAAAGGGATAGAAGTCGGACATGTATTTAAATTGGGTACTACTTACTCGGAACCAATGAATGGTACTTTCCTGGATGACAACGGTCGTTCCCAGCCGTTTATCATGGGATGTTATGGTATTGGAGTATCTCGCGTAATGGCCGCTGTCGCTGAACAATTCCAGGACGACAAAGGGTTTATTTGGCCAAGTGCAGTAGCGCCATATGATGTCCATTTAGTGCCGGTCAATACAAAAGATGAAGCACAAGTGACACTTGCTGATGATTTATACAAACTGATGAAATCAAGTCGTTATGACGTGTTATACGATGACCGAGCAGAACGTGCCGGCGTTAAATTTGCCGACTCGGATTTGATTGGCTTGCCAATTCGAATTACAGTTGGTAAAAAAGCAGTTGAAGGATTAGTGGAAGTGAAAATCCGGGAAACCGGAGAAACTTTCGAATGGAAGAAAGAAGAAATAATGGACCAACTACAATCCTTCTTTTCGACTTTAAACAATTAATAAAAAGGAAGACCTTGAAATCGGGTCTTCCTTTCTTTTTCGTATGAGTGAAGGGAGGCAATATCAGTGAGTAACGAACAAGATGCCAAAATGCGGCTACAACTTTTATTACAGCAATTAGAGCTTACAGCGAATGAACATGTGATTCATTTTGAATCAGCTGCCTTAAGTCGGTTAACTGTGCATAAAAAGGAACGCGTATGGCGTTTTACAATTCAAATAGAGAAAATACTGCCATTTGACATGTTCCAATTATTCAACATGCGTTTACGTGAGAAATTTGCCGGAATTGCGGATGTGAAATTAGCGCTCCACTGTGAACAACCTCAAGTACAAGCCGACATCATCGCTGCCTATTGGCCATATGTTTTGCAGGAAATCGATGATATGTCGCCACCACTTCGTAATCGATTGCAGTCACAGGTTCCTGTGTTCAACGGACAGACGGTACTTTTTACCTGTTCACATGAAATCGAATTCCGTACATTGAAAAGTAAATATGCCCCGAAAATTTCAGATGTCTATACCTCATATGGTTTTCCCGTCATGCCAATTGATTTTAAACTGATTGAAGAAGAAGCAGGACTTGCTGAAGCACAACAAGCATTTATGGAACAAAGAAGACTCGAAGAAGAAGAGCTTGGCAAAAAAGCGTTGGAAGATATGCAAAAACGTGAAAAAGACCGTCAATCATCCTCAGGCCCTACATTAAATGGACCGTTCCGTCTTGGTATTCCGATAAAAGCGGATGAACCGATACTTGAAATTAAGCAAATTCAAGATGAAGAGCGACGAATTACGATTGAAGGTTATGTATTTGACGTCGAAGTGAAAGAACTTAGAAGTGGACGTTCATTGTTGACTGCTAAAGTCACGGATTACACAGATTCGATTTTAGTCAAAATGTTCTCGCGAGACAAAGAAGATGCAGAACTGATGGGATTACTTAAAAAAGGGACATGGTTGAAAGTTCGGGGTTCTGTTCAAAATGACACGTTCGTACGTGACTTAATCATCATGGCGCAGGATATGATGGAAATAAAAGTAGATTCAAGAGGTGATTCTGCTCCCGAAGATGGAAAAAGAATTGAGCTACATTTACACACCCCGATGAGTCAAATGGATGCAGTATCTTCGGTCGATGCTTTAGTAAGCCAAGCAGCGAAATGGGGTCATCCTGCGGTCGCGATAACTGATCACGCAGTTGTGCAGTCCTTCCCGGATGCCTATGCTGCCGGAAAAAAACACGGCATCAAAATCATCTATGGTTTAGAAGCATACATGGTAAATGACGGTGTACTGATTGCTTATGAAGAAGAACATCGTGCATTGGCAGATGCCACGTACGTTGTATTTGACGTTGAGACTACCGGGCTATCTGCTGTATACGACACAATTATCGAACTTGCTGCTGTCAAAATCAAAGATGGTCAAGTCATTGACAAATTCGAAAGCTTCGCCAATCCACATCATGCATTGTCTGCTACGACAATTGATTTGACTGGAATTACTGACGACATGGTGCGAAATGCTCCGGACATTGAAGAGGTAATCAAGCGATTCCATGATTGGATTGGAGATTCCATTCTGGTTGCACATAACGCTTCCTTTGATATGGGCTTTTTGTATGTAGGATATAAAAAATGTGGGCTGGAACAAACCATACATCCAGTCATAGATACGTTAGAACTTGCACGTTTTCTTCATCCTGAGATGAAAAACCATCGCTTAAACACAATGGCGAAAAAATTCAACATTGAGCTAACTCAACATCACCGAGCGATTTACGATGCCGAAGCAACCGGCTTCCTCCTTTTGAATCTGTTAAAAGAGGCGGAACAAAAAGGCATTCATTATCACGATGAATTCAATCATCAACCAGGAAATGGTGATTCGTATAAACGGGCACGTCCTTCACACTGTACATTGCTTGCGACCGATGAAGTCGGGTTGAAAAACTTATTTAAACTGGTTTCCTATTCACATATGAACACTTTCTTCCGTGTTCCTCGAATTCCACGTTCTGTATTAGTGAAGCATCGTCAAGGTTTATTGATTGGTTCTGGATGCGACAAAGGAGAAGTGTTTGAAGGGTTGATGCAAAAGTCTCCTGAAGAAGTTGAAGAGATAGCGAAGTTCTACGACTATCTTGAAGTTCAACCGAAAGAAGTATATGCACACTTAATCGAACTTGAACTTGTACGGGATGAATGGAATCTAGAGGACATCATACGTAAAATGATCAAACTTGGTAAAAAAGTGTCCCGACCTGTCGTAGCTACCGGGAACGTACATTACGTAAATGAAAATGATGCGATTTTCAGGCAAATTCTGATTGGTGGACAAGGTGGAGCAAATCCGCTGAACCGTCATAAGTTGCCTAAAGTTCATTTCCGCACAACGAATGAAATGCTAGACGCCTTCGCCTTTTTGGGGGAAGAAACTGCGAAACAAATCGTCGTGGATAACACCCATGAAATTTCCAGCAGAATCCAGGACATCAAACCAATAAAAGATGATTTATATACCCCGAAAATCGAAGGGTCAGACGAAGAAGTACGTTTGTTGAGCTATGACATGGCTAGACGAATTTACGGCGAAACCCTTCCTGAAATCGTCGAGGCTCGAATCGAAAAAGAGCTGACATCAATTATTGGTCATGGCTTTGCGGTTATATATTTAATTTCACATAAGTTGGTTAAGAAATCGTTGGATGATGGATATTTAGTAGGTTCCCGTGGATCTGTTGGGTCATCTCTCGTGGCCACATTAATGGAAATAACGGAAGTAAATCCATTGCCTCCACATTATATTTGCCCTACATGTCAACATGCAGAGTTTTTCAATGACGGATCCGTGAGTTCGGGCTTTGACTTACCAAATAAAAACTGTCCAAATTGTGATACGCCCTATAAAAAAGATGGACAAGATATTCCTTTCGAAACTTTCTTGGGTTTCAAAGGGGATAAAGTTCCGGATATCGATTTGAATTTCAGTGGTGAATATCAACCGGTAGCACATAATTACACGAAAGTGCTCTTTGGGGAAGATAATGTTTACCGCGCAGGAACAATCGGTACGGTTGCCGAAAAAACAGCCTATGGGTATGTTCGAGGGTACGCAAATGACCATAACCTTACAATCCGTGGAGCTGAAATTGATCGACTTGTACAAGGGTGCACAGGAGTGAAGCGTTCTACAGGGCAACATCCAGGGGGGATTATCGTTGTACCGGATTACATGGATATTTTCGACTTCTCACCAATCCAATTCCCAGCGGATGCACAAGATTCCGAATGGAAAACCACCCATTTTGACTTCCATTCGATACACGATAACTTATTGAAACTGGATATACTCGGACACGATGATCCGACGGTAATCCGCATGCTACAAGACTTATCCGGAATTGATCCAAAAACAATCCCGACAGATGATCCTGAAGTGATGAAAATCTTCAGTGGAACAGAATCACTGGGTGTGACACAAAAACAGATTGGCTGTAAAACGGGGACTTTGGGAATTCCTGAGTTCGGAACACGTTTTGTACGTCAAATGCTGGAAGAAACGAAACCGACGACTTTCTCGGAACTTGTCCAAATTTCCGGTCTGTCACACGGAACGGACGTATGGCTCGGGAATGCACAGGAACTCATTCAAAATGGTACATGTCAATTATCGGATGTTATTGGTTGCCGCGATGATATCATGGTGTATTTAATCTACCAGGGACTCGATCCATCTTTGGCCTTTAAAATTATGGAATCTGTACGTAAAGGGAAGGGCTTGACACCTGAGTTTGAAGAAGATATGCGGAAAAACAATGTACCCGCATGGTATATCGATGCTTGTAAAAAAATAAAATACATGTTCCCGAAAGCCCATGCGGCAGCCTACGTATTAATGGCTGTACGTATCGCGTATTTCAAGGTTCATCTGCCAATCCTCTATTATGCAGCTTACTTCACTGTACGGGCATCCGATTTTGATTTGCATGCCATGACAAAGGGGTCAGCATCTATTCGTGCTAAATTGGATGAAATCAACGCAAAAGGACTGGACGCAGCACCTAAAGAAAAAAGCTTGCTGACCGTATTGGAAATTGCTCTGGAGTTGTGTGAACGTGGGTATCATATTAAGAAAGTGGACTTATATAAATCCACTGCTTCTGAATTTGTAATTGACGGTAATGGATTGATTCCTCCATTCGATGCGATTCCTGGACTTGGAACGAACGTTGCCAAAGCTATTGTTGAAGCTAGAAAAAATGGGGAGTTCCTGTCAAAAGAAGATCTAGGACAACGTGGACGCGTATCTAAAACGTTAATTGAGTACATGGACCAACTTGGCTGCCTGGAAGGTATGCCAGAAGCAAACCAATTGTCTCTGTTCTAGTGTCGATTTGCACTGTACACATTCGTATGGTATGATTTGTATAACAAGTTGTTGATAGATTTACGGCAAAAGAGTGGGATTTCCCGCTCTTTTCTGTTTGTTTTGTCGAAAAATAAGTTG
>Ga0209013_10004050_pt1 | contig 12913 bp, 15 predicted proteins | sample Cruoilmetagenom2_FD_187291 | JGI IMG/M metagenome (GOLD analysis project Ga0209013, IMG submission 187291) | Oil polluted marine microbial communities from Coal Oil Point, Santa Barbara, California, USA - Sample 2 (SPAdes) (version 2) | ecosystem: Environmental > Aquatic > Marine > Oil seeps ... | reverse complement strand
ACTTTGCTTGGTGGAAAACTTCTCAAAATCTTTGCCCAGGAACTGGGAGGCAATGATATTGTCAGTGGCAACTACTACCCCTCTCTCAAGGGAGGTTTGCTCAAACCATGTGAAATGTCAGAAAATAAAGTGATAGATTTTGTACTTCACGTCTCTTTGCAAAAATAAGATGCAATGCATACACAAACTTCAATAACCTTATAAACTAAAAAAAGCTAAAATATATGAACGAACATTTATTCGTTCCCATTGAAACGAATTGAAACGATAAGAATACAGGAAGAAGTCAAAGAAAGGTTTACATTTGAAATTCACCGACAAAGAACTGATCCTCTTCGACCTTGATGGTACACTGATCGACAGTGTGCCTGACCTGGCACGGGCAGTCAATGAGATGCTTACTATATTGAGGAGAGATACTTTCACTGAAGATATCATACGCTTCTGGGTCGGTAATGGTGCGCAGACATTGGTAAGGCGTGCCTTGTCAGGCAGCAGAAAGGTTACTGAGAACATAGACGAGAGGCTCTTTGATGAAGCACTGAATATCTTTTTGGATTTTTACAGCCAACATCTCTGTGCCGATACGCACCCCTACCCGCATGTTGCCCAGACAATTCAGGCATTGAAAGAAAAGGGGTATCGTCTCGGTGTCATAACAAACAAACCTTTTGAATTTGTCGGGCCTATCCTGGCGGGTTTAGAACTTACAGGACTGTTCGAATATTGCCTGGGAGGTAATAGCCTGGAGCGTAAAAAACCGGACCCGCTTCCTCTGCTTCATATCTGCCGGGAACTTGAGGTCTCTATCGATGCAGCTGTCATGGTGGGGGATTCAAAAAACGATATCCTGGCAGCCAATGCAGCCGGGATGCAGAGCATTGGTGTCACTTACGGCTATAACTACGGAGAAGATATCGCTGTCTATGCACCGGATGTTATCGTCAATGACTTTGGCGATATCCTTCCGATGTTTGAAGTTGAAAATAGTCTATAGGTGGGTTAAAAAAATGAGAGAAAAAGAACAAAAAGCAAGCATAGCGATCATTGGCGGTGGCGTTGCCGGCACAACGACTGCACTCTATTTGGGGCAGCTTGGATTGAGCGTCACCCTTTTTGAGAGAGAGCAGAGTCTTATCAGCGGGCCGCCATTCTGTCATCTCCATGCCGGAGGCAACCTCTACAGAGAGATCTCTGATCAGCAGTGCATTGCTCTGCTGAAGCAATCGATTGATTTTTTACGTTTTTACCCTTTCATTGTTGATTATCGTCCTACGGTGATCGCCATTCCCACAGAAGACAGCGGTTCTCCTGCCGATCTGCTGCCGCGTTTGGTACTCTTGGCCAAAGAGTATGAAAAACTGATCCACGATGATCCACGCAACAAAGTACTGGGTGAACCTCGGGACTACTATAGAGTCTATGAGCGTGAACAAATAGAAGCTCTTAGCAATGAATCTATCGCAAAAGAACCCAAAACATTAGATGAGTGGATGATCCCTGTTGCACAAAACATTGATTTAGACAAAGTGCAATTCCCGCTCATTATAGTGCATGAGTATGGACTCAACCTCTTTCGTCTCTCAGCGGGTGTCACGCTTGCACTGGGGCAGATCGGCAGTGTAGAAGTGCTGACTGAAACCACTGTCAGCAGTGTCCAAAAAGAGAGCGGCAGTGACAGGTGGGTCATCACCTATGATATGCAGGGCACAACAAATCAAAAATATTTTGACTATCTTGTCAACGCGGCAGGTTTCAGGGCAGGCAAGATCGACGATATGGCAGGAGTCGAATGCAAAAGTATGGTAGAGTTCAAAGCGGCCTATATCAGTCAATGGGAAGGCTGCTGCGAGACATTCTGGCCTGAAGTGATCTTCCATGGCGAACGAGGTACACCAAGAGGTATGGGGCAGTTCACCCCCTATCCCGATGGCTATTTTCAACTACACGCTATGACCACAGATATCACACTCTATGAAGATGGCCTGGTTGCCAACACAAAACTGAGCTGTCAACCGAAGCTGAAACAAAATTTCATCGAAAAGATCGAAAAATCATGGAGCCCGAAAGAGATAGAAGAGCGAACCAAAAGTGCTATCAGACATCTCTCTCAGTATATTCCCAAATTTTCCAATGCAAAAGTAGGTTCCAAACCACTCTATGGTGCCCAGCAGATCCCCGGAGATGATCCGACTCTGCGTGTAGCTGAAGTATCGTTCCCTGCAAAACGGTATGCCCGATGCGAGATCGTCAAAGTCTCTTCGGTACTTGACATGATCGATGCGATCACAAAAGAGCTAGCAACTCTTGGATATGTAACACCATCAGTTCTTGGCAATAGAGAGATCGAAGTACTCAAAACACTCGATGAAGCGGAACTGGGTGAGTTAGCCAAAGCGATTGCCGGTGCGAGGGAATACCCAAAGTCTCTTGCGGATCGAACAGTACCACGTGAATAAGGCTTCTTGGTGACCTTTGGGGTACCAAAGTTGTGAACAGTTAGTAATTTTAAGCATAAAAAAAACACATAACGATACTATACAACAAAATATTAACAATCAAATCCGCAAAAGGAAAAAAATGAATTTTGATTTATCTTCCAAGTCCATCAAAGAGATCAAAGCCGATCTTGAAATCATCATCGTCATCGATAAGAACCTCGACCACCGTTTCGTACAGGACAAAAAACTCCTCAAGCGAGCCGGTTTCTCTGCCACACACGAAGAGACCTGTCTCCTGGCAGACAAAAAGCGTCTCTATGTCGGTTCCGAAAGCATCAAGAGCACTGATATCCGTCCCGCTATCGCCGTTGCCATCCGTTCACTTAAAGGTGCGACCTTCAAGCACGCCAAGATCGCCAGTTACATGAGTCACCCCAAGTGTACCGCAGTTCTTCGGGGTATGGTCGAGGGGATCATCCTCGGTGCCTACAGTTTCAATACCTATAAGAGCAAAAAGAGCAAACTAAAACTCAAGGATATTACCATCTCTCTCGAAGAGTATCATGAATTTTCACTTAATCAGGAGAGCTGCCAAAGAGCGATCGATAATGCCAGGACCGGAGCAGATGCCACCAACTATACCCGTGATATCGTCAATACTTCTCCTGATGATTGCTATCCTGATGTGATGGCAAAGATGGCAATAAAATTGGCAAAAAAGAGTGATCTCAAATGCACCATCCTTAAGCCTAAAGAGCTCAAAAAAGAGAAGATGAATACTCTGCTCGCCGTAGCACGAGCCAGTCGCCATGAGCCCAGAGTGATTCATCTCACCCATAAACCCAAAAATCCAAAAGCAATTGTCACTATCGTCGGCAAAGGATTGACTTATGACAGTGGCGGTCTCAGCCTCAAACCGGCAGACTATATGGTTACGATGAAAGCGGACAAGAGCGGCGGCTCTGCTGTGATGGGCATCTTGAAAGCCGTCTCCGAGATGAACCTGCCTGTTGAAGTACACGGTTTTGTCGGTGCAGTGGAAAATATGATCGGTGGAGATGCCTATAAGCCCGATGATGTACTCATAGCTAAAAATGGAAAAACCATTGAGGTACGCAATACTGACGCAGAAGGCCGTCTCGTCCTTGCCGATCTGCTCTGCTATGCGCAACAAGAGGTAAAAGCTGACTATCTCTTCGATATGGCAACCCTGACCGGTGCCTGCGTCGTGGGCGTAGGTCACTATACATCCGGTGTTATGGGCAACAGTAAAATGCCTGTCGATATGGTACTCAATGCTGCCAACAAAATCTCCGGAGAGATGGCAACCAAACTTGACTTCAACCGCTATTTGGGCAAAACCCTCAAGAGTGAAGTCGCCGACATATCCAATATATCCAGTACTCGTTACGGCGGGGCTGTCTCTGCCGGTATGTTCCTCTCTGAATTCATCGACAAAGAGCACAAAGACCGCTGGGCACACATTGATATCGCCGGACCGGCATTTGTTGAACACACATGGGGAGAGAACCCCAGTGGTGCTTCAGGAGCAGGTGTGAGATTGATGCTCAGACTTATAGAAAAACTCTCCAGGGGCGAGGGACACTAATAAACCTCTGAGAAAAACTACTCTCGTTCCCAAACTCAGTTTGGGAACGAGGAAAAAACCTGATACCCAAATCAAAGCAAACCGAGTTCTGCCAGCAAAACCTTGATCTTCGGTGATATTTCACTAAGCTCTTTGATAAAAGTTCCCCACGCCTGATCTTCTCGGTACCACTCTTCGATATGCTTCACAGAATTACTTTTTTCCTCTTCGGTGAGATCACCGGATTTATCAATCGTATCTTTGATCTTTTCTAAATGCTTCTGGTTGCTTTGACTCATTTTCAATCCTTTATATTAAGCTTCCTTTTTATACCCAACCCATCTCCGCAAAAATAGGTTCAAGTTCCATCCAGAAGTTTTCAAATCTGACGGCTATATCATTGATCGCATCCTCTTCTTCTCTCCACTCTTTGAGCTTTTGCATAATCAGTGACTTTTTCTCTTCATCTATCTCTGACGCTTTTACTTTTTCGATGACGGTATCGATTTTTTGTTTCATTTTTCTCTCTCCTTATTAATAATTATCAAATTTTCCGGAAGCAACTTCCTGGCTGAGCTCATCGACTGCCTCCTTCATAACGGAAAGGATTAACTCGGCCGATTTCCTATCATCATTCTCCGGAATATCCCAATCAAATATTTTCATATTGGCTTTAAAAACCAGGCGAATCTCTTTTGTGATTTCACCTTTTATCTTTTCTATCTCTTTTTCCTGTATCGACATAGACGACTCCTCACTTCTATACTTTTAAGTATAGCACTTTTTAGCCAAATATTTTTAGAATATCAATAATATAAATAAATATGTTGTTATCTTTCCTGCAAAGTTCAAGCAAAGGCGGAGAAGCTCTTAAGAATTTTTTAGAGATAATGTCGAATAATAACGAAAAGGAATATAAATGGAACAATTCAACCAGTACTATATCGATACACTCAAAAACAGATATGCGCAATTTGATGGAAGGGCTTCACGAAGCGAGTTTTGGTATTTTGTACTTTTCAACCTTGTTGTCAGTATTATTTTTGCTATACTTGATAGTGTGCTTGGTACCAGCTATTCTTACGAGGTAACAACAAATACTATGGCTACTGCGACGACAGAGGCTGCTTCAGTGAGTGTAACTCAGACGATCGGATATCTACAGTCATTCTATGGTCTGGCCGTTATGATCCCCAGTATCGCTGTTTCGATTCGACGCTTGCATGATTTAGGCAAAAGCGGCTGGTGGATACTTCTTGGTATCATACCGCTGATAAACTTTATCGGAATCTTTGTTCTGCTCTACTTCTATGTTCAAGACAGCCAACCTGAAGAAAATGAGTATGGCCCCAATCCTAAAGGAATGTAATATCACTGCACTGAACCAAATATCATTGACGAGAGGAGAATCATATGCCTATGTCAATTGCCGATAGGCGAAAGCTGGTTCAATTTCTCAAGTCAGATTCGACTGGAGGCATTCTCCTTATCATCGCTACCCTATTGGCGCTTCTTTTTGCCAATACCTTCCTCTCTGGTTACTATAATGATTTTCTCCATATCCCTATGGAAATACGCGTCGGTTCACTCCATCTTGACAAAACACTGCACCACTGGATCAACGATGGCTTGATGGTGATTTTCTTTATGATGATTGGATTGGAGGTCAAGAGGGAGATTCTCGAAGGGCACCTCTCCTCTGTCAGCAAAGTAGCACTTCCAACCATTGCAGCAGTAGGAGGGATGCTCTTCCCCGCCCTTGTCTACACCTACTTCAACTATGGGGACGCCACAGCCATGCGAGGATGGGCGATACCTACAGCGACTGATATCGCTTTCGCTCTGGGGATACTCTCTCTATTGGGCAATCGGGTTCCCGTCTCTCTAAAAGTTTTTCTGATGGCGCTTGCCATCATCGATGACCTGGGTGCGATCGTCGTGATAGCACTTTTTTACACCGTTAATATTTCAATGCTCTCTATTATGATCGCTTCGATCGCTCTGGCGCTGCTCATTCTATTCAATCGACTCAAAGTGACAAATATGTCTCTCTTCTATACGGTCGGTATCATCTTATGGGTCTCAGTGCTCGAGTCAGGTGTTCATGCGACACTTGCAGGAGTTGCCTTTGCTTTTACGATTCCGCTTTACTCCAAAGATAAAAAAGGGAATACTTTTTCACCGCTCAAAGATCTTGAACATGGACTTCATAGCTGGATTACTTTCTTTATTCTTCCTCTTTTTGCTTTTGTCAATGCGGGAGTCGATATGAGAGCGCTATCCCCTGCACAAATGGCTGGTGGTGTTCCTATCGGTATTTTCCTGGGTCTCTTCCTGGGGAAGCAGGTGGGAGTTTTTGGTCTCACCTGGCTGGCGGTCAGACTCAAGCTGGCACCGATGCCCCAAGGGAGCAACTGGCTGATGCTCTATGGTGTCAGCATCCTGACAGGTATCGGTTTTACGATGAGTCTCTTTATCGATTCGCTTGCTTTTGTGGACGATCGCCTCTTTGCCTATACGGATAAATTAGCCATTCTTTTGGCGACACTCTTCTCTGCTGTTTTTGGCTATTTTATCATACGATACGCACTCCCAAAAAAGCAACCCAGCACTCAGAAACACCTCCAAAAATAGTTTGGGTGCTTTTATGCCCTGGCATCTGCCAGGGTCAATGCAAAGAGGACATTGACATCATAACATTTCAGCGTACTTTGCGCTTCTTGTAGTGTAATCCCGGTGGTAATGATATCATCGACCAGCACTACATCAATTCCCCGAGGGCCACGATAACGAAAATCTCTCGGATGATCAAGTCGATACTGCAGTGTTTTCCCTGCATAATTCACACTGTTCTGGGACAAAAGAGACGCATGTAGTGGAGTTGACAGCTTTGTCCTCATCTGCTTTGTCATTGACGCCACATGGGAATAACCACCTTTAATCGTCTCGTCGATACCAATAATCGCTACCGGTTTAGGATCTTCATGGACAAAATTCATGATAAATGGTTTCAATGTTGCTTCAGCAAGGTTCCTGAAAATACGATACCCCTCCGGCTTGTGCTTATGCAGCAAAAGTGATTCGATGGTACTGTATCGGTAAAAGCTTATTACTTCAAGTGAACCGACTTTGCGCTTACTGATCGCAGGAGCAAAAAGCCTCTCTCTGCAGTCGGTACAGATTGTCTTGAGACTGAAGCGATGGCAGGAGTAACAGCGCACGTCTACCCCTCACTGATTTGATCAAGTGCTTCCATTGCACCCAATGCGATACCAATCTCTGCATCCTGACTCTCTCTGGGATTGATACGAACCAACGGCACCCCAAAGCGCCTGGCAATCTGTTCACTGGTATTTCTCACTGTCGGTATCGCAGTTCCTGCACCCATCTCTATGATTGCCAGCTTTGCTCCCTCACTCTCCACTCTATCCATCCATCGCACCAACCGATCACGCTGATTATTGGTTCGGCTGTAGTTCCATCCAAAATCACCAAACATCAGGATATTGGGTCTGGCAACTCTTCCACAGTCAGGGCAGGCAGGAAGAGGATCTTTAGCTCTGAAGCCCTCACCTATCTTAACGATCGTTTTGTCGGAAGACCATAGCTTTTTCTCGCAGTCATTAATACATTGAAGATGATGGATTGACCCATGGCACTCCATCACTCGATCTTCCAGGAATCCAGCCTTCTGAAACTGACCATCAACATTAGAGGTAAAAATAAAAGATTGATATTTTTTACTATTAAATAGTTTAAGAAGTTTTATAAAACCCTCATGCGGTGCGGTATCACGATAGAGGTGCAGCCGATGCCCATAAAATGCCCAAGCCAGATGCGGATCAGACTCAAACCACTCAGGGTTTGCCATCTCCTCAAAACGAAGCCCCAGTTCCCTCGCCTTCGGATAGGCCTGCCAAAACCCTTCCGCTCCCCGAAAATCCGGCAAACCACTGTCCACACCCATTCCGGCACCTGCCGTGATAAAAAGCGCTTCTGCTTCCTGTACTAGCATTTTTGCTTTCTGTAGATTTACTATAGTGTTCATAGGAGAGATTATAATATAGAGATTCTACTTAGCTCACTCTCGTTCCCACGTTGTACGTGGGAATACATACGAGATATGGAGTCAAAGAAGTAATCTCGCTATTTCTTTTTACTCTTCTTTTTTGCTTTCTTTTTACTCTTCTTCTCAGCTTTCTCTTTCTTCTTATAGTCTTTAATATTCTTTTTTATCTCTTGCTTCAACTCTTTCTTGAGCTTATTCTCCTTCTGCTTCTTGATATTCTTCTTCATCTCTTTCTTTTTACCCATTTTCAATCCTTTTAATGTTTTAGGCTAACTGCTATCAGCTACGCCTTTGCACCATGGTAGGATAAAAAGACTTTGAATTTTATAAAACTTTATGATTGTAGAACTGTATAGTGAATTCGAATGTGCAAATTCCCAAGATGATTAGTTCAGGATATTCCTAAGCACGATACCGTAATGCATCACAAAAAGATTGAGGAAAAAGATCAGCATCGATGAACCTCGTGAGACTAAATTCTCACGCCGTGTTCGCTCCCTGTCATTGGTGCGATAAGCGATGACGAAGTGTATGATCGTCACGATGGTAAGAATAAGCACAAAAAAGGCTTTCCATATTAGGGCGGTTGTCAGACTGCTCGTATCACCGCTGAAAAGAAGCGGAAACAGTGAATAGTTGCTCCCCAGAACAAAACCTGTCATCAGGAGTACAACAAGGGCGCCAACTTCAAACCAGCCGAATATCGGCCCTACATGCGGATAGACTGCTTTTTGTACCTTTTTGTCCCTCAGAGTAACCCCCAGTACGAACATAAATACCGATCCGCCTATCCAGGAGATAGCCGCGATGAGATGGATATGGAATACCCAATGTGTCATATTTCTTGCCTTTGTTTATATTTCTTTTAGTTGTTAAGCCCAGGTTAATTATCGAGTTTTAGTACTGCCATGAATGCTTCCTGCGGCACTTGAACACTGCCAATGGACTTCATACGTTTCTTTCCGGCTTTTTGCTTCTCAAGCAATTTCCGCTTACGGGTGATATCTCCACCGTAACACTTGGCGGTGACATTTTTACCCATCGACTTGACATTGCTTCTCGCGATGACATTGTTGCCGATACTCGCCTGTATCGCCACTTCAAACAACTGTCTCGGGATGAGTTCTTTGAGCTGTGCTACAAAGGCAAGACCACGATTTCTCGCCTTCTCTTCCGGTACGATGACAGAGAGTGAATCGACCACTTCTCCTGCGACTTTGATATCCAGCTTGACAAGTTTTCCCTCTCTAAAGCCTATCGGTTCATAGTCGAAACTCGCATAGCCCTTGGTGAGGCTTTTGAGTTTGTCATAGAAGTCCAAAACGATTTCATTCATCGGGATATCATACTCCAGCAAAACACGCGTCTCATTAAGATAATCCATCTTGATCTGAATCCCTCGACGGTCATTGAGGAGTTTGATGAGGTTTCCTACATACTCCTGCGGAGTCAGGATCGTCGCCTTGACATAAGGCTCATAGATCGCTTCTATCTTTTGCGGCTCAGGCAGTTCACTGGGGTTTTGTATCTCTACCTCTTCACCGTTGGTCTGCTTGACTTGATAGACGACCGTGGGTGCAGTTGCGATCAGGTCAAGGTTGAACTCGCGCTCCAGTCGCTCTTTGACCACTTCCATATGCAGCATCCCCAGGAAACCCGTACGAAACCCACTCCCCAAAGCCATCGAACTCTCCGGTTCAAAACTCAGTGAGCTATCATTGAGTTTGAGCTTATTAAGCGCATCACGCAAATCTTCAAACTTGTCTGTCTCGATAGGATAAATACCCGCAAAAACAAACGGCTTGGCAGGCTCAAAACCCTGGATGATATCTGCAGTCGGATTTTTTGCATCCGTGATCGTGTCTCCCACCTGCAAAGCATCAACTGTCTTGAGTCCCATCACGACGATACCGATCTCTCCGGTATGAATCTCATCTGTCTTGACCGGTGCGATAGGATTGGGGTAAAGCAGATTGAGGATCTGATGCTCATTTTTGGTACCCATTACTTTAGCAATTTGGCCTTTTTTAAGACTCCCTTCAAAGACACGCACCAGTGCCAGGGCACCCAGGTAATTGTCAAACCAACTGTCATAGATCAGTGCTTTGGCAGGTGCCGATTCATCACCGCTGGGTGCAGGTATGCGCTCGATCAAAGTATCGATGAGGTCTTTGACTCCCAACCCGGTTTTAGCAGAGACAAGGCAATGTTCTGTCGCATCGATGCCTATCGCCTCCTCAAGCTCTGTGAGCACCCTGTCAGGGTCAGCGGCAGGCAGATCGATCTTGTTGACCACAGGCAGAAGCTCCAAGTCATTTTCGATAGCGATATAGACATTGGCAATCGTCTGCGCCTCGACCCCCTGTGCCGCATCCACGATAAGCAGTGCCCCTTCGGAAGAGGCAAGCGAACGGCTCACTTCATAGGAGAAATCCACATGGCCCGGAGTGTCGATCAGGTTGAGTATATACTGCTCTCCATCTTTTTCATAATCGAGACGAACGCTTTGTGCTTTGATCGTAATACCACGCTCTTTTTCGATATCCATCGTATCCATTACCTGGGAAGACATCTGCCGATCAGAAACCGCCCCACACTCCTGGATGATCCTGTCTGCCAGTGTAGACTTTCCATGATCGATATGTGCAATGATCGAAAAATTACGAATATGCGACTGTGGTACTTTTGCCATTTTAAACCTTATTTTAGCGTTGAGAGTTTAGCGTTGAGACTCTTATACAATTTTTTTCTTTTTTTCTCTTGTTCCCACGCTTAGCGTGGGAACGCATACTTGATACTTAACTTCATAGAAACATGATAAAGCACTAAATGTTCCCACGCCAAGCGTGGGAACAAGATTGCGCGAGAACGAAATCAAACGAGATCGACCGTCAAGTCGTCTCAAAAAGTGAATTCACACTCTCGTTATTGCTGACTCTTCGGATCACCTCTCCCAGCATCGTAGCGGTTGAGAGCATCTTGATCTTTTTGCAGCTTCTTGGCATCGGAATAGTATTGGCAACCACCAACTCATCAAGTGCACCATTTTGAATACGATCAAATGCCGGGCCTGAGAGTACGGGGTGTGTACAGCATGCCATCACACTATTTGCACCAAGATCTTTAAGAGCCTGAGCACCATGCACCATCGTACCTGCCGTATCGATCATATCGTCAATGAGGATGATATCTTTCCCTTTAACTTCTCCAATAATATTCATCACTTCTGATTGATTGGCTTTTTCTCTTCGCTTATCGACAATAACCATATCCAAATCAAGCTTTTTTGCAAAATAGCGTGCCCGTGCCACTCCTCCGATATCCGGTGAAGCGATCACGGGGTTCTTAAATTTTTTGGATTTGATATAATCGAGAAAGAGAATCGCTCCATAGAGATTGTCAACAGGGATATCAAAAAATCCCTGTATCTGTGACGCATGAAGATCGACGGTGACCATACGGGAAATTCCTGCTGTTTCGAACATATTTGCGACCAGCTTTGCTGTGATGGGCACTCTCGGTGCCGCTTTTCGATCCTGTCTGGCATATCCATAGTAAGGAACGATGGCAGTGATGGATTTGGCTGAAGATCGCTTGAGCGCATCCGTCATGATCAGCAGCTCCATCAGATTGGCATTGGCAGGGGCGCAGGTGGGTTGAATGATAAAGACATCTTTCCCCCGGACACTTTCAGCGATCTGGATATTGATCTCGCCATCAGAAAAACGATTGATACTTGCCTGGGCGAGAGGCATTTCCAAATACTTCGCTATCTCTTCAGCAAGCTCAGGATTTGCCGTCCCGGAAAAAATCATATATCCACTCATCTTTCAGCCTTTAATCTTTAGAAATTTATGAGTGATATTTTACACAAATCTTGCTAAAAATGTGATTGAGATCAAAATCAAAACCATCTCAAAGTTGAGAGATACTACACTTACGCAAAAGATTAAGGAGAGACAGAGATTCAATGATACGAAGAATCTTCAAAAAAGACAAAAAAAACTCAGGAAAAATTGATCAATTTATTGACAAATACAATATTCCAAGAGAGTATCTTTCCATCAATAGAAAATCTGTCTCAAAAGCTATATTTGTTGGACTTTTCTGGGGTTTTATCCCGATGCCGATGCAGATGCTGGCTGTCCTCGCCACTATTCCTTTCATTAAATTCAATGTCCCTCTTGCTCTCTCCGTGGTATGGTTGAGTAACCCCATTACGATGCCGCCGATGTACTACATGGAGTACCTTACCGGAAACTTCATACTCGGCCGGGAAGGCATTAGTACAGTAGAGATGACGGTTGAGTGGTTCAAAGAAAATCTGGATAATATCTTTGTACCGCTCTATGTCGGTACCGCTTTCTACTCCATCGTAGTCTCATCTGCCGTCTACTTCATCATCAATCGCCTCTGGATCTTCTCGGTAAAGCAGGAAAAAGAGGAGCAGGAAAAACTGCGCAGAGACCGCAAGGCGAAAAAAAGAAGGCATAAAGGGCACCTTTAACCCAATAATAACAATCAAAACTCCAAGAGTCCATCGCCTCCCAACCGATAGTGTTTCATATCTTCAGCGATCCATAGATTACCGCGGTAGTTTTCTCTGATCTCGTCTTCTATCATTTTGATAGTGTATTTTCCTTCTTGACGGTATCGCGGGCTGATGTGGGTAGTGATGAGATTTCTGATGTTGTGATCCCTGGCTGTTCTTCCAAGTTCTCTGGCAGTAGTGTGAAGTATCTTGACCGGAAGATGGTCATAGACCTCCTGCGTATAGGTACACTCGTGCACCAGCAGGTCCAGGCCGTTCAGATA
>Ga0209013_10004049_pt1 | contig 12914 bp, 8 predicted proteins | sample Cruoilmetagenom2_FD_187291 | JGI IMG/M metagenome (GOLD analysis project Ga0209013, IMG submission 187291) | Oil polluted marine microbial communities from Coal Oil Point, Santa Barbara, California, USA - Sample 2 (SPAdes) (version 2) | ecosystem: Environmental > Aquatic > Marine > Oil seeps ... | reverse complement strand
AAGCCCGCCCTGCCGCATCCACGGCCAGCCGTGGATGGGTATCATAGGCCCTGGGATCCTGGTCGTCGCGCCCCACATGCCAGGGTTCGGACCACTTCGCGCCATCCCAGTGGCTGGCATAAACCTCGCTATCTACGCCGTCATTACCGATCCAGGCCAGCCAGAGCTCACCGTCGGGCCCAGCAGCCAGGAACGGCTGGTCACCACGGAGCGCTCTGGTTCCAGGCACCGGCACGGGAGTGGACCAGCCGTCGCCCATCCAGCGGCTCGCGAATATCTCAGACTGCTCTACCCCCCTGCTCGCCGACCAGGCGGCCCAGGGAACGGCCCCATCACTGGCGAAAGCCAGGCTGGGCGAGTGCTCCAACACTTCCGGGCTAGCGCTCAGAGGACGGGCAGGCTGCCAATCGTTGCCGCTCCAGTTGCTAACTACGACATCGATATCCTGCCCGCTATCCACTGTCCACACTGCCCAGGGCTGGCCCTGGCCGTCCAGAGCCACCCTCAACCCTCCGTTCACTTCCATCACGCCCTGCCCATCCGTTGGATAGGCAGCCGGAACCACGAGAACCGACAGTACCAACACCACTGCAACAACGGCCCAAAATCGCCCCATCCTCAGCCAATTCACGCTACCACGCATCCCAAACACCCATTGCCTCCTGATATCCTGTGACCAAAACCTCAGCCTATTGCCCTGTGTCAGACCCACCATCCTACGGAACAGCAACCTCCACTGTCTCCAGCACAATACGATCCTCATCTACTATAGCAGAACCTTCTACAACGGTCAACCGGCGACCCGTAGAACTATCGTACATACCAACCATGAGCCGGTACTCACCTTCGGGCGCTGCAGGGTCGATCTCCATCCAATGCCGGTCGATCACAATCTCGCCTGTCAGCCAGTCACTGGTAGGCCGTGCGCCCAGCGCAGGCTGGCTGTCATGCTGGCCCCAGATCTCCTCTTTCGCATCGGCCAGGTGAACAAAGACCGAATAGTTGCTATCCATCGGCGCCAGACCCTCCCAGTAGAGTGTTAGCGCCGCCACATCCCCAGCCTCGGCCGCCCCCTCCAACCTGTACCCCAGCAGGCGAACAGCAGCGCCCAGGCGCGCCTCCGCCGGTGTCATCTGTTCCAACGCTACGCGCAGGGGCAAATAGGCTTGCAGGCGAATGTTGCCCAGTCGAACGTCATCTGTTAGATCGGCGTGTCGCCGCAGCCACTGCTCCACCGTACCCTCGCGATCCCAATCGCGAGAGGGATAAGGCAGAAACCAAAGCCGATCGTATTCGGCCAGCAGATCCTCCAGTTCCCGTGCCGTACGCTCAGGCCGGGCATTGGCCTGATTGGGCAGCACGTATCGCGCCAAGTCGCCCGATTCGTAGTAGGCCAATGCCGGGTCGGGGTAATTCTGGACCAGTGCGTCGCCGGTCTCGGCATAGCTATTCAGGTAGGATTCCACCTGCCGCCAGCCAGCGGTTTTTGAGTATTCTGGTACGGCATAGTAGTTGCGCAGGGACACAGCGCTCCCCACCAGGCATGCGGCGACAAGCAGTCCTAGCGCTAACTGCCCCCAGCGCCGGCGCTGCACCGCCAGCCAGGCAGCGCCGGCGCCCATGAACAGGTAGATGGGTGGGGTGGCTGCGATGATGTAGCGCTCGCTGAACACCGGGCGGCTGAGGGAGGCCAGCCATACCCCGGCCAGGGGGACAGCCAGCCATAGGGCCAGAAACAGTGCCTCCCGGCGCTTCGTGCGCACAGCCTGCCACACACCCACAGCTACCAGCAGTCCAAAAGCCAGCAGGAAAGGCGCGGCAGCAGCGGGCCGAATGGTTTCCCCAAGACTGAAGGCACGCAGGGAACGCAGAAGCATTGCGACCAGCGCCGGGGAATCCCCGTTGCCGCGGTAGGTCAGGATCACGCGCCAAGCCAGCGCCAGCCATGGTAGGTAGAATAACAGTACGACTATCCCCGCTGCCACGAAACTGAGCCACTGCCGCCGGTGGCGCCTCCAGAAGGCAAATACAAAAACTGTCTGGGCCAGCACAACAAAGAAGGAATAGTAGTGCAGGTACAGGTGTGCGGCCGTCAGCAAGGCATAAGCACCCCAGCGAGCCCAGCCTCCCTTCTCCAGGGCGATCCAGAGCACCAGCATGGTAGCCATGGCCAGCGCAGTCGAAATGGCATACATTCTCGACTCTTGAGCATGCCACACTTGAAAGGGATTGATCGCCATGAATAGACTGGCCCACACTCCTGCCGTCCGGCCAAACATCCGCCGCGCGAGGGCGTAGGCCATGGCCACCGTCAGTGCGCCAGCCACTGCCGAGGGGAAGCGCACTGCGAACTCGCTGTCACCAGCAAAGGACATCCAACCGTGCAGGAGAACATAGTCCAGCGGAGGGTGGGGCTCCACGGTCCGCAGCGTCTCCGACACGATCTCCCGCGGAGTCTGGGTGGAGAATAGAACGCCAAAAGCCTCGTCGCCCCGCAGTTCTTGATAGCCCAGGCGGTAGAGGCGCAGACCAAAAGCGAGGCAGATGATCAGCCCCAAAAGAACGGCACGGTTCGCTTCCACTCTCTGCCGAGAGACGGGCGGGCTAGTCACGGATTGGATTCCGAACGCAGCCTATGACACACCACAGGCCGTAGAGCGAGCCTAGCAGCAATGTGGTCGCAGATATCGCCGCTCCCAGTGCAACACTCACCGGCTTGAATGCCATCTCCACCCGGTGCTCGCCTGCAGGCACCTCAACAGCCCGCAGGACTGCATTGGTGCGCACAATCGGTACCTCACGGCCGTCCACCTTGGCCTGCCAGCCAGGATAGTAATTCTCGCTCAGGACAAGCAATCCATCATACGCCTGCTCCACTTCGATCGCCAGGCGCGATGGGCTGTATTCCACGAGCCGCACCTGGCCCCCCCCATCCTGGGGCCCAGCCACGGGCGATGCCAGGGGCTCTGTGACCAGCGCCTCGCTATAGGGATCGAAATCGGGTTCGGCGAGACGCTCCAACACAGCGCCTTCAGCGGGCATGACCTCCACCTGATAAACGGTCCAAGCCCGTGGGTGTTCCCTGTCGAGCCGGTGGACATAGTCCACCTCCCCTCTCTTCGCCGTCTCCTGGTAAACCAGGCTCGAGAGTACATCGATGTCATCCAGCCAGGTCACAACATAGCCTACATTCAGCAGATCCCAAGCCCTCTCCAGGGGCAACTCTTCAAACAGCCGTTCATAGCTGGCCAACCTCAGAGGGCTTGCGCCCCAGGTATCCTCGAGACTGAAGATAGGTCCGTGGTTCCCCGGTAGCCTGAATTCATTGTGTACGCGGAACATCCCGGGCTGAGCCTGGAGTTCCCTGATCACACCCGTAGCCCGGACCTGGTTTTCGATCTTGCGTTCCTGAATGTTGACGCGGGAATTGACGGTCACCAAGTCGAATAGAATAAGGACCAGGGCCAGCACTGTGCCCACGAGCCAGTACCCGCGTGTCCACCTCCAGACAAGCAGCCACAGCAAGCTTGCAGCCAACAAGAGCCCCACGTAACGGCCAAGATCCAGCATGGCGTCCATCAGGCCGCTTGAGGAAGATGCATCGCTGGGGGAGCCACCAACATAGAGCAAGATGAGCAGGGCCGCTACACCCAGCGCCAGACCAACCATCAGCTTGAAGAACACCCGGCAATCCTGCTTTAGCTGCTCTGTGTCCTTGGCCCTCACTATCAGTGCGGCAAGGCCGTAACCAGCCAACAGGCTCAAGGCAAGGCTGAAAAGCAGGGCCGCCCGTTCCTGGCCGCGAAAGAGGCCAAAACCAGGCACATAGAGGTAAAACAGGCTGTAGACAAAGCTCTCATCGCCCACAGAGAGCAGGAATGCGATGCCGGCCACGATGGCCCAGAAAGCTATTTCCACCCGCCACCATTGGCGCTGTCTCCTGGTACCGGCTGGCAACTGGCCGCGCAGGGCCAGGTAGAGCACAAACAGGGCCAACAAGAGCGGAAAGATGCCGGTATAGAGAGGCGACCAGAAACCCGTCGCGTGGGGCAGGAGTACTTGTACCAGATCGAGGTAGGCAAAACCGCCCGAGAGTTCTTGATAGCCCAGATCCGGCCGGCTGGACAACTGCAGGTACTCCAGACTGGGGACCAACTGAGCAGCAGCCAGGCCCAAGCCTGACAGCACAAACAGGGCAAAACCACCGAGCACGAACCACCGGGAGGCAAATGCAAAGTCTGTGTTCGCCAGGGAGGCCCCATTCTTGCGCACTCGCCAAACTTTGAACGCATAGTAGAGCGCCGACAGGTAAATGACATACATCGCTGTTTGCGGATGCCCGGCCAAGATCGCCACCCCCAAGACCAGTCCCGCCAAGAACAGATAAAGGGTAGCCAGCCCCCTCTGGCTGCAGGACCATGGGGGAGGGCTGTGCCCCGTCGTTATGCCCAGGTCCAGAAAGAGCAGGATCAACGGCAGCCAGATGACTGTCTCCAGGACCGCTAGCTGAAGGGCCGGGTAGGAGGTCAGGTAACCGCCAAAGGTAAAGGTAACGGCGGAAATGAGGGCGGCAGCACGATTCTGAAACAGCCGTCTACCAAGAAAGTAGGTAAACACCCCTGCCAGGAAGAAATGGGCAATGGCTTCCAGCTCAAGGGCAAAGGCCGAAAAGCCCCAGACAAGGCTTGCCAGCATCGTCAGCAGGCTGAGGGGATAAAAGACTGCGGATTGGATGTCTGCCAGGAAGGGATGGCCGCTGAAGGTGTAGGGGTTCCACAGGGGGAGCTCCCCCTGTGAAAGCTGATCGTACTCGAAAACCGCAAAGGCATAGAACTGGTTGTAGAAATCACCCTGGCGGAAGGAAGCCCGCTCCTCGGGATTGGGGGCGATGATACGCCAGAAGAAGAACAGGCACAACCCCAACAGCAGAGCCACCACTGCTAGATCGCGAAGAAAACCCTGGCGCCAGGGAACTCGCCCATGGCCGTGTGTGCTCATACGCCCTGCATCCCATCCACCACGTTCCGGGGTACATCCACAACCCACCGCTGAACGGTGGAGCCGGGGCAAACAAGAGCGCCCCCGTGTCCCGGCCTCTGGGGCACAGCAGGGGCGCTTGTTGTACCCACTGCCTCAGGCTGCGCCGGCCGGCCCTCCCCCGGCAGTCGTTCCTAACTCACCCTCTGGGGTCGCTGCCAGCTCTGGATGATCCTCGGTTGCCTGCTGAAAAAAGCCGATACGCGTGCGCACCGAGTTGGCCCCCCGGGCCAGACGCTTGATATCAGCCAGACGGCGGATCCTGAGCGCCTCGCCGATCACAAAGCCGGGCCGGTAATAGTACTCTCGATAGGCCCGGATCCGGGCCTCCTCTACTTCGTTGGCCGTGAGCCAGGGAGTCTCGATAAGGCATGCCTCAGCGGTATAGTCGGCCCATTCATCGCTGGTCAGCCAGCCGTTCTCCTTGCACTCCTCGTACAGTGCCGTGCCAGGATGAGGGATGGCGACAGCGAATTGGGTGCTCGAGGCATTGATCTCTTTGGCGAACTCGATGGTCTCTTGGATCGTCTCCTGGGTCTCGCCCGGCATGCCAAACAGGAAGAAGGCCTGGGTCTTGATGCCCACCTCTCTGGTCAGCTTGAATGCGTGACGGACCTGGTCCAGCGTAATGCCCTTTTTCATCTTTTTTAGCATCTGTGGAGAACCAGACTCGACGCCAAATAGGATGTAGCCACAGTTCGCCGCCTTCATCGCCTCGAGCATCTCGCGATCTACCGTGTCCACACGACACTGGGCGATCCACTCCACATCTCTCTCCAACCCCCGCTCCAGGATCAGCCGGCAGATGTCCATAACGCGCTGGCGGTCGATGGTGAAGGTGTCATCATCAAAATAGATCTCGTCATGACCATAGACGCGCGCTGCTTCCTCGATCTCGTTCACGACGTTTTCGGCGCTGCGGGCACGGAACTTGTGACCGTAGAGAATGTCGGGCCAGAGGCAGAAGGTACAGCGGTAAGGACAACCCCGGGAGCTGACCATGGCCGTGGGAAGCCCACCGCTGTAGATGCCGGCCCTGTACCCCTCGTCCTTGACAACATGCCGGGCGGGGAAGGGCATCTCATCCAGGGGCTCAAAGAGAGGCCGATCTGAGTTTGAGTGCACGTCGCCATCCGCATCGCGATAGGTGAGGCCGGCTACCCCAGCCAGGTCACCGCCAGCCTGCAGAGCACGGGCCAGATCGGCAGCAGTGTACTCGAACTCGCCTCGAATGACAGCATCCACAGCCAGATTCTCGGTCACAATCTCCTTGTCAAAATAGGTGACGTGCGAGCCCAGTAGTGCGACAAAGGTTTGAGGCGCAACCCTCTTAATGGCCGCCGCCGTTTCCAGATCAAAGTCGATACTGGGTGTGGACGTTTCAATAAGGGCCAACCGGGGAGCAAGGTCACGCATCCCCTGGGCAAATTCCTCTATAGAGAGCTCGTCCATGATGGCATCTACGAAGGCGACATCAAAGCCCGCCTCTTCGACCACGGCAGCGGTATAGGACAGGTATATCGGATACTCTATGTATTTGTCACTGCGTTTGTGCGGCCATCGCACGTCCGATCGGGCGCCATAACCGGGGCCCGGCCAGGGCGGATTGGCAACCAGAACCTTCATACAAATCCTCCAACCTAGACCAAGTACCTATCAATGAGTGCTACGAAAAGCCCACTACGAACCCTTGTTGCAGCGTACCGATTATACTGCACTTTGGTCCGGCTGACAACAGGCATGTGTGAAGTGGTTCAGTGGGAAGAATGGACGTATTCGGCACATAAGCGGGCGATCTCACCTGTGAGCGCCTGCCACTCGAATTCTTCCTTGACTCGCTGTTGGCCGAGGTGGCCCATCTCACGCCGGCGATCCTCATCGGACAGGAGGAGGTTGACCTTGGAGGCAAGATCGGCAGGATCGCCAGGCGTGTAGAACAGACTGGCAGCCTCATCGCCTACCACCTCCTGCAGGGCCGGTAGCCGGGGTAGAACGGCCGGGATGCCACAGGCCCAATACTCGAACTCTTTCAGCGTCACCCGTCCCCGTGCTGAAATCACGTCGGGCAAGATGACGAGGCCAAGGTCACTGGCCGAAATGTAGCGAGCAACCTCGTCTTGAGAGACCCAACCAGAGAAGAAGAAGCGGTCGGTTAGTCCGGCTGATTCGGCTCGACGCACCAGGTCGGATACGGCGGTGCCGTCACCCACCAGCCAAAACCGGGTCGTGGGATGCTCGGCGAGGATGGCCGGGGCAACCTCGATCAGAAGCTCTGGACCATCCTGGGGGTCGATCACTCCGTGAAAGACGAGCACGTGACGGGCTTCTGGGGCATGTGCAGCGCGCAGATCAGCGGCCTCTTGGAAGTGGAACACCCGGGTATCCACACCGTCGTGGACAATGGCGATCCGCTCGGGTTGGGCGCCATAGTCACGGACCAGGATGTCGCGCATGGCGCCGCTGATGGTGATGATCCGATCCGAGCGGCGAACGCTGGTGCGCTCCATCCAACGGCCACCAGCAGCGGCCAGCCTGAGCCAGCCACCCTGATAATCGTCAAGGTACTCAAACAGCAGGTCGGTCAGGTCCAGCACCGTTACTGTGCCAGGTCGCAGCAGCTTGCCCAGGAGGGCGGCAAAGCCAGCGGCTGTATTGTGCGTCAGGATCACGTCAGGCCCCAGGCGCCAGGCGTAGGCCGCCACTCGCAAGATGTTGACTGGATAGGTCACTGCGTATTTGCGCATCTTGGCCGGATCCATGCGATTGACGCCGGCCAGGGACAGCACACCCGCCGCACCCAGATCGCGCTGAGCCTCAGACGCTTCGATACCAAAGGATGCGGCCACGTACACCTCGTGGCCTTGCTCGACCAGCGATCGGACGATGCTGAAGGTACGGGGAGTGCCTCCACCGCTGATTGGTACCAACTCCTCAAAGATGACGACAAGTGCTTTCATAACCCCAACTCCTCGTAGACCTGCTCCATTTTGCGGACCTGCGCTTGCCAGCTATACTGCGCCAGAACTTTGGCCCGCGCTGCATGGCCCAGACGTTGTGCCCAATCGCCATCGGCCAATAGGCGAAGTGTAGCAGCCACAAAGGATTCATCTACCTCGTCCGTTAGCAGAATCTCCTCACCATCGACAAAATCCTGGCCCTCAGCGCCGATGCGGGTCGAGACCACCGGGCGGGCGTTGGCCGCCGCTTCCAGAATTTTGAGACGGGTACCTGACCCCGAGTCAAGGGGTACCAAGACCACATCAGAAGCTGAGAGATAGTCACTCAAGTTGGGGCTCACGCTGGCCCGAGCATCCACAAATCCAGTAAAGATCAACCTCTCGTCACCAGATCCGGTCGCAGCGCCTGCTCCCTGGCCAATGATCACGAATCTGGCTTCGGGGTGACGCTCCCAAACATCCGGCGCGATCCGGCCAGCAATATAGTCCACGGCGCGAACATTGGGGAGGTAGTCCAGTTTGCCAACAAAGGTCAGAATGGGCACATCAGGGCCCAGATTGAGCTTCTGGCGAGCGGCGGCGGCGCCCTCGGGCCGGTAATCAAAAAGATCGGGGTCCACACCATGAGGGATGAGCGCAAATCTCTCCAGGGGCACGTTATACAAGTCGATCATAAAGTCCCGGTCTACCTCGGACAGGGCCACAACCCGGTCGGCGGCGCGACACGCCCAGCCCTCCAGCCATCTTACGATCTTGAGGAAAGGGCTGGTGAGGCCAAATCGGACAAATTTCTGATATTCGACATTCTCCTGCATCAATACAACAGGCACACCGGTTCGCTGGCGCAGCCAGAGCGCGGCCGGAGCGGTCCACAGGAGTTCAGCCTGGATCACATCGGGCCGGAAGTCTCTGGCAGCCTGCAAGGCGGCACGGTAGTACAGCGGATTGAACATCAGACCCTTGTAGCCCAACCGGTCCGGGGGCGACTCGCGACAATAGCATACGGCCAGGTTGGGGCTCTGCAGATCCACTTCGCCTCGCTGGGAGTATAGGTAACACAGCAAAGCCGAGACCTGGTTGGTCTCGGACAGAACCTGCAGAGTGTGATAGATGGCCGTGCTGCTGCCATGCACCGGCGGGAAGACGTCGCACGGCGAAAGAACCAGTACTCTGGGCATTGTATCCTGAAGAAGCCTTACTCAGCCAAGCCCTTATGCAACCAGGGCCTTGGACGCCAACTCCTCCTCAACCTGGGCAAAGCGGTCGACTGCTGTCTGCTCCTCGACCCAGGCCAGGAGATCGCTCAACCCTTCTTCCAGCGATACCTGTGGTTCAAAACCCAACAGGCCGCGCGCCTTGGTTGAATCTGCGTAACAGTGACGGATGTCGCCAGCGCGGTACTGGTTCAGGATCTGTGGTTTGACCTCGCCAGCGGTCAGGTGTTGGGACAGCATCTCGGCCACCCGGGCGATGCAGGTCGGCACGCCCGTTCCCAGGTTAAAGACCTGATGGTCGGCCTCCACCCTCTCCATGGCAAGTACCAAACCCTGCACGATGTCCTTCACGTGAATGAAATCTCGGGACTGTAGGCCATCCTCATAGATGACGGGAGGCTGTCCGTTGAGCAACCTCCCTGAGAAGATAGCCATCACACCGGTGTATGGATTGGACAGCGCCTGCCTGGGCCCATAGGTATTGAAAAAGCGAAGGGCCACTGCCGGGATGCCATAAGCAAACCCAGTACTCAGGAACATCTCTTCGTGATCCCGTTTGGTGATGGCATAGATGGAAGTGGGATAGAGAGGTTTGTCCTCATCGGTAGGCACGGATTGCACATCTCTACCACAAGATGGGCAATTCATCTCCCAATCGCGGGCCTTGAGCTGATCTTCGGGACGCAGCCTGGGATAGACGGCGCCGCAGGCGTCGCACTTGTACTTGCCCTCACCATAGATAGACATAGACGAGGCGACGACGAGTTTCCGTGCAGAGTGTCTGCTGTTGGCGAGCAGATCTAGCAGAACAGCCCCTCCCAGCGTGTTGGCCTCGGTGTAGTACTGGATTTCGTACATGGACTGACCCACACCCACTGCAGCCGCCAGGTGATAGATTACGTCAATACCCTGGAGCGCCCTGGCCAGAGCATCCCGGTCGCGCACGTCGCCCTTGATGAATTCAGCATCAGGATTCAAATAGTCGGGCAGGGCTTGGTCTGTACCATGCACCTGAGCCACCAGGGCGTCGTAGATCCGAACGTCGTGTCCGCGTTCAAGCAACTCGTCTACCAGGAAAGAGCCAATGAACCCGGCGCCCCCAGTGACCAAGATTCTCTCACTCATGGTCGCTCCCCGTGTTGTCCCAGATTTTCCGGACGGAATATTCCTCTTCCGCCCGGAAAGTGGCATTGCGCAACATCTCACCTAGCAGGCCCACGCTGATCAATTGGATGCCCACCATCAGGGCGGTGATGCCAAAGAAAAGCAGAGGTCGCCAGCCGATCCCGCCCTGGATCGCCCACAGCGCGACCAGGTACAGCATAATCAGCGTGCCCAGCCCCGCAATAATGGTACCCGTCATGCCAAAAAGGTGCATGGGACGCTTGAGATAGGTTGTCAGAAAAAGCACACTCAGGAAATCAATGTACCCGCGTGCCAAACGCCGGGCGCCATACTTGGAGGCGCCAAAGCGGCGCGGATGGTGGGTGACCTGGACCTCAGTGACCCTGTAGCCCTTCCAATGGGCCAGCACGGGTATATATCGGTGCAATTCTCCATACAGTTTGAGGTCCTGAACGACTTCGCGCCGGTATGCCTTGAAGCCGCAATTGATGTCGTGCAGTTGGAGGCCCGTAAGTGTCGAGACTGTGGTGTTGGCAATCTTGGAGGGCCATCTCTTTGAGATATTATCCTGGCGATGAGCCCGCCAGGCGCCCACCAGGTCGTAGCCATCCTCGAGCTTGGCCAGCAGCCTGGGCAGTTCAGTGGGGTCGTCCTGGAGATCAGCATCCAAAGTGACAACGATCTCACCACGGGCCAAGGCAAAGCCAGCCGACAAGGCTGCGGTCTTGCCAAAATTGCGGCGAAACTGGACAACACGCACGCTCTCGCCGTCCGCCTCGTACAGATCCCGCAAGACGGCCACAGAATCATCCGTGCTGCCATCGTCCACAAAGATCATCTCATACGCAAACGGCAGGGACGCTGCAACCTCAGTGACCGCCTCGTGAAGGGCCTCCAGCGATTCCTCTTCATTTAGCAGTGGAATTACGAACGAGATCATCCGTGTTTGGTTCACCTGCCGAAAGGCCCTCCTGCCATTCGCCGACTTTGCCCCGGGGCAATGCCCAGACCCGTCCCGAGCCTCACGCTATGCGGCAACGCACGGCATTATACCACGAAACGGTGGGGCTGTCTATCCAGGCAGCAGATTGAGGAATGACACTCAACCTGTTGTCTGCACGCGCACAAATCAGATTGAGGTTGGCAGGTTGTGGTTCAGCACGTGTCAGGCCTGGCATTCAGAGCTTCCTCGAGGGCAGCATCCAAAGAAAAGGCAAACCCAACAGTGGAAGCACGGCGCTGATAGCAAAGGCTGTACGCATTCCCCAAGAGTCGCCCATCATTCCCAGCAGAAGGACAGCGCCCGAACGAAGGATAAAGGACATTGACATGTAAACCCCGTTGGCCAGGGCGCGGTTTTCGGGAAAGCTCTCTTGAACCAGCGCCATGATCACCGGGATGACGGAAAGCGCCGCAAAGCCCAGCAGAAGCAAGACGGGAAAGCGTACCCATCCATCCGTGGCCAAGAAGACGAACATGAAGATAGGAGTGGTCACGAGCGAGATAGCCAGCAGTAGACGGCGGCCAAACCGGTCGCTGAGCGTACCCCCCAGCAATGCCCCCACCACACCTGCTGCCTCCAGGGCAGCCAGAGATATCCCCGCAAACCACAAGGCAGCCCCTTCGCTGTGAAGAAAGATGGGGAGGTAGGTGGTCAATGCCGAAACCATAAAAGCGCGCACGACGATTATAGCCGCCAGTGGTAGCAAGAACGGCCACATGTTCCGCAATGCTTGCCGCCAATGCAGGCCCGACTCTGAATCGGGCGGGCGCCCTGACAAATCCCGAAGACCGACCCAAAGAAGAGCCGATGCCACCAAACCGCCTACCATCAGCCAGGGTGTTCCCTCCAGCGTCAGAAACTGCACCGCCGTGACGATGATGATCGGTCCCAGCGTTCGGCCCAGCTCGCCGCCGACCATCCAGAATCCCATGCCCCGCCCGAGGCTTTTCCCCGAAAGCCGGCCAGCCATCACCGGACCCACAGCGTGCAGTCCCGCGGACATGGTGCCAGCCACGAGCAAGAGCAGAACGAGCACGCCGTAGGTCGGGGCCACGCCCAACAGGCTCATCGCTACGCCGGTCACAGCAGGCGCCAGAATAACCGCATAGCGCAAGCCCACACGATCCGCCAGGTGCCCAATGAACGGCTGGGTCAGCGATGGCAGCTGCATAAACACAGTCAGCAATCCAGCCCTGGTATTGGTCAACGCCATGGTTTCGACGAAAACCGGCAAGAGCGGTGCGAGGAACGCAGAGTAGGTATCGTGCACCGCGTGGGCCGCAGACATGGTCGCCACACGATCCGTCTGGAATCGTTCGGCGTCAACGGGTTGAGCCCCGGCTACAACCTCGGTGGTCATCTGGCCTTCCTGGGTGCAAGATTGGCTGTCAGGGCCTTCCTGCCCGGACAAGGCAGAAAGTATACCACAGTTGAGCACGGCTCGCCAAACCAAGTGTATGTCGTGTCGGCGGTCGCTCGGATAGAACTCCTGGTTATGGCGCCAAGAAGAGAGAGCAGCCGGCAGACAGCCGTCACCAGATTGGATCAGAGTGCCCGTAGGACGAGGGCTCAGAGGAA
>Ga0209013_10004048_pt1 | contig 12915 bp, 8 predicted proteins | sample Cruoilmetagenom2_FD_187291 | JGI IMG/M metagenome (GOLD analysis project Ga0209013, IMG submission 187291) | Oil polluted marine microbial communities from Coal Oil Point, Santa Barbara, California, USA - Sample 2 (SPAdes) (version 2) | ecosystem: Environmental > Aquatic > Marine > Oil seeps ... | reverse complement strand
TTTTTGGTAGGTAATGCTTTTTTAGAAAAAAAGAATAAAGCCGATAGTGAATAAAAGGTATTAAACCACATCCGTCAGCTGACGGGCTGAATCCAAAAATAGATGTCGACCAAGAAGGTCGAAATAACAACCTAGATCCCGCTAGAAAAAAGCGGAATTAGTTTCACTAAAAAGAATAATTCAAATTAATCCATAAAAAAAGGTCGTTAAAAGCAATAGTTTTAACGACTTTTTTTTATGGCAATTTTATTAACCAATAATATGTAATTCGGTAAATTCCTTTGAAATAATGATCGTATTATCTCCGTTTACTTTTACATCCTCAAATTCAATTTCTTCATTATCAATTTGAATTTTTAATACCTTAAATGGTAAGCCGTGTAATTTCATTTTAAAAGTTTTATAACTCGTCATAAATTTACCCGATTTATGCTGCTGAATGATCAATTCATCGGATTTCCCAACTAAACTAAAGGTGCGTAAACTGAATCGACCTTTTTTATAATCGAAACCATCCCCTGCATCGTCATATAACTCACTTTTTTCTTTACCTTTTTTATAATATACATCTAATGTGAGCTCATCAATTTTCTTTTCACCTACATATTGCTGTATGGGGTATTTAGGAATAATTGCTCCTTCTTTAACAAATATCGGCATACTGTCAAGATCGGCATCAACCCATAATTCTTGTCCTCCTTCAATATATTCGCTATTCCAGTAATTATACCAGTAACCTTCCGGAAAAAACATTCTTCTACCTTTAGCATTTGCTTCTGTAACAGGGCATACAAGAATTTTTTCGCCAAATACAAATTCATCATTTCTATAATGTGTATGAGGATCATTTTGATCATATAAAACAAGTGACTTCAAAATTGGCACTCCTTCATTTGCATATCTCCAAAATGCAGTATACAGATATGGAAGTAATTGATATCTAATTTCAATAAATTTTCTTACTATATCCGTAATATTATTTCCAAAGGTCCAAGGTTCCTGATCTCCGTGATCTCCTGAAGAATGCGTCCTGCAAAATGGATGAAATATTCCTAATTGTATCCATCGAGCATAAAGTTCGCCATTGGGTTGTTCAGTAAAACCTCCTATATCCGATCCTACAAAGGAGAATCCCGACATACACAAACGTTGTGCCTGAATATTAGCTATACTTAAATGTTCCCAAGTAGCTACATTATCACCCGTCCATGTGGAAGTATATCTTTGAGTACCTGAATAAGCTGCTCTGGTTATTACAAAAGGCCTTTTGGGATAAGAGAATTTTTTTAATCCCTGGTAAGTGGCTCTAGCCATTTGCATACCATAAACATTATGCGCTTTTCTATGGCTACATGGATTTCCATCATAATCATGGCGAACATCATCAGGGAAAGTTTTGTTCGGGACTTCCATTACAGCTGGTTCATTCATATCATTCCAAACCCCTTTTACTCCAATTTCTTCAATAAGTTCTTTAAAAAGGTCAGACCACCATTCTCGCACTTCAGGATTCGTAAAATCGGGGAAATAACATTCTCCCGGCCAAACTTTTCCTTTCATATAAGGTCCATCCGCTCGTTTACAGAAATAATCTTTCTCTAAACCTTCTTTAAAAACGCTATACTCATTATCAATTTTAATTCCCGGATCAATAATCACAATCGTTTTAAAACCATCATCAGCCAGTTCTTTCACCATTTTTTTAGGATCTGGAAAATGTTCTTTATTCCAGGTAAAACATCTAAATCCATCCATATAATCGATGTCTAAATAAATAGCATCACATGGTATTTTTAAGTCCCTGAACTTTTTAGTGATTTCTTTTACTTTATTTTCGGGATAATAGCTCCATTTACATTGGTGATAACCCAGTGCCCATAGGGCGGGTAATTGTTGCGGTTTCCCTGTCAGATCCGTATATTTTGATACTACATCAGACATCTCCGGGCCGTAAATAAAATAATAATTCATCTCTCCTCCCTGCGCCCAAAAACTTGTAATATTTCTACGCTCACCACAAAAATCAAAAAAAGAACGAAAACTGTTATCAAAAAATACTCCGTATGCCTTTTTATGATGCAGACCAATATAAAAAGGTATTGTTTTATAAATAGGATCACTACTTTTCTTAAAAGCATAAGAATCGGTTACCCAATTCTCAAAACGTTTTCCTTTTAAGTTGATATCTACCGGCTTATCACCCAATCCGTAATATCCTTCACTATCTTGTGATACTTTTGACATTTTTACGATATCACCTCCAAAATCATAACTCTCTTCCCAATGAAATCCTAATTCATCTTCGCAAATAAGTTTTTCATCTTTGGCATCAAATATTGATTTTCGCATGTCAATTTTTGATACTTTACATATTAGTTTTGAAGTAGAAATAATATAACTTTCGTCATTCTCCGTTATTTCAAGATGATTAAATCCTTTACTGGCGTATTTCGTAATGGCATACGAAAAATCCTTTTCAAAAATTGATTTTGTAGTGTATCGAAATCTTAAAACACTATCTCGTTGCACTGTAACCTGAAGAACTACATTATTCTCACTTGTAAAGTAGAACGTATCAACATCTTTTTTACAGGAAATTATTTTAGATGGGAACAGGTCCCCTTTGTATTCTAACTCTGTATTTAATATCATTTATTACCTTATTAATAAAAAAGTGTAAACCTAATAAATTTAACCTATTTATTAAGTTATTTTTTATTAAAAAAACACGATTAATTTTATGCAATAATGAAAATTAAAGGTCTAATATTTTGATATTTATAATTGTTGTTATTTGATCTTAAATACAGTAATGCTAAATGGTGGCAATGTAATTTCTGCAGAATAAGGCTTATGATCTCTTTTAACATTTTGAATTTGTATTTCCTTTGAATTACTAATTCCACTACCAAAATATTTTTTATAATCACTGTTCAGGATCTGTTTCAAACTTCCTTTTCTAGGCAAACCTATTTTATACTTCTTTCTAACTACAGAAGTGAAATTACAAACAACTATAATATCATTGACCTCATCATGCCCTTTGCGGATAAATGCAATAACAGAATTTTCGCTATCCTCATAATTGATCCATTCAAATCCTTCAACGCTAAAACCTTTTTCGTATAATGCCGGAGTACTTTTATATAATAAATTTAAGTCTTTAACAAACATCTGCATTCCTTTATGAGGTTTATATTGTAACAGATGCCAATCTAAGCTTTGAGAAAAATTCCATTCACCTGACTGACCAAATTCTCCACCCATAAAAAGCAATTTAGTTCCGGGATGTGTATACATAAATCCATAAAGCAATCTTAGATTCGCAAACTTTTGCCATTCATCTCCAGGCATTCTGTTTAATAGGGAGTTTTTTCCGTAAACGACCTCATCATGAGAAAGAGGCAGCATAAAATTCTCTGAAAAGGCATAAGCCAAACTAAAGGTTATCTCATTCTGATGATGCTTACGATAAATCGGGTCTTTCGAAAAATATTCGAGAGAATCATGCATCCATCCCATCATCCATTTCATCCCAAAACCTAAGCCGCCTACGGAAACAGGTTTACTTACCATTGGAAATGCTGTTGACTCTTCAGCAATTGTCTGTACACCTTCAAAATTAGTATATACGCCTTGATTAAAATCCTTTAAGAATTCTACAGCATCTAAATTTTCTCTTCCTCCGAATTGATTCGGTTCCCATTCTCCTTCATTTCTTGAATAATCAAGATAAACCATGGAGGCTACAGCGTCCACCCTTAAACCATCAACATGATATTTATCGAGCCAGAAAAAAGCATTGCTGATCAGAAATGATCTTACTTCATTTCGACCGTAATTAAAGATCAAACTTTTCCAATCAGGATGATAACCTTTTCTTGGATCTGGATGTTCGTATAAATGACTTCCATCAAAAAATCCTAAACCGTGATCATCTGATGGAAAATGAGATGGAACCCAATCTAAGATCACACCTATATCGTTTTTGTGCAATTGATCAACCAGATGCATAAAATCCTGAGGACTTCCAAATCGTGAAGTGGGCGCAAAATAACCTACTAATTGATACCCCCAGGAGGGGTCATATGGATATTCCATAACCGGCATAAACTCAACATGTGTGAAATTCATTTTCTTTACATAGGCAACCAGTTTTTTTGCTAACTCTTTATAAGTTAAAAAGCCGTTATCATCTTCATTCCTCATCCAGGATCCCAAATGAACTTCATAAACAGCATAAGGTTTATCCAAACCGTTTTTATCCTTTCTGTACGACATCCAATCCTTATCTTTCCACTTGTATGTATCAATATTATTAACTACAGAAGCCGTATTTGGCGGAGTTTCACAAGAAAAAGCGTAGGGATCGGCTTTCTCGGTTTCTATATTATTATTGTTAGACTTGATCTTAAATTTATATCTCATTCCGACGTCAACATTTGGAATAAATCCTTCCCAGATCCCAGATCCATCCCATCTAACATGAAGTCTGTGCTGTTTATCATTCCAGAAATTAAAATCCCCAATAACCGAAACTGATTTTGCCGAAGGTGCCCAAACAGCAAAATAAACTCCAATTTCATTATCTACTTTCATAGAATGAGCTCCAAATTTTTCGTAGAGTCGGTAATGTTTTCCTGCCTTAAAAAGATTGATATCAAAGTCTGTAAAAAGACTATGTGTTTTTACTTTTGCCATAAGTTCAATGATTAATGATATTAGAAATTCCCTTTAAAGGAATCAATGCCCAACGCGGACGTGAATTAAGTTCATAGCCCAATTCATATACTGCCTTTTCCAACAAGCAGTATTTTAAGATAAAATTACGTTCCTGATTATATCCGATATTTAAATTTGCTTCAAGGATCTCATCCATATAAGTTGCTAAAAAAACACTGGTGAAATAAGAATACAAAACCTCTGCAGCTTCAAATAATGTATCCTGTTCTTGTATATATTTTTCACCGTTATTAAAGATAGTTGCATAAATAGCATAATGAAAAGACCTGAACATACCAGCCACATCTTTTAATGGTGGTTGTTTCACTTTCCTGTCTCTTATAGTACTTTCGGGCTCTCCTTCGAAGTCTAAGATGTAAAAATCATCATCTTTAACCAGTATTTGCCCTAAATGATAATCACCATGCACTCTTATACGTTCACCTTTTAGTTTGGTCCAATCAAAATTAACAAAACGCTTCCTAATAATATTTTTATTATTTAAAAACTCCTTTGCCAATTTGAGGGCTAAACCATCCAGTTTGTGCAAATTATTTTCAATGGTATTTAATCTGTTTTGAAATTGATAGAGCAATCTGTTCTTTAACCAAACGGTATAATCTCCATTAAACCGAGTTGGTGTAAAAGCTGTGTCTTCAAACTCAGATCCCAATACAATGTGCATTTCAGCAGTACGTTTTGCAATAGTTTGAATCTTTAAGAACAAATTTAATCCTACCCAATCAATAATTTGTTCAGGTACATCTTCAATTTTTAATCTTGAATACAACTCTGTTGTTGGTAATGATCGTACATCTATGTTTTTATTCTCTACATTAGAAAATACTATATGCAGCTCATTTAACATATATTCCCAGGCATCACCTTGATTAGGAACCAGTTCCTGCATTAAGGCAATGGTAATATATACGTTATCCGAGTCAATTATATTCAGGCTTCCCCGATAAGCGGGAGTATTTTTAAATTCTTTCTTATCAGATAAAAAGCAACTCATTTCAAAATCAGGATTTTTATCTGCATAAATTCTTCTAAAGAACTTTAAAATAAATTTATCATTATAAATAATTGAGGTATTACTTTGTTCTAAACCCAAAAATCTTGAAAATCGATAAACTGAATCTTTAAAATTTTCACTTTTATGATATTGAACTTTCGTTTTGTCGTTTGGTAAAGCACCTAAAAGACGCTCAAATACTAATTTTCTAAATGCTTCAAGATTTATTGCATCAATAATAAAACCGTGTTTTCCTTTTATGCTAACCGGAAGGATCCTGTCTTGTTTAGCAAAATTTTCATCGGTAACAAAAGCTATCGGTAAAAAATAATGCTGATAAAAAGCTTCAACAAAATTAATTTCCAGGATCAAACCATAATATACCTCTCCATCCTTCTGAATTCTAAAGTAATCAGAAAGTTCTATATATTTCAACTTGCTTGCTTTCCCGCCATACCACCGTTGTTTCACGATGTAATCTTCTAAAACATCCGAAAGGAAAACCTTAACAAATTCTTTATTATCCAATAATTCTTCCCAATTATCATCAAAATTATAAGGAGATCGAAGTGTTGTTTTAGTTACTTTTTGAGGCATCTTATCTATTTATTCTAAATATATGAAAAGGTAAGGAAGGACGCAACTCTATGTAATTATATTCATCGTTCCAGTTATAAGTGTTACCGGTAAACAGATCATGAACTTGCATTTTATGACCATTTGTAAGGCCCAAATCATTCATGGGTAATCGCATTGTTCCATGTTGCGCATAATTATGATCCAAACTTATGATTATTAAAAGTTCATTTGATTTTGAATCATTCCATTTATAAAAAGCGATCAAATTATTATTTTCAATATGACAAAATTTGATATTATTGGTTTGTTGAAGCGCCTGTTCCTCTTTTCTTATTTGATTTATCCTTGTTATAATCTTCGTCAGGTTATTTTCCATAGACCAATCGTAATGACAAATTTGAAATTTCTCAGAATTTAGATACTCCTCTTTTCCGTTAAGTGCATCACTTATCATATACTCAAAAACGGGACCGTAGATACCTGTATTAGAACTTAGAGTTGCCGCCAGAACATATCGCTGTATGTATTGTGATTCATTGGCTCCCTGCAGATCAAAAGGATTGATATCCGGGGTGTTTGGCCAAAAATTAGGTCGAAAATATTCACACTGTTCGGTCTTGGTCAACTCTTCCATATACTCTATAAGTTCATGCTTTGAATTTCGCCATGTAAAATAAGTGTAAGACTGTGTAAATCCTTGTTTAGCCAATTGTTGCATTATTTTTGGTTTGGTAAATGCCTCAGCCAAGAACAATACATCGGGGTACTTTTTTTTGACTTCACTAATGATCCAGTTCCAAAAATAAAAAGGTTTGGTATGTGGGTTATCCACTCTAAAAATACGAATACCACATTCTATCCAATACAATAAAATATCCAAACACTCCGCCCAGAGATTCTTATAATCATCCGATTCAAAATAGATCGGTAAAATATCCTGGTATTTCTTTGGAGGATTTTCAGCATACTGCACAGTTCCATCCGGCCTCCATTTAAACCATTCGGGATGAGATTTCACCCATGGGTGATCCGGAGCTGCCTGCAAGGCATAATCCAAAGCAATTTCAACACCCATATCTTTTGCTTTTTTAATTAATGATCTAAAATCATCAATATTACCCAATGCCGAATGTATTTCCTTATGACCACCTTCCTTTGACCCAATACCCCAACAAGAACCAACATCGCCATCTAATGCATTTGTAGTATTATTTTTTCCTTTTCTATTAACTTCTCCAATGGGATGTATTGGAGGAAAATACAAAACATCAAAACCCATTTTTGCAACTCGTGGAAGTAATCGCTCACAATCTTTAAAAGTACCATGAGCCCCTTCAACTTTTGAGGCAGAACGTGGAAAGAATTCATACCATGTACTGAATTGGGCCCTTAATCTGTCCACATAAACTTTATAGGTTTTTGACGAATTTGATAATTTCTTTTGTGGATATTTTTTAAATATATTTTGTAATGCTTCGCTTTGAGCTTCAATGACAGCTTCATTATACATTTCCTTTGCAGAAAATATTTTTTCGAGATCGTTTACATATGTTTTTTCAGAAATTGATAATTTTCTTTTTATTGCTTTCAAAAAAATTACACCTTCCAATAATTCTGATGCTACTTGCTGATGATCTTCAATTTTACGGGTTATTCCATGTTGCCAGTTTAAAGCATGATCAACCCAGCCTTGTACTTTATAAGAATAAAAACCTTCTTTTAACACTGTAAAAGAAGCTTGATACTCATCATTATGCAAAGGCTGCATCCTAACCTCATTCCACTTTTTATCATGTTCACTTTTGTACAAAACAGCGGCGGCTATGATATCATGTCCATCCACCAAAATATCAGCTGTTACCAGAACCTTTTGATCAACAACACGTTTTATAAAAAATTCTGAATTATTTAATTGAGGAGTAACATGATCTATTACAACTCTTTTCTGATTCTGCATTATATAATGAGTTTTTCAATTTACAATTATCAAATCACAGAGCCTTTTGGTATTACAGCTCCTTTTTTAAGAACTACAATACCATCTCTAACACAATAAGTATCTTCCTCAACATCTTTTAAATGAGGGCCTCCATTGATTCTAACATCATCACCAATTCGACAGTTTTTATCAAGAATAGCATTTTTAATAAAACAACGCTCTCCAATTCCCATTAAAATTTCTATCTTATTTTCATACATTTCCTCTAATGTTTCATAGTAATCGCTACCCATCATGTAGGTATTGATCACTGTTGATTCATTACCAATTCTCGATCTGATCCCAATTACCGATCGTTCAATCTTAGCAGCATGAATAATGCATCCTTCCCCAATTACACTTTTATTCAATGTTGTACCCGAAACCTTTGACGTTGGTAACATTCTTGCTCGGGTGTAAATTCTTTTATTCTTATTGTAAAGGTCAAAGTGCGGAATATCATCTGTCAACCCCAAATTTGCTTCAAAGAATGATTCAATATTACCAATATCTGTCCAGTAACCTTCATATTGGCAACTAATTACTTTGTTCTTATCAATGGATTGTGGAATAATCTCTTTACCAAAGTCAACAGTATCCGGATTGTTCATCAACTCGATAAGAAGATCTCTGTTAAAAATATAAATTCCCATGGAGGCAAGATAGTTACGTCCTTCTGATTTCATATTATCACTCACCTCAGAAGTCCAGTCAGGTAATAATTTAGCCTCAGGTTTTTCTATAAAAGAGGTTATTACATTATTCTCATCAGCTTTAAGGATACCAAATGAAGTTGCGTCTTTTGCATTTACCGGTATGGTAGCTATCGAAATTTTAGCATCACTATTAATATGTTGATCCAACATCAAATTATAGTCCATTTGATATAATTGATCTCCAGATAATATCAAAGCATAATCAAACTCATGACGCAAAAAATGATGCATACTTTGTCTCACCGCATCTGCGGTGCCTTGAAACCAGGATTCACTATGGGGGGTTTGTTCGGCAGCCAGAACATCGACAAAGGCTTTGCTAAAAAAACTAAAATGATAAGTGTTTTTGATATGCCTGTTTAAAGATGCAGAATTAAACTGAGTTAAAACGTACATTCTTTTGATATCGGAATTGATACAGTTAGAAATTGGAATATCCACCAATCTAAATTTCCCAGCAATCGGTACAGCTGGTTTTGAACGTTGATCTGTTAACGGATAAAGTCTGGATCCCTGACCTCCTCCTAAAATTATTCCTAATACTTTATGGCTAAACATAAGTGACTAAATTAAAGATTTGTATAAAGTTATATATTCTTGCGCTGATTTATCCCATGAATTGTCAATTTGCATGCATTTTTTTCTTATTCTTTTAAATTCAGATGGTTTTTTGTATAATTCAACTGCTCTATTTATAGAATGACATACGTCTTCAACCGCTGCCTGATCATGACAAATACCAAAACCACCATCTTCAACATCAATTACGGTATCCTTTAAACCCCCAATTCTTCTTACTATAGGAATTGTACCATATCTCAAAGCATACATTTGATTCAAACCACATGGTTCAACTCTTGACGGCATCAATAAAAAATCTGATCCGGCATAGATCTGATGTGCAAGTTCTTCATTAAAACCTATTTCGGAAGCATACGAATCCTTAAAATGAATATTTAATGTTTTTAACTCAGCCTCCACCTTCTTATCGCCAGAACCAAGGATCATAATATTAATTTCCTTTTTTAATAATGTTTTATATAAGATAGAAGGAAAAAGATCAGCTCCTTTTTCATATACCAGACGTCCTATAAACGAAAATAATGGTTTGGATTCATCTAAATTAAATCTTTTACAAAGGTTTAATTTATTTGCCCATTTTCCCGATTGAGTATCCGATATGGAATAACTTTTTGCAATTGACTCCTTCACCATTAAATTAAAGATTTATATAAGCCTTCTACTTGTTTTGCAATGGCAATCCAGTCAAATGTATCTTCAACTCTTCTTCTGCCATTTTTTGCCATAATTGCTGTCACTTCTTTGTTACTTGTTAATTTATTAATGCCTTCAGCAAGATCTTTTGAAAATTTATCCGGGTCAATTGGTTCAAATGGTGCTGTATCCTGTTGTTCTAAAGGTACTAATATTCCTGTTTCCCCGTCAACAACAACTTCTTTTATTCCACCAACAGCACTTGCAACAACTGCTGTTTCACAAGCCATTGCCTCTATATTAATTATCCCAAATGGTTCATATATGGATGGACAACAAAATACATCGGCATGTGAATACAGTTGTATTACTTCCTCTTTATCTAACATTTTATCTATCCAGATAACATTATCTCTGGTTTTTTTTACTTCGTTAACACTGTCTTCCATTTCTTTAGCAATTTCCGGTGTATCCGGTGCACCTGCACATAAAACTATCTGTGTATCCGGATCAATATACTTTATGGCATTTACTAGATGTATTATTCCTTTTTGTTTGGTAATTCTACCTACAAAAAGCACATAAGGTTTTAATCTGTCAATATTGTATTTTTCTAAAGTAGATGTTTCTTTGGAAACCACATATTCTTGAAGATTTATTCCATTATATATTACATTTATTTTTTCTTCATCCACATCAAAATATTTTAATACATCCTCTTTCGTTTCGTTCGAAACAGCAATAATTGCATCAGCCATTTCAATTGCTGTCTTTTCAACCCATGATGAAGCATCATAACCCCTACCTAATTGCTCTCTTTTCCATGGCCTTAATGGCTCCAATGAATGGGTTGTTATTACTAATGGAATACCATAACACAATTTTGTAATTATACCTGCAAATTGAGCATACCATGTATGACAATGCACTATATCAGCATCAATATCATCAGCATTCATTTGAATACATGTACTTAGAGTTTTTAATACTGCTTTTAATTTGTCATTTGTATGATCAAAAACAGGATTTTCAAAAGGAAATCCTTTAACTGTTAATTTTCCTGATTTCTCATCTTGATCACCGAAGCTTCTAACTTCCATTTCCATTAGTTTTGCTAATTCTGTTGCCAAATATTCAACATGTACTCCTGCTCCACCATAAACATAGGGTGGAAATTCTCTTGTATAAAAAAGTGCTTTCATTATTAAACTGTTTTTTCTGAATATTTTTTTATTATATGATCATCCGTTTCCGGATTCCAAACTTTTAAATCAATGCCATTTAAAATTCCTGAGAACTTGGCACTTTCATGATATATTAATCTTTCTAAGCCTTTAGCCTTAATTTTTAATTCTTCCAAATAACTTGGAGAAACAGTAGTTACTCTCCAGGCGCATTTAATGGCAGTAGCTAATGGGTTAATTTGGCCATCCCAGTCTAATAATCCAATCTTAGAAAAATCAAATTCAGGAATATAATTTACCTTATCATGACTGAACTGACCTTGGTATTGAGCATTGTGTATTGTAAATACTGTAGGAATATTTTTTAAGGCTGTATACTTTTTTGAATGTGACATCATAAAAGGAATTAAGCCTGTGTGATGATCATGACAATGCACAATGGATGGTTTATCCTCACTTTGCTCAATCCAGTCTAAAACAGCTACCTGAAAGGCTAAAAAACGTTCGGTATCATCTTCATAGGCATATACATCTTTCCTATCCAACAAATCAGGTATTTTAACTAAAAAAAGTGGAAATCTTAGTTCAGATCTCATTTTTAGAATTTGAAAGTCATAGGTCAATTCATCCAGTTTTAACCGACCTTCATATTCTACATCAAATTTCTTTTTTTTCGTATAAGCGTTAGTATAATAAGGAATAATAACCTTGGTAGAAACACCCAAATTATTTAGATATTTAGGTAAAGCACCAACTACATCAGCTAAACCTCCAACTTTGGCCACCGGAAAGCACTCTGCACTAATGTTTAATATTTCCATTTTATACTATTTTCAGAATAACATTCTGATTTTATGCGTATTATATTTTATAATAAGTTTATTCAATATAGTAAATTAATATGAAAAATTGGAAAGTAGAAATTTTAACTTTTTGTAAATTATGATATGATGAGATTCCGGGTAAAAATCAAAACTAAATTATTCACGGGGTGAATATTTTTAAAGTGGTTATACTCACCCCGTGAATTTGTTAATTCATAAGATGACTTTATGTATTACGGATATTAGTCATCGAATGAATATCACTGTTGTAAGAATATCGAACAATAGATCAACGATTGTTGATTTGTGATGTTTTTATAAAATCTTCAATCCTTGTTCCTTGTTCCTTGTTCCTTGTTCCTTGTTCCTTGTTCTTAAATCAAAAATTAAATTATTTATGGGGTGAATTTCTTTAACGCAGTTATATTCACCCCGTGAATATATAAATTCATAGGATGACTATATACATTGCAAATTTTAGTCATCCTATGAATATCACTCTTTTAAGAATATCGAACAATAGATCAACGATTGTTGATTTGCGATGTTTTTATGAAATCTTCAATCATTGTTACTTGTTCTTAATTCAAAAACTAAATTATTCATGGGGTGAATAATTTTAAAGTGGTTTTACTCACCCGTGAATTTTAATATAAAAAGGCATATAAATATGCCTTTTTTA
>Ga0209013_10004047_pt1 | contig 12915 bp, 9 predicted proteins | sample Cruoilmetagenom2_FD_187291 | JGI IMG/M metagenome (GOLD analysis project Ga0209013, IMG submission 187291) | Oil polluted marine microbial communities from Coal Oil Point, Santa Barbara, California, USA - Sample 2 (SPAdes) (version 2) | ecosystem: Environmental > Aquatic > Marine > Oil seeps ... | reverse complement strand
TGAAGGCTGGCCTTAATGTTATCAATAACCTGCAATTCTTTGAAAAGACGAATGTTTTGGAATGTCCTGGCCATGCCTAAGGCGGCGTTTTGATCAGATCTCGAACGGGTGATATCCTCACCCCTGAAAAATATATGGCCCTTTGAAGGCCGAAGCACGCCGGTGATGAGGTTGAAAATTGTGGTTTTACCTGCTCCGTTGGGACCGATGAGGCCCATCAATTCACCCTCTTTCAAGGACAGGTTATATCCATCAAGGGCACGAACGCCCCCGAACTGCTTACCAAGTTCCTCAACTTTCAATAACAAGGCATTTTCCGCGGGCATTGTGGAATCCTTAACATCACGGGGCACAGGTAATGGGCGAAGAGATAATTGTTGCGGCTTCGATTTATATCATTAATGTAAGTATATCAGTGGGACCTTTATTGTCAAGTAAAGCTGCGGATCTCTTGGGAATGAAAAACTCCGCCAGGATGATAATTGGACCCGACCCCTCTAAGCTGGAAGATGGAGAAATCGGGTCAGGTGAAAAAACAAGACTTCCTTTTGTTAAAGAATCTGGTAACTCCCTAATTGGGTTTTTGCTCAATTAGGGTGGTAGACCCTACAATCTTGTCAATCATCGACAGTCCGGCAATTCATAATATTTCCTCCCAAAAAAGATTTTAAAATGTTTGGTATCAGTTCATGGGTTATACCGCGCTTTCATTTGGGTGGAGAGGTCTTTCTGAAATGACCTGCCGGTGGGGGATTGCGGATGAGAAAAGATGTCTCTACCCGAATCCCGTGAACACTTATATATTTCTAGAGGTTCTCCCTATATTTCCGGACTTCCAGCATCACGGGATGGATACAATCCTCTGTTTTATGCCTTCAATCTGGTCCTTTTCGGATATTTTCTCCCCACCGGTATCTCTTACATAGAAAACGCCGGTCATCCTCTCTTCGTCGCTATTGACCTTTGCAAATTTTATATCCAGACCAAGGGAAAAAAATTCTTTTGCCAGATTGTAAAGCAGGCCAAGATGCGCATCCGTACTTACCTCAATAACGGTGAAAAAGTCCGAAACCTCATTATTGATTAGTACCCTGCGAGTGCCGGATCTCAAATATCCTGGTGAAATCCGCATTGTCCTCCTCTTTTTTTCTATAAGCTCATCCAGTGGGATTTGGTCCTCCAAGGCCTGATTAATTTCATTATAGACCTTTTTCCACATTTCCTCTTCCCTATATGGATCCAGCGGATTGGTCACCTCATAGATATCAAAGGCCAGACCGTTTTTTAGTGTAAAGATATTGGCTGAAAGGACATTAATATTATTAAGTGTGAAGGCTGCTACCATTTTACTAAAAAGCCCTGGTTTGTCATAAATACATTGAATCACCCTGGTAACCGGCGCGTCTTTAAGCTTATTTACGATCCATAAATGTTTCCTTTCGCCCAGGGTTAATGCCATACGAATATGCTGGACAATGTCTTCATAATTTGCGCTGAGAAAATACCTGGATGAGGCCTGGACCATAATATCCAAAATGTCTTTTTCCGGAAAATCAGGTTTCAGAATATATAAAACCGTCTTTTTTTGATCTTCGATCTTCTTGGTCGCATCAGGTGTGGCCAGGACACCCCTTTCTAAAATTCGTCTCACCTTGAAAAACAACTCAATCAGGAGCATAATTTTCCAATCAGTTCGTGCCAAAGGTCCCGTTGAAAGACTGTCTGCTATTGTCAGGAGGAACAACATCCTGAGGGTGTCTTTTTTCCGGACGATCTGAGCGACATCAACAGAGGTCCGTTCATCACCTAAGTCCCTTCGCTGAGAGATGCGTACCAGCAACAGATGATGTTTGACTAAAAAAGGAATAGCCTCAAGGGCTTTTCCCCAAATACCTAGATTTTTCAATATATGCGGGATAAGTTCGGCCCCCTTTTCGGAATGATCTTCTTTATACCCCTTTCCAATATCATGGAGAAGGCCGGTCAGGAAAAGCCAGTCGGGATGACTAAGTTCCTTAAAAACCTCTCCAAAAATAGGCCACCGGGCATTATAAACCCCCTTTGAGATCTCATTTATTACCTCCAGAGTCCTTAGGGTGTGCAGATCTACGGTCTCCACATGATAAAAACCAAATTCCACAAGGTTTTTTATCCTCTTAAATTCAGGGATAAAAAGGCCGACTAGCCCAACCTCGAGGGCAAGCCTTATAATCCTTGGGTTTGTTGGTTTAAGAATCAAATCCAAAAACAATCTTCGTGCTCCAGGTGAGTCAACAAATTTCATTCCTTCTTTTGCTATCTTCTTCCTTGCCTCCCAGATAAAACCTGAACCCAAGAAAAGGCCTAGCCGGTTGGCCTCGCTGAATGCCCTGAGAATCACCAGGGGATCCTTCTCTGAAACACGTCCCTCCTTCAAGATGATATTGTTTTTTATTACCCGAAATTCTGAAAGAAGATGGTATGGAGTATTTATTTCCAAAGGCAGAGGATTTATAATATCCAGGGCCTTCGCCTGGAACTCTTCGTGTCCATATCGAATACGATTAATATGAAGATAGAGATCTCTCATGAATTTTTCAGGACCTGTAATATATGGAGAGTCCTCGTATCCAAGGATATGTGATAACTCTTTCTGGTAGGGGAGTAAGAGACGGTCTTCCTTTCGGCCTGCAATGAGGTGCAGGTGATTTCTCACCTTCAAGAGAAAACCGTTTGAATGGCTTAGCTTATCTGACCCAAAATGAGAAAAGACAGCGAATCGCCTAATCTGACTGAGACGCTTACACTTAAAAAAGATTCTGGACATCCAGGCCATAAAATGGAGGTCGCGGAGTCCACCAAGGCCTTCTTTGATATCCGGCTCAACAAAATAGCCTTCGCTGCCGTATCTTTCCTCTCTCTTTTTTTGATTAATCAAGAATTGATTGAGTACAGCTTCCTTTTCTCTGTCAATCCTTGACCAGAAAGCTACCTCGAACAGATTAAAGAAAGATCTGGACCCCAGCAGTAAACGGGCATCTACTATTGACGTAAGGACCCGAAAATCATTCATGGCAAGGCGGATACATTCTTGTACCGTCAGGATAGACTGGCCGACGTCTAGTTTTGCATCCCACAAGGGGTAGATTGCTCTGGAAATAACCCCGGCCATATCTTCTGAGAGTTTGCCCTGGTGAATCACCAAGAGATCTACATCAGATCCAAGGCAAAGTTCACGCCTCCCATAACTGCCCAAGGCAACGACAGCCATGCAATCTTTCCGGGCTGTCCTGAGCTTATCCCTGAAGCCGGCATCAACGAACAGTGAATGGATAAACTGATCCATCAAATCAGTATATTTTCTGGTCGCGCGAGAACCTGAATTGTACTTCAGGTTTGTCGGAATCAAGGTTTTGCGTAATTCAAGAAATCTTTGAACAACACGTTTTGAATTATTCAAGTCTTTAGATGGCGTCGTCGTCTTCTTCGCCCGTTCGGATGCGGATGGCCTTTTCCACGGGAAGGATAAATATTTTACCATCCCCTATTTGACCCGTATGTGCATGCTCCCTTATGGTCTCAACTACCCTGGGTACGACATCAGAGGTCACAACCACCTCGATTTTAGTCTTGGGCAGGAAATCAACCACATACTCTGCTCCGCGGTAAATCTCCTTGTGGCCTTTCTGCCTGCCAAAACCCTTTACTTCAGTGATTGTTACACCGCTCACGCCCATTTTAAGGATTGCGTCCTTAACATCATCCAGCTTAAAGGGCTTAATAATAGCTTCTATTTTTTTCATATCTACATTCTCTCCAATACAAAATATACAGGGCTATAGTATCACTCATGACCGCGAAATATTGTAACAGTTTAGCTCTTTGAAAATAGGCGCGCCCTTCAATACGCTGATGATTTATTCCAAAGTGCCAAACTGTTACGAAATATCAAACTCGATGCACAAGAGGCTGTTTTGGATTATGGTATTCACAGTTCATCATATTGTCAATTCTTTTTAAGTTTCAGCCTTCCGAGTTGTCTGTGTTTTTGTAGGAATACAGTGATCAACATCATTAACCCGGACTTTTTTCATGCCTGGTCGGCATATTGGCCCTTAATAATATCAACATCCTCGTATAAACTCAATAAATAGGGATTTTGCGCTATCCTTAGGATAAGGATTAGGGTGTTTCTTTAAGGAGCTCTTTATAAAGTGCATTTGCTTCGCATCTGATTTCTTTAACCTAATTTGAGCGATTCTTTCCGTTACGAGAGGCTGTAGGTTGTTGAATATGGAGTGAAAAACGATTTGGATTGAGCGAAAGTGAATCACCCATTCAGTAAGATCAATCCGAAGCGTCTTTTGCTTCATATTTAGTAAGATACTGCCTCGCAGTAGGAAAGAATCGGTCGATTTAGGTTTCAGTATAACGTAAACATTGATCCCACGCTATTTAGTATAAAGGCAGTTGGAAATTCTTCTGAGAACCTTTGAATGGCCTTCCAACCTGTGCAATGCATGGGTACAATCACGCAAGGATCTATCTTTTTGAATTCCTTGATAGTTTGCTCAATAATCTGTTCAAAAAAAGGGCCGGAGAGATGAAATCCGCCCAGGACCGTATGGATTTTTTCTACACCGGTTATTTTTTTGGCAAAACGGACTGTGTTTATAATGCCCGCATGGGCACAGCCGGATATAACTACCAATCCTTTTTCTCGTAGATTAACAATCAAGGCCTGATCGTCGGAAATGGGATCCTTTTCAATTTTTCCATTTCTCTCCAACAAGGCATTGGGCAGTCCCTTCTCAAAATCCGTAACACGATCCACCTCACCGGTTACCGCAACCATATCATCAGACAGGAGAGAGGGCGTCTTTTTTTCCAAAATATCAACCTTTTCATCATCCAGATTATCCCTTTTAAGGGTTTGTGGAAATAACAGCTTTCTGCCATCATCAAGACCAAAATAACGAGGAGCCAAAAATGCGTCAGGATGAACCACCAGAGGAATTCGATGTGGAACTTTTTTAAGGAGTGAGTATAAGGATCCTGTGTGATCCATATGGCCATGACTCAAGACTATAGCCTCTATCCTTTCTATATCCACACCCAGTTGCTCAATATTGTGGGGTACGCCAATCCGGCTGTAACCTGTGTCAAAAAGGATGGTATGTTTTTTTTCATCTTTATGGACGGTCACAAGAAGGGACAGGCCGTGCTCTGCCAGGAGTGTGTCAGAAGGAATTTTTCCTCCCTTTGCCAGAGGAGGTCGTGTTACAATATCTGTATTCCTGAGCAAGACATCTACATAGTTGTCCATCAATGTCAAAATTTCGATGCGGTCTACTTTCTTTAGTGAAAGGAATGAATTATTCATATCTCTCGCCCCCTTAAAATATTATACGTTTGTCTTTGCCCCCTTTTGCTGGATTTGTCTTAAGGAAGCACCCCTATTTATTTAGCAGATACTCTTAATTTTTGCCACAGTTGCTTTACCTGTCTTCTTGTTTCTTCAAAGCTGATTTCATTATGGATAACGAAATCAGCATGTTTGACCTTTTCATCAATCGGCAATTGTGCCTTGAGTATATTGTCCGCCTCCTGCTCACTGATCTTGTCTCGTCTAACCAGTCGTTCTATCTGTCTCTCCCGGGGGATATAAACAAGCAGTATACTATCAACAAGTCGCTCTAAGCCTACTTCAAAAAGCAAGGGGATCACTGCTTGAATAATTACTTCAGAACTTTTACCTGAAAATTTGGTTACCTGACGATGAAATTCGTCAAAAACACGAGGGTGGGTAATCTCTTCCAGTTTTTTCCTTTTTATCGTATCATTAAAAATGATATTTGAAAGCTTCCTGCGGTCGATATTCCCGTCCTCTAAAAGCATATTTTCACTGAAATAGTCAACAATATCTTTCCAGGCCCTCTTTCCCGGTTCAACGATTTGCCTTGCAATTAGGTCAAAATCAATAATAGGCGCTCCAAGTTCTTTTAACATATTCGCCACAGTGGTTTTTCCACTTGCAATGCCTCCTGTTACGCCCAGGATAAAGGGCCCGGCCTGTTTACGATTGGTTTCCAATTTTTCCACAATGTTGTAGGACATCGGCAACAACCTGTCTACTCACTTATCCTCAAATTTAGGGCTCCTGACTTGGCGTAAATCTTAATGCAATATATTCTATTAAACACTGAACTATGAACCAAAATTAAAAAATAAACGTCCAACACCGAACATCCAACGTCGAATGACTGTACACCTTCGATGTTTCAATTATATGATCTAATTGAGCGAAGCGATATCCTTATTCGATGTTCGATGTTCAAATTGTTGCAGCTAAAATTTCGACCGAGCTTTTATAACACCTCGAAAATACATACACAGGTCTGGAGTTCTGAAATTATCTCTTTACCCTTTGGTGGTTTTCAGGTCCATACCTTTTATGCGATCAGTTATTTTTATTCTGCCGGTTCCCAGTTTCCAGGATTCATAATGCCGTTTGGGTCTAGCATTCTTTTGACCTTTTTTATTAGTTCAACCGTGTTTGGGTCCATCCTCTCCATCGTCAACCTTTGTGCGCCAACCTCGCCTTTCCACACCATGCCGCCCAAATCAAGGGTCGCCCGGTTTGACTCAGACAGGGCCTTTCTTGTTTTTTCAACATCCTCTTCATCAGCCCGGTTAAAAGAATAATTAAACCCGAACATCATGTTGTTACCCATTAAGACCTGATGCACATAGGAGCATATCATTCCATATTTATGTGATATCTCCAGGCCCTTTCTCCATGCCTCAGGGACCTTGTCAATGGGAAGTATTGCACCTGTGTATTCAAACCCGCCGCCCTTTTTAAAATCGGCAGCCAGAGAAGCCAGAGGGGGTACATCCAGGAATCTTTTTCTTAGCGCAGGGTGAAGATTTTCAACAAATTTAACCCTGCCGCCCCCCTTAAATTCGCTAAACAATTTTTTGTATATGTCTTGCTTCAACTCAAGTTCTTCTTTAAAGTGTCCGGATACAATGAGGACGAAAAAGATATGGTTCATCCAGTCCGGCTTCTCCTGGGTTATGAGAAAAAAATCTTCCAGCAAATCGAGGTGAGTAACATCACAGACGACATTTGGTATTAGATCTATTTCGTCTGTTGAAAACGCCAATACGTCTCTAAATTCTGGTTTGGGATAGAGCCTCATTGAAAGTTTTGTTACTATTCCGGTTGTTCCAAGCCAGCCAATGAACAGTCCGGGCAAGTCCGGGAGGGGACCCCTCGTAAACCAATATGGACTGACAGAGCAAGACCCTATCTTGCATATCTCACCAGTAGGCAGCACTACTTCCATCCCGGTTATCATTTCTGAATTAACGCCGTATCTTGGAGAAATATGACCATGCCCTTGAATCAGCGCATTTCCAACAATTGTAACTGTCGGAGGCGCTTCCGGGGTTGAGTGTTGAAGATGGGGATAGTTTTTCTCCAGATAAGACCTCAGCTTACCCTGAGACACACCTGCTTCTACCACGGCGTATCTATTTGCCTCATTTACCTCAATAATCTTGTCCATCCTTCTCATGTCCAGGACAATGCCGCCTTTGTTTGGAACAACCAATGCGGACAGTGTAAAACCCCCGCCAAGTGGGGTAATCGGAATCTTTTCTTTATTTGCCAAAAGTACTACCTTTTGCACTTCCTCCACCGTTTTCGGCATGATGATATAGTCAACATTTCGAGGTGGTTGTGCGCCCGAGTCTCTCGAATATAGGTAAAGCTCCTCCTGGCTGTTTGAGGCCCTGTCTTTCCCCACTATACTAACTAATGAGCTAAATATGTCCATAAATCCCCCTTGCTATTGCAAAACAAAGTGCCTCAAGAATTCTTATGCTACCGCCTCTTTTATGTCAAACAGGAAGTTTGTTTGACATTGACATATAAGGATACCCTTGTATATCCTTCATTTCTACGGCGTATTTAGTGCCCGAACGAAAACTGTCTTTTTCGCCGATATCTGCGTTGGGCTCAAATCTTAATCCTCGAAATATTTCAATATATTCCTGCGGTTAAAATTTTTGCCCGCCTTGATCTCGACGAAAAACCCAAATTTTAGTTCAGACACTATTTAGCTTAACAATAATAGCTCAATAAATAAAGGCATTACACCACCGTTGAAATATGGATTTGGGTATCTCTTGGCTGCCTGCTGCGCACGCCTCCGCGTCTCTGCACAAAGACAGATCACCGGTGCAGTTAGGAAGGCTCTGTCTCAAAGTACGCTTGCAATATCCGTTGCGCCCTATTTATCGAGCAAATACGCTTAACAAACCAGGATTAAATAAGAAGGGCGTGTCTAGGGGGCTGCCCGAGAATGGCTTCATAGAGAGATTGAGCGAAATTTTTGAGGGCAAGGCGACAAGGCCAAGACGGCGGTAGGCGTAGCAGTAGTCTACGTTGAGGACGTTTTGGGCTTGACAACGCAGCCATCTGAATTTGCAGCCGATCGCAGTAGAAGTCTATTCTCGGACAGCCTCCTAGATCAAGAAAAGGGAGAAAATATGAGTGCGTTAAGGTTTAATGAAGATCTTTGCAAGACCTGTCCAACTTGCGATTGCCTGGTTAAATGCCAATATATGGACTTTAGTGTAGATGAGGCAAGAGAGGCGATGATAAGGATATATGAGGGAGAGGACTCTTTTGTATTGCAAGACTGTGTAACATGTTACGGATGCGAAGAATATTGCAGGAGAGGAAACCATCCATTTTATTTGATTACTGAAAAAAGGCAAGAAAAAGGCATACTTACTTCACCGAGGGCAATTACAAGGCAGTGGATAAATATTGGAGAACCTTTAGGAAAATATAGGCTTGGAGAGATCGGAAAAAAGGTATTATCCTTTGGTTTTATGCCTGAATTTCTCCACCTTGTTAAGGGAAAACTCTTTGAAGACCTGATGCCTTCTTATATCTTTGGCCAGGAGTTCTTTTGTAATGTTGTTTACATCCATTTTGCCAATACCTCGATCATTAAGAAGAGGCTGCCTTTGGTAATGGATAATTTTAAAGAACTGGGGGTGAAAGAAGTCGTCTGTATGCACGACGAGTGTTATGGATCATTCACTTCCCTTGCGCCTGCATATGGTATTGAGGTCCCTTTTACACCTATCCATTATTTTGAATTTCTCTATAATAGATTAAAGGAACTGGAGGGTGAAATCCGACCGTTGAACATTAAGGTGGCCTATCAGAGGCCCTGCTCTTCTCGCCTTTCTTCAGATAAACACCATTTTGTAAAAGATATTATGCAGTTAATAGGAGCAGATTTGGTCGAAAGGGAATATCAGGACGCAAATGCCCTTTGCTGTGGAGATATCCTTGGGATGATCTTTGGTTATGACATTCGTTATGATGTGCAAAAAAGGAACTTAGATGACATGATCGCACATGGCGCTCAATATTGTGTCTTTAACTGCCCGGCCTGTCAAAACACACTGGCCGATAAGGTTATAAAAAGAGGGATAAAGCCAATTCATATGATTGATCTTTGCAGGATGGCCATAGGCGAAAAACCAGAAACGGAGTCATAGTTATGAGTAGTATTAAAAATGTGCTTTCTGATATTGTGGGACAGGATTATGTCTCTAATAACCCGGAAGAGGTCTATCTTTATTCGAGGGACCCTGGATTGATGCCTGCCCATAAACCGGACTATGTGGTTATGCCACAGTCTGCCCAGGAGATACAGGAGATCGTGAGAGTCGCCGACAGAGAAAAAATATCCATTGTCCCAATGGGGGCAGGCTTGGCCCTGACCGGACTTGTTATTCCCCAGAAAGGGGGAATAGTCGTTGACATGAAAAGGATGAATAAGATCCTTGATGTAAATGAAAGGGCTCGATACGTACTTGTTGAAGGAGGCACCTCACAGGGCTTGTTAAAGGCGTACCTGGAAAAAAACTACCCCAGATTAAGGCACAGTCTACCCGATGCACCTCCAACAGCAACCATAGCGGCCAACGTAATGATACACGGTCAGGGCAGGCTGGCACAACAGTATGGTTTTAATTCCGATATGATCAGCGGATTGGAAGTTGTCCTGCCATCAGGAGAGATCTGCAAGATTGGTTCATGCTCCATATCACCAGACTGGTTTTCAAAAGGGCCGCCCCTTCCGGATCTATCCGGACTATTTCTGGGATGGTTTGGCGCAACAGGTATCATAACGAGGCTGGCACTAAAACTCTATCCGAGAAAAAAATTAAGGGATGTGGAGATATTTATCACAGACAGAGAAAACCTTGTCCCTGATATAGTGTATGAAATTACCCATACTGAAATGGCCGAAGACATACTTGTCTTTACACAGCCACTGCCTATGATGTTTAAGGACAACCACCACGTAAGTTTTTATATTACTGGTGACACTGATGAGGAACTGGAATTTAAAAGAAAAATGATATGGGATGCACTCCACGGTTTTATAAAGAGCAAGGATGGCGGCTTTATGTCGATTCCACCAGCTATGAGGCCAACACTCTTGGAGATGCCGCAGAAGAGCGCCAGTAGGTTAGCCGATGTAAAAAGAGGGGGAGGATTTGAGTATTCAGGGCCGATTATTGTAGTAGAGAGATATCCGGAATGTTGGAGAAAACTGGTGGAGTTGGCCGTAAAATATGATCTTGCCTACTCCGGCATGGTAAGGATTATTGGAAGAGGTCACTGCATGATGTTTGGTTTTGCCTTTACCTTCAACCGTGCAGACCCGGATATGATGGAAAGAGTGCGAAATGCCCTGAAGGAGGTCAGCGAATTTGCCCTGGAGACCGGAGGGGTTTTTTGGAAGCCAACAGTAGAGGAACAAAAGATGGCATTTAAAAAGATGGATACAAATACAATGCAACTTATGAAAACAATAAAAAATACATTAGATCCAAATGGAATAATGAATCCCGGAAACTGGGAGGTCAATTAGATGAAATATGAAGAAATTGTTCACAGATGCTTCAGGTGTGGTTACTGCAAATTTACAAGTGATTATTCGGATTTTAACTGTCCATCTTATAGGAAATTTATGTTTGATACATATTCTCCTGGAGGCAGGATGTGGTTGATAAGGGCCTGGCTCAACGATGAGATAAAAAACAGCGAGCGTTTTCAGGAAATCCTTTTTTCCTGTGCCACATGTGCCAATTGTGTTGAGCACTGCGTATTTAGCTTCAGTGAAGACCTGGTCAATATCTTTATTGCAGCCAGGGAGGAGATGGTCAACAAAGGGGTAATTCCCCCTCCTGTAAGAGATTATTTCAAGAACATCAGTATTAACGGTAACCCCTACAAAGAGCCCGCCGATGAAAGGGGAAGATGGGCTGATAAAACGGCCATTAATGCCTATGATGGACAGGAGTATCTGTTTTATGTCGGCTGTGTTGGGTCCTATGATGAAAGGGCGAAAAAGATTGCCGGGGCAGTGGGAAACCTTCTTATTGATGCAGGGGTTTCTATAGGGATTCTTGGTGAAAATGAGACATGTGATGGAAATGAGGTGAGGGCACTTGGCGAGATAGGCCTTTATGAATTCCTTGCCAAGCAGAATATAAATTTATTCAAAAACCTTGGAATAAAAAAAATAATCACCCTGGATCCCCATGCCTTCAATGTCTTTAAAAATAATTATCCTGATCTTGGTGGAGAATTTGAAATCCGGCACTATACACAAATACTGGCCCCATTGATAAACCCTGAAAAGATATCATTAAAGAGATACGAAGCTAAAATTACATATCACGACCCATGCTATTTAGGAAGACATAATGGAGAGTATGACGCACCAAGGGATATCCTAAGGTCCATCCCCGGAGTCGAACTCCTGGAGATGGAACAAAATAGGGAAAACGCATTCTGTTGTGGGGGTGGGGGAGGAAATTTCTTTACAGATATATTGGGTGGTGGCGAGGAAAGCCCTAACAGGATCAGGGTGAGAGAGGCCCTTGATACCGGGGCCCGGATAATAGCTGTCGCCTGCCCCCAATGCGCCAAAATGCTGGATGATGCCGTTAAGGCAGAGGACTTAAATGACAAATTAGAGGTACTTGATATCGCAGAGATTGTCACCAGAGGACTGTTATGATACAAGTCGAAATACATACCATAGGGGCTTGCAACCTGATTCATTAACACCTCATGCCCCTCTTTTTGGGGCCCAGGTTATTTTTTTCAACATCATAGGCCATTTTTATCCACTCACACAGAAGGGGCCTCGTATCTCTGGGATCTATAATATCCTCTATGCCGAATGCCTCTGCTGTCCGAAAAGGAGATCCAACTGCGTGGTATTCCTCCTCTAATTTGTTAAGATAGGCCTCGGGGTCTTCAGCCGACTCAATCTCCGAGCGGTGTGCTGCATAGACGCCCCCTTCTACTGGGATGTTTCCCCATACAGCTGAAGGCCATGCATACTGCCAGCTAAAACGCATGGCTGTCCTCTGGGCCGCCCCGGCTACCCCAAAACATTTTCGCAGATACAGGACAGCTACGGGAACAGTGGCCTGGGCAATGGCAAAACCGGCCCTTACACCCTTTCGGATAGTGCCGTACTCCTCGCTCTTTTTTCCAATAGTAAATCCCGGTTGATCGGAGAAATTGATGACAGGTAAATGAAAGGTATCGCACATATCTATAAATCGCTGGAATTTTTCTGCAACGTCATAATTAAAAGATCCACCAAGATATCTCGGATCATTTGCCAGGACACCAACAGGATAACCATTCATTCGCGCCAGCGCCGTGATCTGGGAACGTCCCTGCTCTCTTCCAATCTCGAAGATTGAGTTGTTGTCCAGGACACATTTTAAGATCCTTCGCATATCATAGGGTTTTCTGGTTTCTCTGGGGATAATGGAAATGAGTTCTTCTTCGCATCGGTCCGGGCTGTCATT